>Ga0123352_10003793_pt1 | contig 22009 bp, 8 predicted proteins | sample TergutLab28metaG_FD_89700 | JGI IMG/M metagenome (GOLD analysis project Ga0123352, IMG submission 89700) | Labiotermes labralis P1 segment gut microbial communities from Petit-Saut dam, French Guiana - Lab288 P1 | ecosystem: Host-associated > Arthropoda: Insects > Digestive system > Gut ...
AACTCCGTAACCGTCCAAAATCGGACACATGTTTATATGAACGTTTTTGATCACAAAGACCTAGGAAATCACCTCCTGCAGTTATGCCCTAAAGTCGTGAAACACCCTGTATATATATATATACGATAAAATCGAGAAGAATGAGATGGGCTACGCATGTGGCGCGAATGGGTAAGGAGAGGGGGGTGTATAGGGTCTTGGTGGGGAAACCGGAGGGAAAGAGACCACTGGGGACACCTAGGCGTAGATGGGTGGATAATATTAGGGTGGATCTCCAGGAGGTGGGATGTGGGTATATGGACTGGACTGGGTTGGCCCAGGATGGAGACAGGTGGCGGACGATTGTGAGTGCGGTAATGAACCTTCGGGTTCCGTGAAATGCGGGGAATTTCTTGACTAGCTGCAACCCAGTCAGCTTCTTACAAAGGACTCTGCACCATGGAGTAAGTAAGTAAGTAAATAAGTTTATATATATTCTTAAGGTTTCAGCAGTCACCTGAACTGTATCTGTAAACAACACAAGAAACATGACTCATTCTTTAATATTCTGTACAGTAGCACTCATGCCTATGCTGTTGAACGAATCCAAATCTGAAACATCAAAAGAATGGAGAAGCTACCTTCGAGCCGTTGAAAAAATGACGGATTGAAAACGTAATGAAGATAAGCCTGTTATTAGGAGAACTGTGAGTAAAAGGCACCAATAGACTGAATAAAAAACTCTTATTTTTCTGTGTTGTTAGGCACCGTATGTCAGTAAGCGTTTAGCGATGTTCCGGGACGGCCTGTCGGTCCATTTGAAATGTTTGTCCCTTGAAGATGGGACTGATGGGCTCTCCAGGAAACTGGGTCAATATCATATGTTCCAGAACAAGCCAGAAGACAGGAGACGTCATCTACGTGTACATTGGGTCGGAAGCGTGACATCTCGGTGAGTAACAAGTTAGGTAATGTCCCCTGTGCGTACTATTTCCGGCGTGTTTGCGCTCTTATTGTCCCTAGGTGTAAGGACGATCTTTGTAAACTAATTGACCACGGTAAACATAGGAAAACTGTTACCCTTAGAAATAAGGATACTAATTGTAACGGTGAGAACAGTGGTTAACCATCAAAACCATGATCTTAGTAAAAACAATGTTATAAACTTATATGTAGTTCCTCATATAAAATATTAGTTTTGTTCTTTAGCAACAAAAAATAGACTGCATTCAAAATATTTTGTAAAACTCTAGAGTAAAAATTTCACGAAAATCCGTCCAATGGGAGTCGTGTTGTTCATGATAACAGGCATATTTACGAATAAGTATGATGGAGATGGCGGCCGCTTTTCTCATCTGCTTTGCGAACGAGTAAAAAATGTTTGCCCCAAATGCTTAGCATATTTGGGAAAAAAACACACAAAACTTCATTCCAAAGTTTCAGTTCAAATATAAACAGAAAAAACAAAGGAAGACATTAAATACTGTAAAATTACGAAAAAAAATTGTAATTAATATAACCGGAATAGACGGCGGCACTAACGGCTAATGTTAAATATGAAATTTCAAGAGTGGCGCGCAATTTATCAAGACTCTGTAGCTCATAAGGCGCCTTGAATCTAGCGAAATTCAATAATTTGAATAGGTTGAAAACTGAATTTTTTGTCTAATTGAAATAGCGGCCGAGTTGACTTTCAAAGGAAAGATTTCGTATAACCTACTCCCCAGAGATACAAAGTGAGAGGTGTACGACCACATTATGTTTTAATGTCTTCTCTTTACCGGGGAAGGCACGCAGACTAGAATGAACAACCTAAAGGTTTACAGGCCTTCTTGAGATACTGACAGCACTCAACTTGTGTAAAATTCACGCCTCTTATGACATGTAAAATTTCAGCACATTGCTCGGGGCAGACTGCCGCTGCACCCTGTAGAGAACTATAAAGTTATTTCTACGCACGCCAAGAAGACGTAAGGGGAGCAGAGGTACAGCTCCACTCATTCATAACTCGACACTAGTTGAAGAAGGGTGGTTAACTTCATTCCCCGATAGATTTTCCGGTGGGGAAGGGGTTCTTACACATCATGAACAAGAGGCCGTTTGGGGCCCAGAGTCGGGATAGAAGGTTTGGGGAAGAAACATATATATATATACCGATCTCACTCTGAGTAAAGGCCACTCAGTTCACACCCTCATACCATCTTTCTTTATGTTTCTTCTTAGTATCATCCTCCAACCTACACATTTATGGCGGGGGTCCTAATTTCATGTTATCCACCTAACCTTTCACACGTATCTCGTACATGCCACGCATGCTACATTATTTACTTACTTCACATTCTCTGATTTGATCACCGTAACAATAATCGGTTAAGAATATAAACCGTGAAGCTCTCAATTATGAAATTTATTCCTTTCTTCCCCATTACAAAATACTGATAAGAGTAACTTGTAACATATCTGTACCCAACAATGTCCCCTGTGTTCCATACAACCAATAATTAACAAAAAATTGCAGGATTCTTGATGCGAGCTGGCGATCCAAATTTCACCTCTTTCAAATATTCTATAAACATTACTTTCTAGAGTCTACTGAATGCTAAGTGCCAGTACCTGGTCGTAACACATCGGGCGGTACTGCAGTTCGGATCACAACCAAGAAGTAGCTCTTCCTCTGCGACCATGACCTTCCTTTATGTTACTTTTTTCATAGATGTTCACTTACCTGAAAAAGCAGACAATTCACAATATCAGTAAACATGTTAAAAACGTAAGTCGTAATGTGAATTTGCATGCAGTTACTTTGTATTACTTTGAATTAAAAATATCTCCATTTCAAACTGATTTTATTGCCAGATTTAAAAATTTAATCACGAAGGCGACGAAAGCAATAAATTTTTCCTCGACTTGCTCGTAATTCATTTTATGGGGCTATGTTGTACTGCTGCTGTTTAGGAGATATTACCTACAAAATTAAAAATAATGCATTGTGCCAAACCTCATTACTCTGAAGAAAAAAATATTTTGTGGAATGAATATTAGAGATAAACTTTAAAAGGAATGAAGACGCTAAAATAAACTTTTTATAATTATCTATTGTTACTCTCTGAAAAGAAGTAATGTCTAAAATAGATATAAATTACACGACAATTTTGCTCATATATTATCACGACAAGGGCCTATTTTGTAGCACGCATGAGAGAAACAATTAAAGCATAATTAACTTGTAGTGGTGTACATCAGAAAAGGGGCGAATCTAGAAAAACAAGTAGATGGAAGCATGATGGATGTTTGGAAAATGGGTAATGCCAATGTGCAGTAAAGTACAAGAAGAGAAATAAGCGCACATGTTAATTATAGCGTGATAATTGATGCCTTTATATTCAATTTTTGGAAGTTAAATATTATGAAGAGGAGCTAACATCTCCAGTGCATTTAATGAAGATCTGCCCAAATTTCTCAAGACCTAAGATGGTACAACATGAAAACAGAGTTATATTTTTATAGCAGTAAAATTTCTGGAGATATTTTACAGGTCATAAAACTTGTGTGTTGCTTTATTCTGTACAACTTTTGTGTGAAAAGAATTTCGCTTCGAAAAATATGTAGCCAAATACTTTCTTGAATTGCGCATGTAAATCTTTGCGTGCAGTTCCTTTTTCCTGTTTTAACCGAAACAAAGTTTTCGGTAAAAACTCCACGGTAAGCATTTAGCCTTTCTAACATTATTATCTCAGTAGACATTGCGAAATTAACAAAATCTTTCTGGAACTTCGTGAAAACTGTGCTGAAAATGGGTCGACTGGGATTTAATAATGGGCTTGTGATGTTACAATGATAAACATTTGAATTAAGTTACAGTATGATAAAACACGTCTCTCAATATTGCATAATGCTGTCTCGAATAAAATTTCTACTAAAAGTAGTTTGCAAGAGAGAAGGCAAATGCAAAGCGGTTTGTGTTAATATTGGAAAAATGTTTATACACTGCGAGAGAACTTAAGCAGTTACTTGTATAATATTTTGCAGACTATAAGCAGAAACTTTCCATTTGTATTAGATTAAAACTTACTAAAACTTTCACTTACTTCATGAGGAGTGAAAATTCAGCTTATCGCTGGCAGAGCGGGCTTATCCATTACATTTCAGATAACTCAGCTTTATTACTTATTGTAAATTAGTGAAGGGTCTGCGGATAATTACCGGCCTCCCACCACGAATGTGCGGGTTCGATTCCAGGACAATCCATGTATGGATTCATGGCGGATAAAATGACACAAGAATAGGATTTTATCTAAGTATTTTTTGTTCCCCTCTTCGGTATCATTCCACAATTTCTCCACAATCGTTCATTTTTCTATTGTCAGAGATAATTTTAATAACTGAGAGCATTGTTAAATAATCCATTTATAAACTAAAACAGACGAATGTTAACCCTACATTTAATATTGTAATAGTCACCTTCTTGTTTCTTCTTGTAAAGCCAAACAATTTTAAATTTACACATCCTTGACGGAAAATGACTGAATTTGATTTAGTGTACTATTATACGGATAGGAAAAGAGTACCTTGATGTATATATGACTGGCGTACTAAGTTTCTTCGATCCTCCAGTTTCTGATATGCTATACAAATTTGCAAAGGCCTTTATTAACTTGGAACACTCTGTCTGTCTGTCTGCTACTATACAATCCAGCACCGCTGAAAAGTTTTAATAATATGTACTCTTCTGTAAGCCTATTACTAGACCGTATCGAAACATTTCAGTATTGGGTAAAGGCGGAACATTACAAAAGACACTTTGCATGCCGACCTATGCGAGTTTTTGCGTGCATCTCTGCCTTCCTAACATGTAAATCAAACACGTTTTAATGAAACAAAACTTTTTGAAATGACGTTGTAGAGAAATCTGAATCTCACTTATGTAAGCACCTGTACATGACATTTACTCCTGGAGTGCATGACGAAAACCTAAACCTGGGATTTTCGCTCTAGTATAAACTAGAAAGAATCTCTTTATTGCCAGAAGTGTGGATACTACACTTTAAGTAATTTTAACACTTCACTTATGTTATACGTTTAGCACAATTTTAATAATAGTGTATATATAGGGAATGACACAAATATATATAAATATTTTACTACTCATATTTGACAGACTGTATAGGAAGCTGTGTATGTTTTAACACTTGTATCTCTATGAAGATGGCTGCAGTATGCAGCAGAAACATGCAGAAGCAATAAAATCCATTGTAAGAGTTGGGAATAAACTTGTAAGTAATAACTGAATCGTTAATAAATACGTAATATAATATTAAATAGTGTATGTCAGCACAGTCACTTTATTATTCAAGGTAATTATGAGGCTACATGTTTCGACTATAGATTAGTCGTCCTCAGACCTATTTTGTCAATTGTGTCACAAGATGCTATGCACACTTTGGGATCCCATCGTGTTTACATCCATGGAATACATCAAATTAAATCGTTTGTCTCTAAGGGCGTGACGTGCAATTTGCACGTCACGCCCTTAGAGATGTGTAGTATTATTATACCACAATATTGCACTGTTATAGTAATATGCCAATCTAATAGTGATCTCCTTTGTAAACTTTTTGGGATCCCAAAATGTACACTGTTACTTTATGTACCTCAGATATGGTTCAACGATTAGCCTGATGATGACTCCTTGGAGTCGAAACATATCACTACATGTATAATGGATAGAATATAGATGTGTTTTGCCTGGAATATATTTTAAATAAATGAATATATTCCAGCCTGTCGTGCTTATTCTAGTATCGATTGCCGACACAAAAATCGATCTCGTTGTCCAGTATACGACTGAACTGATGATGCGTTCGTTAGAATCATACTTAGGTACTTTGTATTGTCTGCATTAGTGGAATGAAAACACCGACTGTTTCCCCGAGTGATTTTGAGTCACGTTCGACAGACAGTACCAAACGTTATAGTATTGCTCAAGGTTAATGTAACACACGCCTACATAAAAACGCATATCATTATGTTGGCTCCGAAGTTCTTTCAACTAATGGATATGGTACAGACAAGACTCATAAAGCTACTTTTGTAATCTCTTTCGATTTAGTTCAAGCCCACACACTGAAACGTTTTATTATTTAGGTCGCACATTTCAGCCCTGAGAAGATCAGTGCAATACGCGGAAAGGAACATGTAAAATGTAAGCATTTATAAGTTTTACGCTATGTATAAAGGATCATTATTAGTTAGAATTTAAGTATTTAATATATAGAACAGTATTATCAACAGGAACATACCAGAATGTTCATGATTCGCCAATATTTTAGAAGTATTCAGGTTTTAGAATTTAATTCTGAAGGAAAAGTTTCAACAAACATGTGAAAGTACTCGTATTACGTATATTTAGTGTCTGATGCTAATATCATGCGTAATATATTTAGTGTTTGTTATTTCACGTGAAGGTAATACCTGAATAATAATAATAATAATAATAAGGAGAAGGCAAAGAGAATGGGAAGAAGATTTTGGGGAGAATAGACGGACATAAAAATGGAGAGTAACATGAAATATCACGGAATGAGATACGTCACAATATACTGTCTCTATAAAATATTATATTGGGCCGGATAGCTCAGTCGGTGTGGCGACTGACTACGGGCTGGACGGTCCGGGGTCGAATCCCGGTGGGGACGAGATTTTCCGCCCTTCCAAACCGGCCCTGGGGCCCACCCAGCCTCCTGTAAAATGGGTACCGGGTTTTTTCCGGAGGTTAAGAGCGGCCGGGGCGTGACGCTGACCACTCACCCCCTTCTAGTGCCGCGGTCATGGAAGAGTAGAGCTATATCTCTACCCACCCTCTGCGACACACTGGGCCTGCAACGGGATCACTTTACCTTTTTTATAAAATATTATAAGAATAACAAAGTAAAGGAGAATGAGATGAGGAAAATCTGTAGCACGAAAAGGGAGAATTCAAAAGCACCTTTTATAGGTAGAAATAAGCATAAATGCATAAATCCAATGTAAAACATCAACTTAGCATTCAAAAGTAAGACTGCTGTCTGATTCGAGGTTATTTTCAGGTGCTGCGCTTCAGATCTGGTGTAATCGCTTCTTTCAGGCAAAGTCTAAGCCCAAGGCACATATACTGTACCAAAGAACATAAGCAGATTTGCAAGTATTGTCACCAGTAAGGAGAATTTCTTTCTGTTGGCTCACATGCAGATAAAAGGTAAAGTGAGTCACGTGATTACATGAAGTCTGACATTTTGGGAAGGGCTGTAGAAACTTCAGAACGTCCCAATAATTTACCACTCTTATCGCTCAATATCATGTTAGGCACGGTCCTGTAATTTTATTAGCTCTTTAAAGCACAGTGGCAGCTTTATTTACCACCTGCATTAACATGGTTCTGTGCATTTACACCACGCCATGTATCTACGCGTCCCTTATCTTATACACACACACACACACACACACATATATATATATATATATATATATATATGTGTGTGTGTGTGTGTGTGTGTGTGTACGTCGCTCTCTGACCAGTATCAGCGCATGACCGTTAGAACAGTATTTTCAAATTCGGCGTTGGGAAATTTCAGTAAGATTTGCCCAAAAATTATGATTCTCAGACATTCTGATCAGCAACATATCCACACTATATGGCATCGACGAATGTTTCATATTAACTGTTCGTCATGTTGTGGTGAATTTCGACGCAAAAGATGTACTAGTAGACGCACGCATGAAGTTTCGTTGAACTTTCTCTTTAACAGCGATTAATTTACTTGTTTCTGTAATGCAGACGCAGTGTGTATATTGTGATGGAGACAGTAAACTTGTGCACATTATTTAGACAAGCCGCAGCCTTGATCTTCACTATTATCTTTATCGTTTTTATCACTCTTGTCCAGCACTTTAATTAACGAGATAAAAAAAACAAGTTACATACATCCCCGTCAGGGAAGAACCTGTTTACTTTCTCAGATCCAGACGTAAGCTGGGTCAAGTGTGACGGGTAGTTATATAAACTCAAGGTTTGGCACCAGCGCCATTTTCATTACGACGCACAAACAACAATACAGAAAGTAGAAGTCGAAATCTACTCTCCCTGCATTTGACATTTTGTTTTGCAAAGTACAAATTTACCTCAACAAAATCTACATACATTTCGAACATTTATTTGGTCGCTGACATTGAGGGAGGAAACGATGCTTAGAGTGTTTAAGAACATGGTGTTAAGGAGAATATTTGGACCGAGGAGGGGAGAGGTAACGGGGGAATGGAGGAGACTGAATAACGAGGAGCTAAATGATTTGTACTCCTCACCCAATATTGTGCGGGTGATATAATCGAGAAGAATGAGATGGGCTGGGCATGCGGCGCGTATGGGTGAGGAGAGGGGTTCTATAGGGCCTTGGTGGGGAAACCGGAGGGAAAGAGGCCACTGGGGAAACCTAGGCGTAGATGGGTGGATAATATTAAGATGGATCTCCAGGAGGTCGAATGTGGGTATATAGACTGGCCCAGGATAGGGACAGGTGGCGGACGCTTGTGAGTGCGGTAATGAACCTTCGGGTTCCGTGAAATGCGGGGAATTTCTTGACTAGCTGCAAACTAGTTAATTTATCAAGAAGGACTCTGCACCATGGAATAAGTAAGTACTGTCACACGTAATTTCAGAATGAACATACACACATACATTTACAAACACAAACGTACACACAGACGATTTAGAGGTCGCATGAAGCTACTCTTTTTCCTTCAGAAATGAGAATGGGCTGAAAAATATACAGTCCTTTCTTCTCCGGCAGCAAAAGGGCAGAGAAATAATTCGTAACCCTTTTCTAAGCATAACTATGTCAACTTTACACTCTTATTCTCTTTAAAAACGTGTTATCATCTTTGCAAGCTCAGCCCAATATTATAATTCAGAGTATTTCAACCAGAGTCCTTGTTTTGAGTCTCCCATTTACATGCAGTGAAATTTCTTATGAGTCAGCGATTCATCTTCATCTGAAGAATTACGCGTGAGGTGTACTGCGATCAGTTGTGTCGCTCCTCAGTGATGAATGCAAATAACTTTCACGGATCTCTGTGGCATTCTAGAACTAATTGGCAAATTATATAGAGCAGAGTCATGAGATGCTGACAGTCACTCACCTGCTCAAAAACTTCCCGTTTCTTATTGAGATGAAACATTCATTAACCTTCTTAACCCTACTGGTCACGTGGTGCACCAACAGGTTTAACGATCAACAATTGTTACGTTATGTCCACACTGTGTTTATGTGTTTTGTATTTATCTGAGAACAAACAATGACTTGTGCCAATTACATGGAAAGTGTTTACTGCGCGGTGCGAACTGGGCCTTTAGATAAAGCAGTCTGCGCTTCGTCTTTAAAGGGTTAATATGTTCAATATGGCATGCCGCGTAACAAAGTAACTCCAGTCCAATAACACTTTATTTACTGAAAATTCATCTTAATGTTTTTCTCTCGTACAGGCTTCAGTCAACAAAGGAACCTTTCACCATCATGCTTTCACCCCCAAATGAGGTATTTATTGTTCTCTGTTCCGTGATACACCAACCTCCAAACTTGCCACTTGAATAGCAACAAAAATTTAAAAAAAAATCATAATTATTATTTGTCAACAACATAGCAATTTTACGTATAACAGTCAAGCCCACTCAGATCTTCGCATTCCGGACTATTCTCAGACGTACATAATATTGAAACTAATGTGGTCACGTTGATGTTATTATTCATATTTGTGCGCAGATAGAATGGCATTACTAATGTTAGAATCGTTTATACTATTTTTACAGAAGTTATTATCTCATGTCTGCAATGATTTTTTTTTAGTTTTCCTATCATATATAAGCTGAAAATATCATTTTAAAATTTTGCAATGTAAGTCTCATGGAAAAAGTACTTTAGATGCCCAAGTATTCATAATCCATAGAACTTACGTGCCAAATTTAACATTTTTAGAAATCACAAGAACGTATAGGGAAGGTCGTTATCGGTCAAGTTTTTTTATCGATTAATATCGACGGGATTTACGATGACGCTGGTAACACGCCTAGAATAGATCCATGTAGTTGTTATTTGTTAATCTGTTTTATGCATAAATAATGTATTATTATTATTATTACTAAATGCAATTGACTTTTCACTCTGTGGCTGTAATCCTTACACTAGTACAGACAAAACAAACAAGAATATATAGACATAAAAGAAACAATACAAAAACACAGTACAAATAATACAAAACACAGTAAATACAAGTATACATATTATCAAAACACCCACGTAATTACCGAAACAGACACACACATATTACCAAAACACCAACATATATTACCATAACACTCATACAAGCGTATCCTTATTACAGTTATACTGTTTTTACAGATTACAGTAACGTTTCGATTAACACCCAGTTCTTGATTTCGAAAGGGAGAGGCAAGTTACGTATAACGTAACACTGAGGCGTGTTCATGCAACTACTGCTGCAGAGGGAAAGTAGTAAGTATTGCACAACTTGAGTGTTTATGTGTAGCCCTAGGTATCCAGCACGCAGTGCGCATGCGCCACTTTGTCACCAGAGGCCTGCCTCGCTGTACAATTTTTTTTCCACATTATCTCACGGTTTTCGACAAAATATCGTTGAACATAAAATGTGTGTTTAAATTCTCTCCTCAATTTTGTCCGAAACCTTTTTAATTCTAAGTAGAATTGAGAGAGATATTTTCAAAAATGTATACTGATGTTCATGTATAGTATATATTATTCTTGTCCGATTTTAACTCTTTAAACGCCGAGTTAAATCCCACCTGCCAACTGCTGGCATTATTAGGAGCTCACCATATTCTCTACGTTAGCAGGATAAGGGTTAATACCAGGCACTGAATATTTCGGTTTGCTTTAATAGCATTTTGTTTAATGATTATACTTCTTTAGCCATTTAGACGCCGAGTTAAATCCCATCTACCATCTGATGGCATTATTAGAAGCTCACCATATTCTCCACGTTAGCAGGATAAGGGTTAATGACGTTTGAATTTTCTCAACAGATTTTAAAAAAATATTCAAACATCAAATTTCATAAAAATACTTCCATTGCGAGCCGAGTTGTTCAATGCGGACAGACGCACGGAGTGACATGACGAAGCTAATAGTCGCTTTTCGCCTTTTTTCGAAAGCGCCCAAAAAGGGCTTCTTTTAAAAGTAAAACTGACGCCTTTATATGACATACTTTTCTTCACAATTTAGAATTAAATGAGAGAAATTTCAGTCAAATACAAATGTTGTATTTGTTAGAGTATAACAATTCGGTTTCCTGGAGCCTAAAATTTGCAATTTCAGAACTGTCTATACCAGAATATTGTATTTGATGTTAATTATTTACAAAATGTTTGTAATAGAAGTGAGCTTCCTTTAGAAGTTGCTTTTAAAATGATTGCCCTGGGGACTTCTAGAACATAGAGTAGTTGAGGCATCCCGAAGAAGCAGCAGACAGCGAGAGCTATATATGAAACATGCATAAGAAAATGTAAAAGAAACGACGAAATGGAGATAGTAGGAAGAAAAATGTAAATGACACAAAGAACCAAAAACTACCAGTACGTGGATCACAATATACTCACATAGCCCATGTAAATATGCCACTTAACATGTTCTTCTATCCATGTTATTGACTGCTTTGCAAAGAGCAAGAAATAAGGAGCTTAAGAAGTCTGCATTGAAATTCATAGATGGTGGGTCGTTGTTAAAATAACCAACAACATAGTTCAACATTTTGAAGACCTACATTATTTAACCCTTATCCCGCTAAAGTGGAGAATATGGTGAGCTCCTAATAATGCCAGCAAATGGCAGATGGGATTTAACTGGGTGTTTAAAGGGTTAAAATTTTTAATTTTTAATTTTAGTAGAGGACATCCCGTTGTGTTGAGTATAATATTAAAATGAAATAAAATATATACTTCGTCAAACACAATTATCATATATTTTATTAATTTAAATAGTGGCTACTAGTTTGGCCTATTCAGGCCATCATCAGGCCATAACATCTATAAAAACTTAAATGCCGTTGCATAGACAGGCATTTAAGTTTTTATAAATGTTATGGCCTGATGATGGCCTGAATAGGCCAAACTAGTAGCCACTATTTAAATTAATAAAATATAAGATAAATATGTTTGACGAAGTATATATTTTATTTCATTTTAATATTATCTAAACTCTGCGCAAACTTCATTTCTCACTTCATAGCAAACGAGCTTGTCTCTATAGACGTCATTCTGAAGCTGCTGTTTCAAGAAGTATTCGTTATTTATTCCTAAAACCACACCAAAACATAAACATATTTTGGACAATATTAAAAGTTACCTGATATATAGGTAATATTTACTGGTTAAGTTTCAAGTACATTTCTTTGGTAGTGACTGGCAAAACCAAGATTTTGCCAGTGCACATTCACTCTGTTGCTAGTGACTACAGCCAAACCGTCAATCGAGTTCTAACAGTTCATTTTTAACTCATTAATTAGTACTGATGTAAAAGAAATTGTTTCTATCACTAAATAATTCACATCCTTAATTTGAAAGAAATATAGCTTTTCAATCCGATATGCAGTCTCATTCACTCTCTCCCCAGAACCTCCTTTCTGCTTTTTAACGTGGTGTTCCAACTTGCATTTCGTATTGTATGTAAGGGTAACTAACGTTCTAAGTTCAGTGAAATTTTTTACATTAAGTATCCCACTGATTGCAATTTCCTCCATCACACGTGGCCATTTTTCTCCTTAGGAGCTCTTCCTCAAGAAACCTCTATGTTTCTGGACATTTCAGTGATCGACGCAATACACTTTTCTCCCCCGCGCATAGGAGACACGGTATCTGATATGTTATAGCAAGCAGTATATAGACTGGTCTTATGCTGTAAAGGATTAACTTCTTACTGCAGAGAATATTGTTCGAATTCATACAGAGTGTTGATCTTGTAGCTATTTATGTAGATTATAACAGGGCCTCCCTTTAATAAGGCAACATTTAAATTCCCAGCTATATGCCAAAGGCATCAGAATGCCGGTGATTGAAAAGAAGTGTAATACCGTTCATTCCAGCGCATATGTATTCTGTCGTGTGTATTGTCACATAAGCTACTAAGAAATCAGTTACGTCTTACGCTTGTATGATTTTCTTAAAACTCTATGAAGTTTTGAAGCCCTAAGTGACAGATTCAGGCTCAAGTTTGGATTTAGGTGGCAGATTGAAGGTCAAGATTGAATTTAGGCTGGAGATGCAGGATCAAGATTGAATTTAGGCGGGAATTTCAGGATCAAGTTTGGATTTAGGCGGGAGTAGCAGGATCAAGATTGAATTTAAGCGGGAGATGTGGGATCAAACTTCGGTCTAGGTGAGAGATTCAGGATCAAGTTTCGTTACAGACGAAACAGACATGCTCAAATTTGGGTATCGCAAGTGTGGGCTAAAAGAGTGAGGTTACAGAAAACGACAAAAAAGATTTAGTGTATCGAAACGAACCTTAGTATTTTAAATCCCGAGAACTTCTTCAGTCAATGTGATAACTTACAGCGCAATACAACTCCAACCTTTTTATAAGCAAATGGGATGGCGATACAAGATTACATAATTTGTAATTTAAGGTAATACTATAGTGTTAGGGCAAACTACATATTTTTTCCATACACACACACACACACACACACACACACACACACACACACATATATATAATTAACTAAGGTTTATACCTTTTCTCCAAACACGCATTTATTTTCTTTGTTTCGTAGACTGACTTCTGAATACATACTCATTATAGGTGTACAGAACTTTACTGCATATGATCACACTCAAGGACGCACGCACGCATACACTCGGTAGGGCTCTTCTGTACAAGGGATCGGCCCTTCGCAGGGCCCTATACAGGCAGTTTGCAGAGGATTAATATTTAACTGCAAAAATATGTAGGGCTAAAAATTACTAATATTATGACTGATCTTACCAAGAGTTACGTTGTGAGAAACAGTGTCAAAATCATTACCGAAATTGGAGTGTGCAGTATAAAATTATCCGTTAAGGCTCACGAAAGACGTAAGAGTATCAAAGTGCCTAAATTTTAGAAGAAGTACGGTGTCTCTCAGAAGATACGGTGTCTTTGTCATTTGAAATTATCAGGTGGTACTTCGAAAAGTCTAGAAAAATTGCTCAGTATCGAAACAGAGCTATACGAATAGTTTATAACTGCAGTACTGCTCAGGTCCTTAAATGCTGAGGAAGTCGGAGTCTGTTTGAATAAGGATTTGGAAATTCTCGACCATTTTGCTGAGGTTAAAAGTGCAGCTGAAGGAGAGAACGTCTCTTGAATACAGAGCAAGTAACTCTACAAAGATCAGCGCTTTTGGAAGGTTCAAGACACTGTATGGTCGTGTTGACTTCAGAGGCAGAGAGACGAGCTGTAAATAGAAAGGTATGTTACACTAAGGAGACTGACAGATGAAATAGATATTTTGAAAGGAATTTAGATTTATTAGCAAACGCAATACCAATAATAGTAATAATAATGAAAATAACACTAACTATGACAACAGAAACAACAACAGTTCTCTGTAGCGGACTCTTTCATGAAAATTCTTCAGCAAATTAAAAAAAAAATTTACTCATGTTTTATGAATAACGGTCCTAGTCTCATTTTATACCAGCTCACACTGGCCGATGTCGTGAGACTTGTGCGGATATTCAACATCTTCTAAATACACTTTCAAAAACCTCATTTTATTCTTACCCTTTCAACTAAGCCAAGGTCTCTGAAATGATCTTTTGCTTTGAAGTTTTCCGATTAAATTTTGGTGACCTTACATCTCACGGGCTTGTTATAGGCCGCGCCTGTTACATCACTTGCTGTACTGACTATGCCACGCCAGCACCTCTGAAACTCATAGTTCGCTGCTCCAGTATGTTCCACGCCCCAACAGCTGCTAGCAGCACCACATAAGTAGCCAACTAACCTCTGCTCCCAAACCGCAGTCGGAGATAACTTCATTTGTTACCTCAGCAACAAGCAAAGCAACCAAGCGCAGGACGAACTCTTAGCCAAAAGAACAAATACAACGTTAAATAACAGGTTGTGTGCGCTCAACGACCAGAAACAGAAGAGAAAGAAGGGAACACGGAAACAAAATATAAACCCCCGGTCTCATTAAAATGTCATTACACAATTTTTCGTTTCGGGTTCCTTGTTGTTGCAACAACAATTTTAAGAGCAGTTCTGTGCGATACCGCGAGGTCAAAATTTACATTTTATAGCTAAAGGAAACACGCTGTTTGATACAGGATGAAAAATTATGCTCCAGCCAGTTCGAACGCAGACTGTATATCCGTGTTTTAATCACCGTTCACATTACTGTATCATATCGCTGCTTGGGCGTTGAATTCTGGGTAGCCTCTGTTACGTAGAAGTACATTATAACGCAGAGACATCTGTGGGAAGTTACGGAAGGTGAATAAATTTATCTAATTTAATGCGTGACGTGAAGTGCAGATGACGAAACTGCACACGTCACTCTGCTCTTATCACATTGCGTAGTAGCTATGCAGACCAACGAGTACATACGGCCTCAGACTGCACGGACACTAGGATCGTAGATTCTTAAACAGCTCTTGACAAAGTTTTTCCTGTCCACACACCTGTGTGCTGCGTTGGTGCGGGATGTCACGTCTCACATCTAAGAAAACCTAAACGTTGCAAAGCATAACTATTTTAAACTGTTTCTGTATATGGGTGATTTCTGGCTTCCGCAACGGTGATTATGAATTTTTTTTTTTGGGGGGGGGGATTTTAAGCAACGTAGAATGGTAGTTTCATACCGAATTTTCGGGACAACCTAGAGATCGATAGTTTGCCCCGAAACGTCAGTAAGAGACTACAATTATACGATGGTAAAATAAAAAAATAACACAGATCTCATTTACATTGCGGCGGAAGCCTGAAATCGTATAAAATAAAGTTTATTTCTTTGTGAGAATGTGGGAAGCGCGATATTAATGACGTTGAAACAAAAGTAATAAGAATACATACGAGTTACACACACACACACTAGAATTTAGTTAAAAATCAAACGGAGGATAATGCGTTTAGATAGTTTCATAATTTTGTTCAAGTTTTAGGGAAATGATCTGCGTTAGATTTTTTGAAGTCAACCCGTTCCTATTCAGAGTCGCGTTCTCTCCAACCAACATCTCAAGCACCTCATTTTACTGCCATTAATCCCTTCACAGACGTCAGTAAAACATCTGCAGGCTCAAAATTCTGTCTGCAGTGTTTCAAGCGAGGTGACTGCTGTACACCTAATCAAAAATATAATTAAATGCCCTACTTGAATATAGAAGTCAATGCACACTGCCCTTGATTAAAGTAAATGACAATTGGTCGTTCAGATCGGAATGGAATATGAGATGCGTTGTTACATGAAGCTTCCGCTGGCATTTTCCGCTCGAACAAACTCATGTCAGTGAGTTCTGAAACCTTTTAGTCAACAGTCGTGCTTTTAAAAATTAATTTAGAGCCTTGCTTTCCGTTCAAGCTCTTTTGACACGGACTTCTGACGAAGTTTTTTTTTTACCACAAGAATCATATATCATGAAACTCTGAAAACTTGATTTACTTGTTAACAGCTACATGAGAAGTGTTTTACTTAAAAACTGATCAGTCATAAGCTTTACAAGAAAGAGAGTTGGATATATGTTACACTGTAATGTCATACTTATAGTTATTGCGTTACTGCCATTCAGTTGATAGAATGACACAGAAATAACTGGCATTATAAACGGATTTGGGGGTTAGAAAATTTGGGCGTACTTACAAAATAGCGTAACACGAAAATTAATGTGTATGGAAATTCGAAAATGGCATTAATTATTTCAATTTATTACCTCTAATTCGCAACGAGATAAAATATTCTTTGGAAAAAACTACATCGATGATTTTGTCAAAATCCCTTTTCACTCAATTCATCACAGCAAAGTTAAGTCAATGAAGAAATTAGATGCTTTTGTTTTGAATAAGGTAGGAATCATGAAACAGTAACAAATATTTTAATAACAAAGCAAACATTAAATCCAATTATATAGAGAAACAAGCATTAAATATTTTGACGACGGAAGCAGCACTAATTCAGAGCTACAGGTATGAAGACAAAGTTCAGTACAAGGAAGGAAAAAGTCATGCCAAAGGCCACCGAATGAGAACTCAATATAAAGTGTTAGACAACCAAAGTAAAGGGAATCCTTATACTGTATTAAAAGGCTTATCTTCCGAAATGACCGAAGTCGAAGTGAACAATCACAGCCGTGAATTTTATTATTACTCCACTAGCCTCTAGTAAAATCTCGCTGGAATTTTGACATTTTCCATCCCTGGCTACGATTTCTGAAGACAATATTTCCACTGATTCAGAGTTTCACACCTCTGTCCGTGAGGATACTCTGAAATCACGAACTGCCTGAATTTGCACGCCACGAACTTCAGGAAATCTGGACAAACCAGTTGATAGATTGTCTATGCTGTCACCTAGAAATAAAATTTATGTGCAGTGATTGAGTTTGCAGTACCGATCGAAACTTACGTAGGCCTACCTCTCCACTGCTTCATAACGACACTTCCCGTCAATCATTGCCACCTGGCGTTACCCTGCCTATAAAAATCACTTCCTCCGTGGGAACAGGACTAAGAAAACCTTTATTTCCTACGCTCTTTTATAAGTAACAGATAAGAATCTTCGTTAAAATACATTTCTTTATACACAGGGTATAGACAGAATTGTGATAATAGAAAACGAACAGAAGGGACGGAATCTCTACGCAGGTCTTTAACTAACAGTTTTGCTGTCACTAGAGCATACATAGTTTTATTTCTTTAAATATATCTAAACGTGGTGTAAAAGATGCAATAACAGAAAAAACACATCGCTCATTTGCGACAAAAGTGTCACAACTCAAAATTTGGTATTTTTAAGTTACTTGTTTAAAAAGAAACGTTTGCAGATGCACTTTTAACAGGTATAGTGTCATAACGCAGTTTGCAAAACTCGCCGCTGGAGAGCAGTTGTGTCGTCGTTGCACTCATAGAAAATTATAACACTTCAAAACCTTTAAACGTTTCTCCTGAAAAATCACAAATTTTGAGCTGTGACAGTGTTGTGACAGTGTTGTCGCAAAAGAGCGATATGTTGTTTTTTTGAAGCGCCGAAGACTGAAATTCGTCTAAATAATAATTAAAAATGCGCGTAATGTGTAACAGAAAACACTCTGCCTTCCTTACGAAGGCTAACAGCTTATTGCTGTGCACGAAAATAATCTTTGTTTACATATTATGAGAAAGAGGATATGTATAAATCATAAACACAATATGTGGCAAAATGCAGAATTATCATCCCTAAAACAGGCGGTAAATATAGCAAACATGGTGTACTAAACGGTTAACACCCTGAGAAAACCAAATTACACTTCACGATACTGTTGCCCTATAAATAATTAATAATATCACTATATATATTGAGATGAAAAAGTATACCAAGTTCTTGCCAGTAAGTGCCATAACGGTCTACTTAAAAACAAAGATATATTATAAATTTTCTTTTGAACATCTCTGGTCTCCGATTACTTCGGAGCAGACTGTTCCGGCCTTCAGGAGATTAATTTTCTACTCCCGAGCTAAAGACAGCCCTGAATTTGCTAAAGCATGTTTGGCTTCATATCGGACAATAATCACTCTTTCGCAGGGTTAAACCCACAAGAGAATATCAGCTTGTTCTCATATTTCAGTCTTGTTGTACATTTAATTGCAATATCCACAGACATTCCTTTGTTTTCCAAATCGGACTTTTCATATAATCTTCCACAATATGATAAGCGACTTGGTGTTAGATTATTTCAATACGTCCTACATGTCTAGTCAATCTTAACGTTAAATAACTTAGTTCAGATCAGATTATCAGACCAAGAGTTAAAATGCATCAGCTATATTTCATCCTTAAATTTTGACTTCAGTCTTATCGATGGCTTCACATAAAATCTCCTTGTGTTTAGACGAAACCAAGTCTCTAAGACGAACACTTCTTAGTTGCCTAATAAGTACTTCTGATTTTTCATTACAAGCCCCAATTTCTTAGATTTACGTGCCATGTAGGTTTTCAAACTTAAAATGTCTTTTATACAAACTTCCGTGCTTTATATGAAAGAATATAATGTGTCTTCATTCGGATTATCACATTAAAAGCGCACTTACAGGACGGGAATTTTCAGTCGAGAGGGTAGCCCAGTGTTCGGAAGATTCCTGGTTCAAATCTCCGCCCGAAGACTGTTTATTCTGAGATTTTTCACGGATTAAAACTTCAGAACTGCTAATAAAAAAGACATGTAGAAGATATGAAGTCCGATACTTGAACAGAAATAAAGTTTATTTATATGTCACAGTGATTTATGGTTGATCGTAGGAACTGCCAAACTGAAGAGAAGTCCATTCGTCATCCGGCCCAACTTAAGAGAAACACGTTGCAGTAATACTGGATGACAAATAGCCTTGTCGGGCCCAACCGGTAAATAACAAAACTTCATGTGGTAAAAAAAAAACTCAGACTAATTGCAGCGTAAACTTTCAATTATATCCGGAAGAGTCTTGGTTTGTTCCAAGTTCATCAAATGGCGTGAAGTTGATAAACTGAAACCCACGTGAGGGAACTTAATACGTCCTTGTGAAACACGTGGTCATCTGTTACATTAAAAGGAAATATTTCATCCATTAAACAAGGCAGTACGTGAAAGTAATAGAGCTTTCAGATATAAGACAGATATAAGACTAGAGAAATATCCAAGAAAGTAGCAGGGAACCAAAAGGAAGGATCCCACCTGGGGATAGGTAGGTGTAGGTGGAAGGATAATGTTAAAACGTGTATGGAAAATCGGATATGGAAGTGTCGTTGTGAATCAGTGAGCTCGGAAAGAGTAACAATATCAGGCCCTTGTAAATATGGCGATGAATTATTTTGTACTATGACCAACAAATGCGCAATAATTTCACAAATTATTACACTCTTACATGTTTCGACACTATTGTGTCATCCTCAGGGAGCTTGTAATCAATACCTTGCCAAGTTACACTTGTATTTTAAATGCAGCTGTTGGTAATAAAATTCGCATTTAAGATGTTTCACATCGGTTTTATGCAAGTTCTCATATTATATTCGCTGAAACCTCAATAATATGAAATATCCAAAACATTAAAATTGTCATATTAACAATAAAATGGGCTAAAATAATTTTGCTGCTACAGTTCTCATGAAGTCAGTCTGTGCGGTAGTCGTATATACACCCTGTATATTGATGTTACTGTCGTGCTGGCACTGGCATTTAAATAAAAAAAGGAAAAAGAATTTTCGGATCCCGTCAAAATGTGGATATTGTTAATTACATTCGCGCAATTACGCAAAGAGACAATTAGCGTCGTCACGTCTGTGTCATGTAAAAAGTCGGCTCCCACCGGCAGGATTATCTTGAAAAATAATACTGGGACTCGCAACTAAAATTTGTCGGCACATTCCAAGTTTGGTAAAAATCGGATAAAAATTAGAGATGCTTTAAATGAAGATGAAAATACATTTGTGGACACGTTGGTTAATAATGTTACCATTGTTTTGTGGTTATTGTGGGTATCTTGATTACAAATTTTCCTACGTTTCCACATGTTACCACAGTTGCCAGCACTCCTGCGTTCGCTACAGTTACGTGAATGCGCCAAAAGTTTTCACCATGCGGAAGTTTTGTAAATTGTTGCCCTACACGCACGAGTGCCTAACAGCTGCTCAGCAAGACTGTCTCTCATACTGTTAGTATTTCAGCGCAAGAATTCCTATGTCTATGTACAAGTTCTAATACCCTTCAAAAGATCGGCTATACACGTACAAACGTTATAATGAGGCGCGTTCACGTTACAATTACTCACGTGCAGAAACAATACGTATTAAATATTCTGTGTGTGTGTTTGAAGCATTAGCTTTCTAGCATGCAAAGCGCATGCGCCGTGTTATGTTGTCGACTGTGGCCTGACTGTCTGTACCACTTTTGCCACATTATCTCTTAAACGGTACGATTTTCTGGGGAAAAAAAGTTATTGAATGTAAAAAGTGTGTTTTGACTATCTCTGTAACTGTGTCTGAGACATTTCTCGTTTTAAGAACAATTCGGCGGGATATTGTTATAAATTTGCATAGGTCTGAATGTAAAATACCAATTATTCTTGTCAGATTTTAATGGTAATTGAAATTTCTCGACAGATTTTCGAAACCACTCAAATATCAGATATCATGAAAATAAGACGAATTGGTTCTGAGGTGTTCTATACGAACAGACAGACAGACAGACAGACGGAGGGAAAGAGGGACGGACAGATAGATATAACTAAGCTAATAGTCGGTTTTCGCTATTTTTTAATTCGCCTAAAAGCTATGACAGAAAGCTGCAGCAAACATTTTCCGTGCTCTATTTTGACCAAAATTTCCAAGTCACCTATGTTAGTTGTTCCTGTTTACAAGCAACTTGTGACCATGAAAATGTGATTAGGGAAAGCGACTATATTTACTGTGAAGCAACTTTTTTGTTGGCTGCAGGTGGCGACGTCTGTCTTCAAGCAGGAGGTGCCACCCTACACCACAGAACGAACACTGAATCTTGTTTGTGTAGTAAAACCAAATAGATGCACAAATGTCTCAAATTTATTTTATTTTGGAATGACACTCTACATGTTTCGGGCGGTCTTTCCGTCCATCGTCAGGAATTCAAGACTGTACATACAGCAACAGGCATTTGTCAAACAGATACTGCTGTCTGCTGGCTAGCAAGCAGACAGCTGCATCTGTTTGACAAATGCGTGTGGCTGTATGTACAGTCTTGAGTTCGTGTCGATGGGCGTAAAGAACGCACGAAACATGGAGAGTG
>Ga0123352_10003798_pt1 | contig 21999 bp, 19 predicted proteins | sample TergutLab28metaG_FD_89700 | JGI IMG/M metagenome (GOLD analysis project Ga0123352, IMG submission 89700) | Labiotermes labralis P1 segment gut microbial communities from Petit-Saut dam, French Guiana - Lab288 P1 | ecosystem: Host-associated > Arthropoda: Insects > Digestive system > Gut ...
CATGGGATGACGAAGGCGTACCTACACCGGTTTCACCTGAGTGAGGAAGCGACGTGCACATGCGGCAATGAATACCAGACCATGGATCATATTCTGTTTCAATGCGCAAACACCAGCGCTCAATGTGAGGTCCTGAAACAACAAATTGGAACCTGGCCAGCAAGCAAGGAAGATCTCATAACCAAGCACAAGAAGGAGTTTTGTGAGTTCATTGAATCAATAGACTTTGACAATCTGAAAGTATGAAATCAATGTACATAGCTGGTTAAACGGCATGTACTACTACCGAGGGTAGTGGAGCATGCTCAATAAATCATAATTAAAAAAAAACACACACACACACATACAGGTGTGTGTGTGTGTGCGCGTGCGTGCGTGTGGAAGCAGCTGGAAGCACAGAAAACCTGCACACGACAGCTCCCATACAATCTGACACACGGATCAAGTGTGGCAGTGCATGGAAATGGCTGGGAAGCTTGTGGATTGTAACACACATGGAGAAAAAGCCCTTCTTTACCACACTGTAAGGATGGATGAGATATGGAGCACACTGTTTATCTGAAGCAATGACAATATCTTGTATTCTAACATGCTCCATTTCTGAAATTAAAAAATACAGTAATTTCTAATGTGTCCCATTTGTACAGAACCATACAGTAATCCAGGATTTTTGTTGTGCATGAATGGCTGAATCAACAGTTCCCAGGTCACTGGATAGGAAGCAAAAGCTCACAGAAATGGTTACCAAGGCACCAGACTTGTAGTTCGTGGACTTCTTTTTGTGGGCCCATAAGAAGACTTTATTATACTTGGAGATAACACATGGCCTGCAACACCTAATCACTGCAGCCTTCATGGCAATCACATGTGACATGTTGAAGAGAGGGCGGCATAAGTGGGTGACTTGATTAAAAGAGTACCAACCAAAATGGTGATCATGTGGAACAGACCTTATATAATGGCATATATTCCTCATGGTTCCAAGTAAATGGGACACCTATAGTATTATATGGGGTCATAATTCAGAGCATATGTCCATTTGTCCATCACTCCATTAATTAAGAAGTTTCCTAACTTTAAATTATAGTTTAGTATCAACTTTCAGACTTACTTCGTGGCCTCTGGAAGTGAACAGCTATCACAGGGCTGAGGTAGCCCTCAGAGTTCTTGTATGGATAGAAGTAACCAGGGAATCCAGGCCCAGGGAAGAACTGAATTGGTCCAATATTTTCCACATCTGCTGGGTTCTCACCTTCACAGCTTATCCAGATTGTGTTAAGCTAAAACAGTACAATATTCCAGCCATAATAATGACCAGGAAACCCCTAACATCAGCAAGTTCCACGTTATCAACTGACATATAATTAGTCATCATTTACTTATGAAGACCGGACACAGGTTCCATCATATTTATGCAGAATCTGCTTTCAATGTCACACATAAGGTATCAACATTCTGTCAAGTGGCGAAACCTATCCTGGGGCACAACTGGTTTATGCATCAATTTTCTCACAGAAAAGGATTACACGAAATCTACAATGCTCAAAACAACTATGAAAATTTCCAGTCCTTCTGCATTACCAGGGAGATACAAAATGTATAAATCTACAGAATGATGGTTCATAAATCACAGACACTGATGTGTGCTTAGAAGTAAACTATATAAGACTGAATGTGACCAAAAATGATAAAGCTATAGGCATCTGAAATTTTCAACTTGTAGAGAGACGATAACGTTTCTGCAGTAATTTACATACACACCTTATGCTTTAGTTACACTTCTTCAAACAGACATAAATCTTCCACTGCAAGTTTCCAGTAAGATTAAAGACGCCTGTTTCAAGACACCATCTATGCACATCTAAACAGGATGTTGTAATATACGTGAATAGCGTGCATTATTCTGAGACAAGGCTCTTCTAATCAAACTGACTTTAAGTCCTATATTAATTACGTATACGCCTAAGTAAGAAAAGTATGTCTTAAGACATAAAAGGGACAGTGAATTTTCAAAATGGAATTGTTTGCGTTTTAAAAATTCTTTACATCTCAGTGTAAATGCGTTCACACACATGAAGTATTAAGAATGCATTATGTACATCTGTCAGTCAACTCTGTAAAATTTGTACAGAGATTTAATCTAATTTAACGAAAAAGAACATAACTAAAAGTAACCAAAGACATGTATTTGAACTGTGCTGCCTATTTATGAGGGTTGCTCGAAAAGTTCTGCATTACTTTCCATACATCATTCAAAATCAACAGGATATGTCTGCAATTTCTTATGTGGCTAACTAAAGACATGTTCCTAAAATAACATTTTTTTTTATTTGCACACACACACACACACACACACACACACACACACACACAACAATAATGACAATGACGATAAGGACGACACTGCATGTGCAAGTGTATATGTAAGTGAAACTGCCAACTGCTGAAGAACCATGACCTCCTCCATTGCAGGATGGATGCATTCAGGGGCTTATTCACATGCAGGAGCTGGGTAATCATAAGAAGTCTATCAGAATGGTCACCCTCAAAGACTCAACTCTTCATTGTTGGCCTCGGTAAATGATTTTCACCTCCCCTTTCCCAACCCAGTCAGCAGTTGGCATTCAAACCTCATAATCATTGAATGGTTAAGAAATAAATGGCCTGAATAAGAAGAAGTACCACAAACTAACAGTTCATACAGTAAGTAGTAAGGTACGCAATCCCTGTACAGACCTGGATGGGCCCTGAGGTTTCCAGGAGGTTCTGAGGATCCAAGATTTCAAAGCCATCAGCACATGACATTGCTAAGGTTGTCAGTCCTAGCACCAGCTGTGTTTAACCCCGAGAAAATTTTCCTGGCACTCATTTCTGCTACAGGGTGAGTTGACCCCAGGGTCCTAATGTGGCCGGAAGTTTATGTTAATGGAAAATTATGCTGACATCATTGGGCACTGAACATGCAACCTTCTAGCTTGCAGTGCAGTGATTCAATAGTAAGTAGCACAGCATACAAACATGTAGTATGGCACACCAAAAGAGGATATTATAAAAAAAAAATACTGCTGATCCCTGCTAAACGTAAACCTGCACACTACACTTCTTAATGTAAGGTATATTAATATTTGCAACTGCCATTTTCTTATACATGATAAATAATTCCTAACACTTAACTCTATGGTTCAGTAAACCCAAATTACTTCATCCTTTAAACCCCTTCAGAGGCACGCACCCAGTATGTGCATCTGCTAGGCAATCTGACAAATCATAGCACAATTATTTGCTGAGTGAAAGGCTTAGTCCAGTTTCACCTCTATAACAACTCAATCCTCTCCAAAAGTACTCAGTCAGTAGCACATTTTGTGAAGTCTTCATTATTCTCGAATGTGATGCCTCATCACTAAGTAGTTGGTTCCCAATGTTCTGAAAACATGCTCTGATCTCAAAACACTGGCAACAAATTACCCAGTGACAAAATGTCACATCCAGGAAGAACATGCAACTCAACTACCCTGCTGCAAAACCCTAAACTTGCCTCATTACATGCAAACTGTTGTTACCATTAAACAAAAGAAATAAATCCTTTTCTAGGCTCTCTAAATCAGACTTTCACCATGCATTTGTAACTACAAAGAACATGAGGACAAATGTAAGCCCCTTGTTCAACAAGAATCATTGTAGATGTAATGTGGACATAAACATAATCACTTAAAATAAATATCAAATTTAATAATTCAAGGCACACATGTGATTTGGAAGAACATAGGATGATCTTTCGAAAAATACCGAATTAATTAAGAATGTCCAATTTTCATACATGAACATTTAACGTTATAGCAGACTGCAAAGACTTAAAAATTCCCACTTGGCAATGCATAACAGAATGCCTCACAAGCTGTATTTATAACTGTACAATAGTCTATTTGATACTCCTCATAGATGAGTTAACATTTAATTAAGGACCATGTCACAGCTGTGCAAATGTTTGCAGTATAATTTTAAATACATGACATTCTAGTCTATTCTGCAAAATGCAGAAGCACTCATTTTGCCAACTGTTCCTTATGGGTGTGAAACGTGGTATCCTGCTTGGGAAGAACAATGTTTCAAAACAAACTGCTCACAAAGTACATCGACTTAAGAGGATGAAGGAATGTGTGCTAAAGAACAGTGAACAGCATGTGGCTTATACAGATCACCTTCTGTTCTTAGGACACTGAACTGAAGGACATGACAAGAAGAACAGAAAATCTCTTAGAAAAGGTATGATCGGAAGTCAGAGAAGATGGGAAGATGACACTGAGAAATATCTTACAAGGAAAACTATTTAAGCAGGCATGATATTATGTGCATTTGGAATAAATGCAAAGAATTTAAATTTAAAAAATTTAAGCTACTAACACATGCTGCAACTATCAGTAAAATTGTTAAATTTGTAACATGAAGCATAGGTCACAAATTCAAAACTTAACATATACTCTCTGAATAAGGTATCACAAAAGTGTGCTGCATCAATGATATGTTTGAAGTACATGTTGAATTTGCAAGGAAAGCATAACTTGCCACTTCCAAACATTATTCTTTAAAAACAAAATCACCTGAAATTTGTGGCTATTTGGTGATATTTTGTCTGCTAACTGCTTTGCCAGTCAAGATGCTGAAAACTTAAATTTAAGAAATGATTGTAATATCAATTTTCTTGTTTTAAATTACTCAAATTTAGCAGTACTGTTGCAGAGGATCTTACCCAACAAGCCACAGAAAAGGTCTTTGCATTGACAAAATAACTCTTTGTTTAGCAGCTGAATATGCCCTGCTGATTCAGGAGTGATTTTAAAGATTTCCACAGGGGCATCTGCTGGTTTAGTTAATTCAGAACCAGCCTCACCAGAAACAACAATAATATAACAGTATTAGTAACAATGACGGTGGTGGTAGTTGTGTTTATCATGGTCATCATTGTAATAATAATAATAATAATATTGTAAAAGTACAAAGCACCACATTTCACAGGCAAAATAACATTACATGTAGAACAGATTGTAAATACAGAACAGCTGCAACACTATACACCCTAGAAACATGGTTTGTTTCATGTAAATACCCTGCATAAAGGTGATACCAAGGATAGTAACAATAAAAATAACAATAATAACAATCGCCAACATCACCAAGGACTAAAGGGTTGCCAGATATCACAGTGTTATACGGAACGTGTATTTTTGTGTACCTTGCAAACTCATGGACAGAACTGCCAATTTAATTTCAATTTGTCACTTCATATTTTGTCCTGTTTCCTACTGTACTTTCCATTCCCTTTTCATCACTATATACATAACATGGTGCATACACAGGATGATTCATAACTTATGGATATTAACACAGGAGATAATTTCCAACATCTCTGTAATCAAAGAAGTTCATATAAAAAATGTACAATTTTGGTCAGTTACAGAGTAATGGCCACTTTCATGAAACTGCCTTCAGTTTGCACAGACCTGTGCTTTAAGCAGGATTCTGAAAATTCCACCACAGGCTGCAACCCGACCCTACTGTTCGGTGGTGAACAATGTAAGTTGTGAGCTGCAGTTTCTGCTGAAAGTTCCTGCTCTAGCTGGTTCAACATCACATAGTGTGACTTAAGACATGCGGCCCACAGGACGGCATTTAATACAATTAAAAAACACCCATCAGTCCATAACCATTGAGAATAGGACCAATAATGATTTTAACGTTTTTTGATCATAGAGACCTAGGAAGTCATCTCGTACAGTAATATCCACAAGTCATGAATCATCCTGTATAACCTACAAAAACCAGCAACATACAAAAAGACAAATTTTGCTGTCCCTCTCTAAGCTCTCCACTTCTGTGAATTTATTCTGTTAACAGTCCTTCTTGATGAACTTTTGATTGTCGAACTCTCAGAATCAGTGCTTCATGTTGCTGGTAGATGGAACAGTGAAATGTAATTGGTCTTTGAAAATTTACGGTTAATCTTTAGCACACAGCCTTTTTGAGAACCATATTTCTGCTGCATCCAGAATGCTGTTTGATTTAAATGCCCACTGCAAGAAAATGTTTTTCTTTTCAGATGAAAGGACTGTATATTTACTTTAACACAAGTGTCCCATTTGTAAGTAACAAGGCAGAGCATCTTGCATTATCCAGTGCCAGATAAACCAGCTTTTACTGTATTATGTCATTTAGTACCACTTTAATGTTACACAAATAAATTTCTTACTTTCTTCAGATACTTTCTGTTTTTACTGGCAGCTATTTCACACACAATTAAATTATGCTCTGTGCAAAATTTCATGTAAGTTTTTCACATAACTGAGTGATGTCCTTGTTGGGATGTGAGGACCAGACCTGATCAAGATGGCTCAGGATTATGCTCTTCAAAAGCAGAATTTTGGGCACAAATTTCAGTTCAAATTCTCAGTTACTACAGTCAATTAAATGACAATAATTTCATCAGCATGGCCTCTCTAAATTTGATTAGACTAAAGGACAAGTGAACAGAATGAACAAATCCTGGTTTTTGTTTTTCTTTGCACAGCCATTCTCACGATGATACTGTCCCAAGGTTCAATGCTCAACTGGTAAGGGAAGACATGACCACTTACCTTCCGACGATCTACTGTCTCCTGAGTGTATATATGTTCTTTGAGATGTCTTGGCATTTTTTGTGGCAAGTTATTAGTGTCATTGTAAAATTCCGGTCTCCAATCATATATCTGAAAATTTATTGAAAGATGAACATTAACTACCCTGCATTGTGAACTCAGTCCGCACCCACATGCAAGAAGCAAAACATCTCCTGTAATGGTTTATAAAGTTCCTAGAACCCTCACACACATGGGACTCTACTACCATGAACATGTGCCATTGTTAAGAATGGACTACAATGTCAATACATCAGATCTTAACAATTTAATAGATTTGATGTTCAATGAATCTATAGCACTGTGCTGACCACTACTGTCTCAAATCTTATCAAATGTGTACTGTACAATTAGTAATGAATATCATGAAAGTGAACGTCACACTAATGAATTCTGTAGAGAGAATGGCTAGAAACATGTTAAAACTGTATTGGTTAATAATAATCACTGTACGATGGCACTTTACTATTACAGTAACCAAATCAAAGGCATAATAGAGCTGGTTTGACCAAACTGATACCTAGAAACTCAAAATAATTTTTAAAAATTCCCTGAAAGAAACCCCAGGACAGTCAGATGCCACAGACCACAGCAACTGATAAGCTTGTTTCCTGTTCCATTCTGAAAAGCAGGTGAACTAAATACTGATAAATGAACACACAAACTATCATTCCCATTTTTGCAGTACACCACAGGTTCAAATCAAGACAGATGAGAAGAGTGGGGCATGAATCATGCATTGGGGGGGGGGAATGGAATTCTCAGTCAAAAACTTGATGGCAGGAGACCACTTGGCAGACTTAGGTTTTGATGGTAAAACATTATGAAGGATCTTAAAGAAAGAGGATCTGAGAGTATGGAATGAATTCAAACAGCTTAGGACAGCAGCCAATGGAGGATTTGTGCACACCTATGGAAGGTTCATGTACACAATGTACCTCCAGGTTCCATAAAAGTTACAAAATTTGTTGACCATCCAAGAATCTTTTAGTTTCTGTGGCTTCTCAAGGACACTCCTCCACAGAAATAAATACATTCAAAATAATATAAACAAAATTTCAGCAAGAACATGTAGTAGTTTCTAACAAGTAGCAGGCACGTCTGGTTATGGCAGAACACATATGAACAGAAAGATCAGAACTTCTGTTGGTTGTAAAATCAATTACCTTGTTCAGTTTGATGAAGATACAAGGTGCAGATTTATGGTAGTTGAAGTTATTTTCTTGTGTACAAGGAAACCAGTCCTTAACATTTACATCACATACTTGATTCTCGTTTGGTGGTCTGTCATAATCACAGTTGTAGATGTTCTGACCACGACCTGGGGTCAAACCTGGCTTCCTATACACTGTAAACAACATAAAATAATATACTTTAATGGAGCATACAGGACAGTATCAAACAATCAGTAAAATTTACTTTTTTTTTCAGGTTGGTTTACTATAAATGCACTATATACAGTTATCCGGAAAAAAGAGTACCAAACAAAATTAATTTAACTCTATGAAGTATACAAAATGGTAACTACAGAAAACAAGCAAGACTTTCCTACATACCAATTATATATGATACAAACAGAATACAGGCTTTTCAGTTTATGTTGCTGTGAATGTACTTGAAAATTGAGCTCACCAAGTCTAGTCTTGTGCAAATATGATGTCACATGCTCTTCTACCAAATCACATACAAGGTATCACAAACTAAACTGGCTGTACTTTCCCAGCAGAGGACTGATGTTGAGAATATTATTCACTGTACTGAGAACACATGTCCCTCGTCAAAATACATGCCAAAAATTCATTCTACACCTTATGTTATGTTAAATTTCATAAAGTTTACTGGTCTCAATGTTCCCAGCAAGCTGATTACTAGTATTAAAAGAAAAAAGTATGGGATTAGTGCGATGCAATTGGGACCTTTGTTTGAAAGATACAGACCAAGGAAGTCTGGCAAGCTAAGCTGCACAATCTGGTATGTTATTGGGATATGCTGACACACAGCATCCAGACTTCTGAAACTGTGACCATAGAAGGTAACTGTTGTTCAAAGCGCAACAGCACTGAGAGTGGTTACAGCGTTTCTGCAACAGGGGTGTTCAGATTCATGCTGCATGACGGAACCATTAATCCAGATGTATTTCTTTTAGTAAACAAACACATTTCATTTACTCAGACAGTATCAAATCAACTGCATGTTTTGGTCCAATGGGCTATCATCAGGTTGGCAAGTATGGAAGACAAAAATATACTGTGTATTTATCTTCCAATTTTGCCAACCTGATCATGGTCCATTTGGCCAAAACATGTTGTTGAGTTGGCACTGAATAAATAAACTGTGTTTGAATAAATATACAGTGATTCTTGTTATCTAAAAGAAAACGGAGATGGAGAATGTTAAAAAAAATTACCCGTAAGAACTTAGGTCAGTATAGGTACTGTCTAATAATTTGGAATAGTTCATAATCCAGCACCTGTCTGGTCCCATGGGTGCCCGAATAAACGAATTCCACTGTAACATTTGATGAATAACGTCAAATATTTCCCAAGAAGAGGGACATCATTCTAAATAATAAATAAATATATATATATAGTTTGTGATTTACAGTAAGAACAATCAAAGTATGAGTAATAACATTTTTTGTTACAAGAAATACACATAACTCAGAGTTACTACTGGGAAGATTGGTTTGCAATTTGTCAGCTGCTCAGCTACAGCTAACAGGGGCACTACTGATCAATTTAAAGTGGCAAAGCGGTGTCATACAGTGAAAACCTTGCATATGAAGTGTCCCTTCCACTGCTACTCAGCATCAGAATCAACAAAACAAATGTAAGACAAGGTTAAGCATGCACAACAAACTAATGAATAAGTGAGTCCTCGAGTCAACATACACATTTGAATAATGAATTCCATTTACACCCTGAAGATGTCTGTACATGTAAAAGCAATATCACAGGCCAATAACCAATAAAACAAACAACAATTACAACAAATTCTGCTCACCCTCAAGGAACTTCTCCAAACTTTTTGTCCAGTATGCATACTGTTTAAGGTCTGTTCCCCTGTACCATATCAATGTACTCTCCACATTGTCAACTGGAGGCATAGGCCGGAATCCAAGGCCTGGAAGGGAATAATGTGAGATCAGGCATAAAGAATCCAAAACATAACACTTCTGATCACCACACAAATAACATTAACTACTGTGTAAACAAAAAATGTAATTCTATATTTAAATGCCAATGACCTTACATATGTGAGCCATATCTGTAGAAGTAAATAACATGGAACTCAAATATTGAACTTTTCTTGTCTTTTACACCAACACAACTTCACTTTACTATCACAACATACTATTTGATTCCTCAATAACACATGGCCATGCCATGGCTCCCATGGTTAGCCACCAGCCTGTCACTGTGGAGGCTGTGGTTTAAGGCCAGGCCAATCCATGTGGGATTTGTGTTAGGCACATTAGCATTGCAACATGTTTCTCTATAAGTACCTCAGATTCCCCATGTCATGGTCAATCCACCAATGATTTGTACTCATAGTTCATTCATCTACCACCAATGCTATAGACTTTTAGCAAATGACAGTGCAACTAAATAAAACACTTCTCACTTTTACAATTTGCAAGCCACATCTGTCAAAATACTACTTACTTACGCCATGAAGCAAAATCCTTCTTGAGAAGCTAACCGGTTCCTCAGCTAGTCAAGAAATTCCTGTATTTTATGGTACATGAAGGTTCATTACCGCATTTACAAGTGCCCACCACCTGTCCCTATCCTGAGCCAATCAATCGTCCCCCCCCCCCATCCCACTTCCTGAAGATCCATCTTATTATCCTCCCATCTATGGCTAGGTCTTCTACATGGTCTCTTTTCCTCAGATTTCCCAACCAAAACAATGTATGCACCTCTCCTGTCCCCCACATGTGCTTCCTGCCCCACCCATTCCACTCTTCTTGATTTGATCAACCAAATAATACTTGGTGAGGGTAGCGATTGTTAAGTCTGTCATATAGTCTTCTCCACTCCCGTTACCTCATTCCTCTTAGGCCCAAATATTCTTCTCAGCACCCTATTCTCAAACACCCTCAGCCTACATTCCTCTCTCAATGTGAGCAAACACATTTCAAACTCATACAAAAAAAAAAAACAGACAAAATTATAGTTCTGTACTTCTTAACCTTTAATTTTTCGACGGCAAACTGGAAGACAAAAGCTTCTGCACCAAATGATAGCAAGCATTCTGACTTCAATCTGCAATTAATTTCTTCCTGAATAGAATTTTGATCCGTTAAGGTTGTTCCCAAACATTTTAACTGTTCCACCCTTTCAAACAAACTATTATACATCTTTATATTGTGACTTCATGCTGAATTCTGATCTTGAGACATGACCATGCACTTAGTTTTATCAGCATTTACTTATAGTCTAGTATCCTTACTGCAAACTACTAAAGCTTCTGTGTTTTTCTTTATAGTACGTACACTTGCACCCAATATATTAACAGCACCAGCATAAACCATTTAATTTCAAGCCATCCTGATTTACCACAACTCTCCTAATGGCATACGATAAAGCAAAGTTGAGAAGCAATGGTGATAATGCATCTCCTTGATTTACACCACTCTTAACAGGAAAACTGTCAGACAAATTCTTGCCTACCTGGACTATGCTACACATTTCAGTCAGACACATTGTTATTAGCCTTACCAGTTTCATGACAATACCAAACTCAATGAGAATATTATACAAGACCACCCTTCTAACTGAATCATAAGCTTTCTTAAGTCTTATAAAGAGCTGATGCACTGCTTCACTGTATTCCCAATTTTTTTAAGTATTTGACAAATGCAGAATATATGGTCAGTAGTTGACCTGTTGCAATGAAATCCACACTGATGATCCCTGCAATGAAATCCACACTGATGATCCCCACTAATTTCCTCTGCATATGGAGTTAACTTTGACAACTGGATGGCGGATAAAATTTTGTACTTTGTTGACAAAAGTGTACCTCTAAAATTACTACAATCTGTTGCATCACCCTTCTTACAAACAGGTACAATGATCCACTCCTTCCAGTCCTTAGGCAATTCCACCTTGTTCCAAACAGAATTCATTGGTTTATGGATCTCAGAGAAAATTGTTCTAGCCCCTATATTAATCACTTCTGCTGGGATTTGATCAATACCTAGTGATTTGTGTCTTTTTAGCTTTTCCATAGCCATCTCAACCTCAAAGGCACTGGGTTCAGTCACAAGTGCTCAGGTGTATGTATTTCTGTCTGCCTAACATCATTAACCCCATGTTACAGAGGATGGACAAAATGATGACAACACTTGTGAAAAGACACATATTTCATTATTAATACGGAGTTTGGCCACCATTTGTCTGTAATACAACTTTTATCCTTCTTGGAACAGACTCATGTAAGTTATGAATAGTCCTAGTGGAATACTGTACCACTCTTCATGAAAATCATCTTCTAGTTGCTTGAGAGATGATGGAGGAGGGTAGCTGCTTCTCACCCTACTCTTTACAACTGACCACACTGGTACAATGATACTGAAGACTGACAATTGTGCTGGCCAGGGAAGATGTTGAAGTGCACCTTCATGCTCCTCAATCCAAGACTGAACACTTCTGGCTGTGTGTATAGGCGAACTGTCATCTTGAAAAATTTCATCATAGTAAGGAAACAACATCTGGACCACAGGATGAACCTGGTTATCTAAAATGTCCACATAGTCACTGGTAGTAATTCGACCATTCAGTGTAATTATAGGACAAGCAGAATACCAAGATATTGCTGCCCAAAACATCACAAATCAACCTCCATGTTTCACAGTTGGAACCAAGCATTCAGGATTACAGGCTTCCTTCAGCATTCTCCAATACAAACCTGGCCTGATGTTGGGAACAACATATAGGATGACTCATCTGACAATATTGCATATTTCCAGTCATCAGATGTCCAGGTTTCACGATCATCACACCATGTATCTCACCTTTTAGCGTTGTTTATGGTAATCAGCGGTTTAGTAGTTGTAAATCTATCATGTGGATGTTGGATTTGTTCAGCTCTTATCAGACTGTTTTTGTGGTAACAAGGTCTTCAAGATGAATATTGAGCTCTGTTGTCACCTTCGCTGCAGCAGTTCAATGATTTTAGACACAATCCTCTTCAATGTATGGCAATCCCTTTCACTTAGTTTTGATTTTAGGACACTGTTCCTCCTAGCTGATGATGTCTTCCCATGATTTATGTGTGCTGTCACAACCTTGGAAACTGCTGCTCTGTATACACTGAATAAAGTGGCCATTTTAGCTACAGATGCTGCACTGCAGTTAAACACACACCAACAGCTTGTCCTCTTTGATGATCTGACAAGTCTCCCATTTTGCACTACTGTCATATGAACTGCTGATCGACTGACTGATTGATTGGATTGACTGATTGTAATTGGGTTTGGGACCTTTTGGTCCCAATGCACCTAGGCCTAAATACGAAATGTTACTAAAACAATCTGTAATGCACTGACACTGGCAATACACACCGTAAACAAACAAAAGAACAACGAAAGATACTCACAATTAATGTTCTTTCAATCCAACCCCACAAAAAGTTTTATTCCTATACTGTCCAGTGTTTCCATTGTTTTTTCCATCACCTGTAGATTTGATAACTGAGAAAATTAGTTCCTCCACTTAGCCAAAATACAGTGAAAGTCTGTGGCCAAATCACCCTTCTCATCCTTTACTATATTAGTTATAAGCTGGAAACCCTTCTCAAAGTCAATGATGCCCCTGTACAAGTCTCTGATATTTTTGATCTTGCTGTCAGTTCCAAGTTCATCAATTTCAGCTTTCACATACTCCTTTATTTGTGCTTGAAATTTCTACTAGCTTCATGTCTTCACATTGTTTAGAGTATCTACGTTTCTTGGTTTGGATCCTGTAACCACCGCACTGTAGCCTGCTTCCTTTGATCTAAAAACCATGAACATTCTTCATCAAACCATGGTTTATGCTGCTTCAATTCATACAGACCTAGACTCTCTTTATATGATGTTTGTATAATCTCTTTAGTGATTTCCCAAGCCCTGTTTATGTCCTTACTATCATTTAAGTTCACCAAAGCAGCAAACCCGTTTCAGATCTTAATCTGATACCTCCAGATCACTTAGCTTCCTGAGGTTAAATCTTTCCAATTCAAACTTCTGCACTAATTGTTTATTTACTGCCAATCTTTTACTAAAATTGGAAACTTGCCATGCTACCACCAGGTACTTCTTCATATCCATCTCACTTGATAATTTAAGTTCAAGCACTCAATGACCTCTCTGCCAAAATGTTGAGGCACTCCATCATACTGCACCCACATACATCCTACTGTTTCAAGAGGCACATCCTCCAAGAAAAGTACTAGGTGATTTTATAGAAAATTCACATAAAATGTGGCTGTTGAATGTCTCTAAAGATATGATACAAGTGGGTAGTTTCCCAGTACTCAACACCCAATGTCTGCAAAAAATCCAGTGAAAAGAACTTTGTACTATTGAATGTGAAACTTGCTGCATCCCAGAGTGAGAATTCCTTGTGTTGTTATTACAATTACATGCAAATCAAGTCTCATTTGTGAAGAGAATATCAAACAGGATACATAGCCATAGTTGCAACCGTTCATCAATATGTACACACAGGAGGTCTTCACTCTTCTGGAATGTTATGGAGCACTGGCTGCTAGCCAGTAGCAATCAACATTGTGCAGACCTTATAAATACCATAAGGCAAGTCTGAAACCACGCACTGTACACACTTTGCATAATCTTCCAGTGTACGGTTTTATACCTGTTGCAGTTAATGATGATAGAAAATATCATCATACAAAATCTTTCACACTTGTGTTAGTGCAATACCAGTCCTTATGCATATTCTGTGTACACTGTAACTGGGTTTTGCTGCACTGCATCAAGAATTTCACCTTCAAGCAATGGTTGCCCATGTTCTGCATTCATGCTTGGGATGGAGCCAGTCTCCCTCAAAATTTTATGTACATTATAAAATGTGTTCCAGTGTGAACTCTACGACCTGAATAGCAGTGCTTGTATTCCACTGATGCATCTCTACCATTCCATCACAGGAACCATATACAAAACACAAACTGGCATATTCTTCCTTTGTAAATGTTATGGGAGGTATTTGGAATAAAACTTGTGGGCAACAAAACACAACTAAACCAGCCATCATTTACAAGTAGACTGCAAATCAAACAGTGACAGCGATGCAAGATGGCCACACTACTCAAGGTTACAGCTCTCTGCAATAGTGCTCTGCACAAGTTACAGCTCACAAAGCCCAATATCAGTGATGAATGAAGCTACGTCCATTGCTTCAACTGACAAGAAAAACACACTACCATATTTGGCCAACTTGTCACATAACACCCACATTTAAGATCTGAGGTTTTCATGGTAGCTGAGATTGGTCTTCTGTGTTACGACACAATGTGGTGTAGTAGCTAAGCAACTAAGCTGCCAGACTAAATGCAGCCATAACCTAGAAAACCATCATATGAACATGTTAAGTAAGCTACACCTGCTACATGCGCGAAAGTTGTGGGTGTGTTTTTTATTTATTGACATTCAGCATGCTCCATTACATAATAATACTACATGCTTTAGAGTTAAATATTCACAATACGGTTACATATATTTACCACTTATGTACAATGTCTTCTATTTTCTATAGATACAGCAGGTTTACTTTCGGTTTTCTAATCTAGTATCTACTGTATTATTAACTAATTAACTTATTACCTAAATAAACTGAGTTCAATATGTATATATTCAATAAATGGCTTATAATGCGCTAAAATCTATTGATCTTACAAACTTCGTGAATGTCTTGATGTGGTTTCTTGTGAGCTGTTCTAACGGAGGGGGCCAGGTGTCACCTGTTCGGACTATGGTATTTCATATGATCCTTCTCTTGTTTTCTAGTTGTGTGCAGTTCAAAATTATGCGGTTAATTGTCTGTTCTTCTTTTAGTCCACAGGAGCATGTTGCATTGGGAATAATCTTAAATCTGTGGAGGTACGATCTGGTTAAACCGTGACCCATTACCATAGCCGTAAATTCAGCTGAGATAGGTATCATGGTCTTCATTCTGTCTTTTACGTCTGGGAAGAATAATTTTCTTACTGCTCCTTTTGTAGAGCTTGTCCACTGCTCCTGCCATTTTGTTATTTCGTTCTCCTTCCCTTCTGTAATTATAGTCTCTCTTGGTATTTTATCGTATACTAATTCTCCTATGTCATCCATTGCCGCCTTCTTGGCCAAACGGTCTGCCATTTCATTTCCTTGTATTCCGACGTGTGCCTTCACCCAGTTAAAAAAACACTATCCTCCAACCTCTTTATTTCCTTCTTATATTCCCTACTAGTATGTAGTGTTTGTTTCTATTCTGCAGTGTGTCCAGTGCAACTTTGCTGTATGTGTTAACCACTACTATCTTTTCTGCATCTTCTGCTAACTGTAGATTTTGAATTTGTCCCAGTGCCCTTAGGATTACTACCTGTTCTGCCCGATTATTAGAGCATCTCTCATGTAGTTTGTACTTAGACTGATGAAGAACTATGTCATCCTTAATTATGCCTGCAGCAGCTCCTACCTTTCCTCCAATTTTGCTGCTGTCTGTGAATATATTTATTATATTATGTGGTATCTCTGTAGGTGCACTAATAAGAGGTACTTCCACAGGGTGGGGCCAATATCTCACTTCCAGAGGCACATCGTACTCGATGTTGTTATGAGTTGCCTTATAAGTGCGTACCTTTTCTTCTACAGCAAGCCGGATGGGGCAAACTCCTGCCACTACACATGATGCTTCATATGACAGTGTTCTGAATGCCTTGGCCATTTTGATATTCATCATTCTTTGCACTCGCTGATATTTCCTCTATTTGTTTTGTTTTGTTAAGGCTTTCTCCCATACCGGTGCCCCATATGTCAATATTGGTTCTATTGCACCACTGAATATAACCTTCAGTGCTCAATGCTCCAAAACCCATTTGAGTTTAGCCGATTTTGCTAACATGTTTAAAATAGGACTGCATTTCCCTGTAATGTACTACACATGTCTGTCGAAACTAAATCTGCTGTCAAAATAAATTCCTAAGTATTTTAGTTCAGATACTTGCTCAGGCATTTGTTGTTTAGATAAATGTTTAGTGTTCTATTATCTCCTGATGTTTTTCATTGTAACCAATAGGCTTTTTTACATGTTAATGTAAAAAGGTAAAGCAGTCCCGTTACAGGCCTGGACAGGCCCAGAGGGTTCCAGGAAGTTAAGGTTCCCAGATTTCATGACAACGGCACAGGATGGTGGTAGGTTGTCAGCCTTACGCACCGGCCGCCTTTACCCCCCAGGAAATACTCCTGGTACTCATTTATGTAAGAGGCTGAGTCGACCCCAGGGCCATAGTGCGATCGGAGGGATTTTATGTCAATGAAAAATCCACTGACACTAGCTGGGATCGAACCAGCGACCTTCCAATTTGTAGCACAGCACCTTAACCACTGTGCTACCATGGTCCCCACATGTCAATGTAAATACGAGGGAAAGTCATTAAATAACAGGAATTTTATTCTAAAGTGCATGGAAAAGTACGCACAACGAAAAATTTTATTTCGGAACACCAAATGGCTCCTTAGCAATAAGCCATAAAGGGGTCGTGACGATTGAGCAGTATGAGCCTGCGCAATAGCTCATACAACATGGCCGCTCTGCTGTCAATTTTCACTGTGGAAGAGCAACGAAGCGTTATTCATTTTTTTGTGGTCAGAGGGTATGACACCTTCTGATATCTACAGAAGAATGAAGGTTCAGTATGGAGACAGTTGAGTCAGGGGTGGGTGTATGAATGGGTGGAAAGATTTCAAAACGGAAGACAAAACATCTGTGATGAACACCGGAGTGGGTGACCAGTTAGTGTGGCAACTGAGATAGTGAAACAGCAGATCGAGCAGCGAATCCGTGACTACAGGCAAGGCATTATAGGTGAAACTGCCATAGAATTCAAAATAAGTCACGGCTCTGCGTACAATATCGTCCATGATGACCTCGGGTATATGAAAGCGTGTGGCAGGTGGGCCCCAAAGCAGTTGTCCGAAGATCACAAGCGTGCAAGGCAGACGATTTGTCAGGAGCATTTGGATAGTCATGCTTGCGAAGGAGATGTTTTTCTCCACTCAATTGTGACAGGAGACGAGTCCTGGGTGTACCATTATGAACCAGAGAGTGAGAGACAATCGATACAGTGGAAGTACCCATCGTCTGCAGCCAACAAAATATTCAATACACAGGCCTCTGCTGGGAACATCATGCTGACCATCTTTTGGGATGTCAATGGCCCTATATTGATGCACTTCCAGGAAAAGGCTCAAACTGTGACTAGTGCTCGATACAGTGACATGCTAGTGAGCGAGTTGAAGCCCGTGATACAATAGAAATGCCGGGGACTTCTCTCAAAACGAATATTGTTATTTCACAACAACGCCCGCCCCCATACCGCTGCGCATACAATGGATGCACTACATGCTCTGAAATTTGAGGTGTTGAAACATCCACCATACAGTCCGGACCTGGTGCCATCGGACTTTCATTTGTTTGGACCTATGGGACCAGAAGTTTGCAGATGACAAAGAGGCAATGGAGGTGGTGAAAAGTTGGTTAAAGGCCACACCAAAAAGCTTTTTTCTAGAAGGCATCCGCAAGCTTGTGGAGAGGTAGACCAATTGTGTTGCAAAGCAGTTGGACTATGTTGAAAAATAAGACACAAACAATTTCTCTAAGTTCTGTTGCAAAAAAGTTATTATAAAATTCCTGTTACTTAATGACTTACCTTTGTATTACAGATTAAATTCCAGCAGTTATTTCTAACAATAATATAAAACCTACACAAAATTCCACATGCAGTTTCTGTTTAAGGACTGAATATACATTCAAATTCATGCAACGTTGTTACAGTACCAACCTGGTGATGTCCCTATGAGAGAACCACTAAGTTTGCATGTTGGAATCCTTGGATCCAAGGTCTGGAAGAAGACCCAGAGGCAGATAGCAAACAGAGCAGCCAGAACGCCATAGAAAATCAGATAGAATATTCCAATCTTGGCTGTTAACAGAGAATAATATATGTATCATCTAAAAACTGACCCTCAATATATTTCACCCATACATCCAACACACAGGCTGTACAATGATGATGATGATGATATGCAAAGCACTAGGCATTGAAATGACAAATGACACACACACACACACACACACACACAACCAAACCAGTATGTGGACAAAAAGATGCTACAATGTTACAGAATCAAGGGGTACACACAGACACAGAAATTAAAATGAATAGGCCAGATATAATAATTAAAACAAAAAAAGAGGAAACATGTAATCTGATAGATGTGGTAATACCCAAGGACAGAATTGTAATGCAAATGGAAGTAGAAAAAAAAATGAAATACAAGAGTTTATTTAATGATACAACAAATGTCGAACATAAAATGTATGATTATACTGGTGACAACTGGAGCCACCGGAATAACAACAAAAAGGTTTAAAAAAATCTGAAAGCCATATCAGGAAAACAATGAACATATTCGCTACTAAAGACATCACACATAATATGGAAAGCACTGCAGTCTGAAACTTGAACCCTGAATGGTGGGGTTACCCATTGCTTCAAGAAAATGTACCAGGAAGAAAAGGCCTGTGACAAGAGACAACAACAACATATCATCATCATCATCATTATTATTAATCGATGGTGCTACAGTCCAATGCAGACCTTCACCTCCTTAAAGGATATATCCCAGTCAGCTCTGTTTTTTGACCTCTCTTTCCAATTTGCAATTTTGTATTTTTATAAGCTTAATAATACAAATATTTTTGGTGAATTTCAACCAGTGTGCAAACTATTTCCACTCACAGGTATAAGCAGACAGTCATACAGAAGTATACGGTATAGCGTAGTCGGTAAAGTGACTCGCTGCGGGCTGTACGGTCCGGAGATCGAATCCCCTTGGGGGAAGATTTTCCGCCCCCGTCCAGACCGGCCCTGGGGCCGACCCAGCATCCTTGACATTGGGTACGGGGTCTTTCCCGGGAGTAAAGCGGCCGAGGCGTGGAGGTGACCATCCACCCTCACCTAGCGTGAGGTTAAAGAAAGAGTTCCGCTATATACCTACTTCTCCTCTGGGCCTTCATGGCCTTTTCTACGGTTAACTTTACATTTCCCGCCCGATCTTTGATCCGATAATACAAATATTTGGCAAAATTCCTCTTCAGACTTGTTTTTCCCGTCGAAATATTCTTCTCGGCACATTATTTCCCAGTACCACCACTGTTAAGTTCTCGCCCACATAACGCCATTTGCTGGAAACTTTATTTTATTTGCACAGTGCAGATCACGTGCTAACGCATAAACCTTTCACTGAATGCCAGTAGTCTGGGCCTTTAGAGGTACTCTTCTAATTGCTGTATACGAATAAATTCTGAGCGTAGTTAAATTTGAATTGGGTATGACAGAACTGAGGACAATTGAAAATGGACTTTAGATATGGCCTACCTACACTACGTATTTTGTTACAAAAGATGACAACAAAAGTACCATGCAGGAACTGCACCAATGCAGCCCACTAATAAGACCTTGCCGTCACATACACGGAACCAGTGTTGGCTATTATACTGGCTCGATCGTCGTTTTGAATTTGAAATAGCGCCTCACAAACATTAATCAACACAAGAAGACGCAAGACAGCTAACTGTCTTCCTATGAATACACTACGAAGCAGAATCTAAACTGCCATTGCAAGTGTAGCTCATATTACACACAAGCCGCAGAATTTGGGTAACGCTATATGCAATTTCCTTGTGCGACCGCTCCTTGATGTAGCTTTGTGAGAGACGCAATAAAACGTATCAGTAACGCAAACATGCAAATGACGCAAGGGGTAACTCACGCTCCGTGTGTACACAAACACTGCAGCAGTCTGTTACCAGGAATCGTAATCTCACTCGCAGATTCGTTGATGCTTCAGTTAAGTTAAAGACACTGTTTTAGCTACAGAGGTCATATTACGCCAGATAAATGCCGAGGGATAAAAGCGTTCTCCCTATCACGCGTTCAATGCATAGTTAACAATAATGTTGCAAGGAAAAGAACTGGGCGTTTTCCGTTTTAAAATACTAACCCACCCTTCCCTCAGTGGCCAAACACACACACATACGATGTTCGCTCCTGCCCTTCTGGGTAACACTGCAAAAATAATCACTGCCTCCGTAACTCTCCGTCTCTCCCTCATACTTCACAGCACTGTTCAAGCACGTGGACAGCTTTCACTGTCCCTGAAATACCGTTTGCAATTCTTGTCACTTTAGTTTCCGAGACTTGACGCTGGCGGATAAAGCTCCGGCTCTCTAACAGAGCTGCATGTAGGCCGGTGGGAATTATTCTGTTCCGAGGTAGATTCGCGTACTAAGGGCAGAGGCTCATTATTTTACCTGACAACCGCCGCTACTCACTTCCCGTCGACTCGCTTAATTTATAAAACTTGTCGACAAAGAATGAACACCATGTTTGTTGGATATAACATACGTCTACGAGCCTAAGGAAAATACTCCCAACAACTTCCATAAATATTGTGAGTTAAAACATTAGCTGCAATATACAAATACTACGGTGGGTGCAGCTCGACTCACGGCATATTAGAATAGCGGCGAGCACTGCGCGCTGCCAACAGTCACGCGAAATGGTCTGAGTGAAGAGAAATGTGAGTTGTCAGACAAAATAATGGGCTGGTATAATTTATTTAGAAGCTATTACGAAGAGATTCACTCTTACAACTAAAAGTGCGAAGTGACGCATGAAAAAATTACGATCCACAAATCCGGCACTACTACAAGCGTTTCTCTTTGTGGAAGGGGGATCGAGTCATCACACGCCCCCCACACACACAAAAGTCGCGAACATACATTCAGTCGCCCACCAGGATTCTAAACTGCCATAACAGTGATAAAGTAGCCCAAGAACAAAAGTGGCCATGACTACGCTGCCAGTTACAACTGTTTACCTTTCATAGTACTGTAATCAGAACAGGGTAAGAACCACCTCGCGGCTGACAGGCCTGCTAAACTAAACTCCGTGGCCTTAGTCCGCACGCGAACTATACCGACAGAGCGGCCGCCGCCGGTCGGCGAAGTTAGTGCCAACTTTTGCGGATAGAGGGGTGTCACGTGGTCAGCGCAAC
>Ga0123352_10003799_pt1 | contig 21998 bp, 10 predicted proteins | sample TergutLab28metaG_FD_89700 | JGI IMG/M metagenome (GOLD analysis project Ga0123352, IMG submission 89700) | Labiotermes labralis P1 segment gut microbial communities from Petit-Saut dam, French Guiana - Lab288 P1 | ecosystem: Host-associated > Arthropoda: Insects > Digestive system > Gut ...
AAATTTTAAAAAAATTTTTTTTGTTGTTTTTAAAAAAATGTGGCCCCTCTTCTTTTTTCTTTTTTTCCCCCCTCCCCCCCCCCCCCCCCCCCCCGCTTTCGTGTGACAGACCAAGTTTTACACCCGTAACATGAGAAGAAGCAACCAAAAAAGAACAGAAAATGATGAAATGTGATGGAAAGGTACTGTAGAAAAACTGAAGAACAAATAAAGAAAAACATTATGTTGAAGATAATGAAAATAATTGTGGTGGTGGGAGGGGAGCAAATTAAGAATGTTTTATGGAAGGGTTAATAGACAGGGAAAGCTAGAACAGGGGCTATCATTACGCTTCAGATTTCTGTTACTTGCACTATTTTAATGACCATGAAATGCATTATTTTCTTTTTATTGCGTCTTACGATGTTGGGTAAAAGCATATAAAAGGTAAACAGGTGTGAGACAAAGGTTGCCGACCCCTGAGTGATATGCAAGTAATTCTCTAATTTAGCAAGGAGACGCCAGACGCTGCTTCACGACAACTACATCGGCGTGACAGATGCGCACACAGAGTGACGTCTCGCCACCGTAATATGGACAAAGTTAAGATAGCTGGCGCTGTCGCTAAGACAAACTGATGGCTGCTGTCAGGTTTGTGGCGAAGGAAGATGGCTTCAATGATCTTTAGCTACAGACTGTTCTGAAATTCTGCACTCTACACACAGGTTTCAGTTCAGCAGACAAACGCCTCTTCTGACAATGGCTGTTAATTTCATCATGAGAAAGCGTTCAAGCAAGAAAGTTATGAAAGTATGTGTTCTGCGTAATACGGATTTGATGAATTGTGACCGTATCGATTTAAAGAAGACTATTGACTGTTTCTGGGGACCGCGGTAGCACAGTGATTAAGGTGCTGTGCTACAAATCCGAGAGTCGCTGGTTCGATTCCAGATGGTGTCATTGGAATTTTTCATTGAAATAATCCTTCCGCTCGCGCTTTGGCCTTGGGGTCGACTCATTCTCTATCAGAAATGAGTACCAGGGATATTTCCTGGGGTAAAGGCGGCCGGTGCGTAAGACTGACAACCTTACCACCATCCTGGGCCATTGTCACGTAATCTGGGAACCTTAAGTTCCTGAAACCCTCTGTGCACCTCAGGCCTGTAATGGGACAGATTTACCTTACTGACTGTTCTTGGTTCATCCCCGACAAAGAGACCGTCAGTAAGAAGACTATATAAAAATGTGGATGTTTGCAGTAGTCCGAGCCCACATTCAAGATGGCCAGCCAAGCGACTAAGAATTTTGATGCATGAATTTACTTGCAAATCGGAAAGATGAAATACAAAAGTAGAAGCAGAATAGCAAAATATTAAGAAACACAAGAGTAGTAAGATTAATAATAATAATAATAATAATATACTGGTACCGAACATCGGTAGCTGGTAAAGGAACACAGCACAGTAAATCAAATATTATATTAGCTGACAATAACACAAATATGGCCTACGTAATTGGCATAGCCTTCAGTAATACCGAGACTGCTTAAACGTTACGTAGCCATAAAACCCAGAAGTATCTCAAATCAGCATATAGAATATTAAAAATCAATAATATGGAGCAAATGAAGAATACCAGCACTTCTGTCAGCAACTGGTGTGGTGCAGAAGAACGTGTGAACATTTACGAAAAATTCTAAACTTTAAAGAAGGCATCCAAAGTACATAAGTGCTTCGAACATGCCACACTTACGGTGCGGTGCTGATCGGCAAAACAATTGTTTAAAATATTTGAAATTACTTTGGTAAATCTGAGATCTGTGTGACCGTGCATCAGTGATAGAGTAATATAAACAGCCAACTAGATGTAACAATGATAATTTTATCTAATTGGCTCTCTATATCATCATACTTTGGTAAAACCTGTAAATACTGTGTAGAGTAATCAATGTAATATCTGAGAGAAAACCGATACCGTAATGTAATAACTGCAAGAATAAATAGGATAAAGGAACAAGCAGTCGAAGAAGTAGAAACAATAAAAATGCTTAAAAGCAGGAAAAAAGAAAATGCGCATAATTGACGTAAAACAATGACAGTAAGTGTAACACACAGGGAAGGTAAGACTAAAGCTAAAGTTGGGCCTGGGTTTAAACAGACACAACGCTCTGGAGGCACTACGTAAAGCTGAGTGATCAGCATCACGCTTCGACCCCTTTACTCCTACGAAAGAGGCCGTGTGAGTGCCACAATCAGTCTGGACACTCCGGAGAAGAAGAAAACACAAGAGGCAGTTACGAAATGTAACAAATTGTTCACTGCGTGAAAAGCGACTTCCTACGTCATCGAATCCACTGTATCGTGGACATGTATTAGGCTACGTCGCCATTTCGGTAATCTAGTCAAGAAATTTGAAAGAGGTCTTTGGGTTCGAACCCGAGTCTTTTGTATTATAAGAGGTGGTTATACCACGCCCAGAACTTCGTAGTCCACACGTTGCAGTAATTGCCTTCGTGACCAGCTGCATAACTTGTACATACTGCCTTTAAAACAGCAATTTCAAACAGCTAAAGCCACCGTTTTGATAAATCTTTTTCATGTTACAAGTTTTCTTTTTAATTTTTATTTCAATGTGCAAGTTATTTTTACTCTTCTGCCTGACCGACCCACCCACCGAGGAGTGTCTGGGAACAAAGCTTCCCTCCCGTCACTTTTTGGCCCATAAATCCATGACTTGTCTACGGTAAAGAAACGCCCTACGATCTACCATCAACGTAATGAATAACAGGAGGCAGTCCTGATGCCGTGACGTCGGCATAGCATTCACAGTTCAGATTCCTTTACATCAGAAGTACCTCGCGTGGACACGACAATATCCACGAAACACCACACAAGGATTCTAACCACTGGTCGCCAAAGAGTGGCAGTTACGCCTAACACTCTTGATTCGTGTTTGGGATATCCAGGATCAAGTCTTGGCCGAGAGACTAGTCACGTTTACCAAGGTTTAAGTGGACTTCCTTAGGTCCTTCAAGCAAATTCTGGTCACGACTAGTCCTCCCTCACGCTTTCCAATGAACAGTCAGCAATTAGTCTGCTCCAAGTATATAACGCTCTACGTATACACGTCTGTGCTTCGAGAAATTTCCTTAAATACCCCCAGAATAACCACCACTTTAACCGAATTTTAATCAACTCTTATTAAAATTACAATACCTTTAGCTACACATAAACTTATTTTAACGCGAGCTATATTACTACCTGTATTCATACTGCTAGGCATTCAGGTGATTGCATGTTATAGCAATAATTACTTTTCTGTTCGGTATTTACTTACTTACTCCATGGTGCAGAGTCCTTCTTGAGCAGCCAACTGGTTTGCAGCTAGTCAAGAAATTCCCCGCATTTCACGGAACCCGGAGGTTCATTACCGCACCCAAAAGCGTCCGCCACCTGTCTCTATCCTGGGCCAGCCCAATCCAGTCCATATACCCACATCCCACCCCCTGGAGATCCATCCTAATATTATCCACCCATCTACGCCTAGGTTTCCCCAGTGGTCTCTTTCCCTCCGGTTTCCCCACCAAGACCCTGTACACCCCCTCTCCCCAACCATACGCGCCACATGTCCAGCCCATCTCATTCTTCTCGATTTTATCACCCGCACAATATTGGGTGAGGAGTACAAATCATTTATCTCCTCGTTATGTAATCTCCTCCATTCCCCCGTTACCTCGTCCCTCCTAGATCCAAATATTCTGTTCGGTACACGTCCAATAATTGTGATCAAAATACACAATTTTCGCTGATGGTGGTCCTACGACCGAAACAAATCTTCTATCTTTGGGACAGAATACACGTACTATCCTCAATTTTGTCAAAAACGAAATAGTTGCACGCCATTAGCAGCAAATTCTTTCCCCCCTAAGAATTTCAATATGCAGTATGGAAAAGGTCAGCTAGACAATGGTCAGAGATGAAGGTGAAGAAATCGTTGGAACATCAGGTTTGATAGCAGCCTACAAACGATACCACCAGCGATCTGACTGTAGCAATGTTAAACGGAACAAATGAAATGTAAGTTCCGGTATTGAGGGCGGAACAACCCGCAACCCGATGGACAAGTATGGTATAACTTTGTTTAAGGGGGTGTACAAGCACGCAACGGACTGACATGTGGGATGGCACTGCAGTGTTTTATAACAGGCAAAGTCTGTAATTAGCGGCCAATAAATTAGTACATAAGACAGCCCTCCCCACCAATTCAACATATCTCACTGAGGATGACAACAGTTTTAAATTAGATTTCGATGTAGCCAAACCCGTATCATACATCTGCCTTCCTATGCAGGTTCACCTCTGCCGTGACGTGCCATTCTGGAATGAGAAACTGTTCGATGGACGCCATATTTAACACATGAGGTTTCAGCAAGCATGCCTTTTCTTCTCTTTGGTCAAATATTTCATATGATGGTTGTGTAATTTAAAGTTCTATTGGGTCCCTCAGAATCTCATTTATAAAAGCGTCCAATTTGCTTTCTCTCCAGATCAACAAATCTTACAATTTGTTATTAATCCACAGAAGAAATTCACGAATGTAGCCTGTTTAAAAGTGGGGGAGGAATTGAAATTAAGACTGATTAATTATTTGATATGCTAAAGACAAACTTCGATAAAACACCGCTCCGCGTATAGAAGAAGAGGCGGATAGAATCGAAGGTATGACGCAAATAAATTAAACAAGAAAAATTCTGTAAATGTTGTCGAACTGCGTCCCAGACAAGAGCTGGGAAATTTATAAATCTTGTTTCATACCATTTCAGTCTCTCGATTGTGTTACTTACTTACTTACTCCATGGTGCAGAGTCCTTCTTGAGCAGCCAACTGGTTTGCAGCTAGTCAAGAAATTCTCCGCATTTCACGGAATCCGAATGTTCATTACCGCACTCACAAGCGTCCGCCACCTATCTCTATCCTGGGCCCGCCCAATCCAGTCCATATACCCACATACCACCTCCTGGAGATCCATCCTAATATTATCCAACCATCTACGCCTAGGTCTCCCCAGTGGTCTCTTTCCCTCCGGTTTCCCCACCAAGACCCTATACACCCTCCTCTCCCCAACCATACGCGCCACATGCCCAGCCCATCTCATTCTTCTCGATTTTATCACCTGCACAATACTGGGTGAGGAGTACAAATCATTTAGCTCCTCGTTATGCAATCTCCTCCATTCCCCCGTTACCTCGTCCCTCCTAGATCCAAATATTCTCCTCAACACCATGTTCTCATACACCCTCAGCTTCCTTTCTTCTCGCGATGTCAGCGACCAAGCTTCACACCCATACAAAACAACAGGCAAAATTATAGTTCTATATATCTTTAAATTTTTGGATAGCAACCTGGAAGACAAGAGGTTCTGCACCGAATGATAGCAAGCATTTTCTGACCTCAAAACGGGTAATTTGGATCGTTATATTTAGCGAGAATGCGCTGAATTATCTTCTGCTAGAAGGAGCCTTAGCTATCTTGAAATGAAAGTGCCAGAAACAGAGACGTATTCACGTTCATTGGGATCCCACTATAAACAATATCTTTGTTTTCCTAACACCAGTCTCCAGTGCGGTAGCTACATGTGCACTTCATACAGACACATGACAATTCTTTTCTTTTAAGAACCAAATGTACCCCTCCCCCTACGTTGCTTGACACTAACCCAACCGCATCCCTGGCCACAGGAACAGGCACGCTAACACGCAATACCCTCTGACTCCTCCTTATTGCATCTTAACTTCCATACCAAAACACGGAACACTTTCACCAAAGGTAAGATTTAAAGCTTGCCTCGCATAAAGATATTAATTGTTAATTGGCCGGTTTCAGGGTGACAGGATATTAGCGTACAGTGGTGGGGAGAAGAGCGCAAAAGCGACGACGCTGTATTTGGGTATGTTTATTGTAAAAGTGGCATAAAACTGACATGATAAGACGTAACGTAATGATAGGAGGTGGATTTTACATTCGAATTACTTTGTGCCTTTATGTCGGACAGAATATATGCTGTTAATTTTTTTGGTATTCCGGCGACTGAACTGAGACTGACAGCTGCTGGCTTATGACGACATGTTGCAGTCCATCTTCCACACTGAATATGAAGCCAGCACAATCCTCCTCCGAAACGCTGGTTCCAGTCTTTCAAACTACGAAAAGATATTAATATCCAGAAGGCCACCAAATGGAGTTATAAGTTCTATTTCTTTTGACTAATACCTACGATTGTATGAGAGTGAATGTCGTTGATTTAGAAGGGGAAAATTCCAAAAGACTGTGAGACATTCAAGTTCATCTAAACGCGAAAATACTTCTCTAATGAAAGAAGAAATTCCGCGAAGAACGTGTCATTTTTTTTCACTCTACGTAGCCTTTAGCATTTCTGTCTGTACGCAGGACTAATCAAATATTACAAATTAATAACAGTAATAGTTACTAATTTCTGTGCACAGCTCCTCCAGTGTAAATTCAAAAGACTTTAAAATTACCAGAAGAAGCGAACATCTACGCCTTGTTCGTGATTTCCAGAACCGCTTACATTTATATTTTTTTCCGTTGTTCTGATATGTTATAATTTTACGTGTTCGGCCTCAATAGTTCATTACTTCGGCAAGAGGCATTAATTGCCCAGATTTCTTTCGTCAACATATTCCTATTTCATGTTGTACAAAAATCATACTGAATATATGTCCTTTACTTTTCATATTTCCATCACCATACCAAGTTACATTTGTGCATATTAACCTTTTAAACCCTACTGGTTATGTGATGCACTAACAGGTTTAACATTCAACAATCGTACGTTCTGCCCACACTGTATTTATGTTTTTTTGTATTTATCTGACAACAAACAGCGACTGTTGCCACTTACAGCATAAACTGATTGGTTTTTACAACTGAGATAATTGTTTATTGTGAGGCGCGAACTGGGCCTTTAACCCTTTAAACGCCGAGTTTAATCCCATCTGCCGTTTGCTAGCATTGTTCGGAGCTCACCATATTCTCCACGTTAGCAGGATAAGGGTTAAATACAGCAGTCTGCGCTTCGTCTTTAAAAGTTTAAGTAACTCTAACCTCTCTCCAATTTTGCATAATCAAATAACTGCCCTCCTTATTGAATCGATGCTAGTCAACCTGTTATCTCTTGTCAGTTCCCTACCTGAGGTTCAGGCGCTGGGAAAACATCGACTGTCTCCATTAATATGTGTTGTCTTTCGGGCATATGTTACCGCCTGAGACACATGGCAACTTAACAAGCAACGTCAAGGACAATCTCATATGACATATTTAGATCGCACGCGGACACACCTATGAGCAGAGATCAGAATATAAATTCACAAAGCGTAGTTATATTGAAGTGATACATTTTATCTCCGTAACGAATAACAGTACGTCATTGTGCGACTTTCAACCCACTTTACTGCGTAGAACACTTGAAGGCTGAGACACTTGCCTAAGGTGAGGAATTATTACACTTACAGTCTGTAGTGTACAATGTCCTGTTTCTTCAGCCTTATTTCACTGCCGTTAAATTACTATGACAAAAGACGGCACTAATATCTGTGGAAAAAGATTTAGAAAAACTCCCGAGACTATGATCTTCCACTCTTCAAGAAGACTAATCACAAGACGGTTTAGCCCTACAAGTGATTAAATGAAACTGTATCATCCATATTAACTATTCAGTTCAAAATTTAAAAGCCTTTAAGTTGCCCGTCTAAAATGCAATAATATTTCTAAAAACGTGAGAAATTAGAATTTTATCTCTCCTTTGACTCGAAAGTGAAACTTGGTGCCCCGTTGTGTGTGTAAAATGGTTGAAAATGTTGGAAAATAAGACGATCCGTAGAAAATTTAAGCCGAGGGCATAGGAAATAGTAAATAACCAAAGAAAACTGCGTAAAGAGGAGCTTCAAAATGGAAATGTTTTTCGCACTACATTAATTGGATGTTTAAGTCATGCGAGAAAAATATGGCAGGAAAATGAAACACGAAAGTTCGGGTTAAGAAATACATACAAAATTTCTGTCGGAGAAATTAGGTGTAGATTGGAGGATAATATTTAAGAGAATAGCCGCATAAAAATACAGGGATTGTTCTTGTGAGAAAAGAAATAAAATCCAGAGTTCCGTACACGTTCGGACTTATTTACTACCTGTACAGCTCTCGTGTTCTCAGAGACTGTGCTACGCGTAAAGAAGCTGCAACAACCAGCAGAAAGTATGCGCACATACCTTCGGGTGCTAACTGCACAACAGATGTCATGGTGACCTGTCTGTAATGTCAGACACATGAATGATACAATTTACGCCAAAGAAACGGCAGATAGCCCCAAAAGCGAACTCTTGGTCTCATATCACAAAATGGAGTTGGTGAAATTGCCAGCGACTTTTTAAACAGTAAAATTACCATAGTAACAGGACCCATGGAAAGGTGTCACCGTGTAGGTGAATTCAAAATTTACTGGAAATGTTTCCACTTTCTGTAGGTTTTCCTGTAAAACAGGCACATGCTTCTAAGACAGAAATATGATTGCCTCATGCGCCTCTGTGTTAAATTATGTGTTTTAACGATCCAGACCACAAGTGTGGGTTTTTGGTACATGTTGGCAGTGCCGTAAGTGAATACATCTGATGTTTTATCAATTTCTTCCCTTCTTGCCTTTTGTCTTACTTTTCCAGGAACCATTAAAAACCTTCAAATCTCAATGTTTGCTGTATGCAGCATCAGGTTCAACGTTCAGCTACTGCGTTTTCCTGTGCTTATCGAACGATTTTCGTAATAAAATGTAATTCTTTCCCTAAACATAATTAAGATTCCTTTATTTGTAACGGAAACAAAATCTGTTTTCTGTGAAATAGAAATTAAATTTTTAAACATACATAGGAGTATATATATATATGTGTGTGTGTGTGTGTTTGTGTTTGTGTGAATTAGATCAATTCAGTTTAGCATATTTCACATGTGGTCTGATCGGATATACTCTAAGTTGTGACAAATACATTTCTTCACCAACAAATTCCAGAATTTAGAGTATTTAAACATAAAGTACAGTGTACCTTCATATAAACAGCCAATTAGATGCAACAATAATAATTTCAATCAACTCAACATGTTTCGGGCGATAATTTCGCCCATCCTCAGGAGCACTGGACTGTGTTTACAGCTTGTGGTATAATGTACCGACGATGCTGCCTGCTGGTGACCAGGATGAGGTGGAACTAGTTCCGTGCAGCACTAGTTCCACCTCATCCTGGTCACCAGCAGGCAGCATCGTCGGTGCTTTATACCACAAGCTGTAAACACAGTCCAGTGCTCCTGAGGATGGGCGAAATTATCGCCCGAAACATGTTGAGTTGATTGAAATTATTAATAAAATTATTATTGCTGCATCCAGTTGGCTGTTTATATTATTGTATCAATGCTGCACGGTCACACAAACATCAAATTTACAGTGTACCTATTTAGCACAATGTTTTCATATTCTTTTCGTTTTCGCGACAAGTGGGTTTAGTGAACAGGGGTACAATCCATATGTCACATTAATTGCCACTACTTTCTCACACTCGATAACAGCAGTTTTCCGCGTTAAACGGGTTTTACCTTGTATATGTGCATTTGGAGGTTGAATTAGAAGTTCTAGAATGGCAAGGGCGTTCTTCATAATTCCCATATGACTTAGTTTGTGTTTGCGCCAAGATAGGAACCTAATGGGTAGTCCTACCAACGACACCTGATCACGCCGACACCTGCCCAAAATGCAAAGCACTGAGGTATAAGTCTATCCTGCCACCTCCATAACGCAAGTTACACACCATAATAATACAGACCCCCATAAACAGTGTTAACCACTTCTCCTCTCCACCCCCGGCAAAACATCAACCAGCATAAGCGTCAACAAACACTATAAAAAAGCACAGCAGTTTCTCCCACAGCGAGGCGCACTTCTGTCTTGCATAAAGTACACAGCAGTTGCTAGACAGGTTTTCTTATACCTAGTGCCTGTGTAGAGTACAGCATTCATTTTGGAAAAATAAATGGCATGCTGTAGCAGGTGACTATCTCTAGTGACGTAATCTTCTATCTTCGGGCTTCTTCCACCTTCTAATTTTTAATGGACTGCTACTTTTCAAAAGCCGTCTACGCTTCCGTCTCCAGGTAAAGGAAAGAACCAAATGTGATGGACCCCTAGAAAAATCTATTCTCAGCAGTGTTCCATTAAAAATCAGACGGCGAACTAAGTCTAAAGAAAAAAAATGTTACTGCAGTAGGACATACCATCGTCAGAGACCTACAGAGTTGTGTTAATACACCCTCTTGGTATGCGTCGGTTTCGATGTGTGGTCTTGAGACTATCCAGTTCTATACAAGATATTCGTTTCTATCCGTGGTCAGCCCACGAAAGTCCTTTACATTTTCGACAAATATGCTGATACCGCCCTGTTTTATGTCCTTCCCAATGTATTTCACAAAATAATTTTCCCGTCGATTGTTGAGAAATTTTAGTTCAATAAACAAAAAAAGAGAGACAAGTAGATCAACCTACCAACTCCTTGGAGCAGACTCCTTCCTGATAAGCTAATATCTCCTCAACCAGACAAGAAATTCTTCCTCTTTTGGGGGGGGGGGGACGCGAAATATTATTACCAGTTTCCCCAAAACCCGCCACTTGTCCCCATCCAGAGCCACGTTAATCCAGTCCACGCTCTCCCATCCTATTTCACTGAGGTTCATTTTAATATTATACACTTTTCTATACCTTGGTTTTCCAAGCGGTGTCTATCCCTCAGGCTCCCCCACCAAACCCTGTATGCAATTATTTTCTCCTCAATACGTGTCACATGTCCCGCCAGTCTCATTCTCTCTGACTTGTTCACCCGACTTATATTTGGCGAGGTGTGTACATATTAGGAAGATTCTCATTACGCAATTCTATTCAATCATTAAGCCCCCTCAGTAACACAACATGAATGCTAAAATTAACAGACCTAACTTTACCTGTACCTCATTGTCACGCCGAGGTAAGAATGCCAGTTTAAGGTGTTTGAGAACAGGGTACGTGTGGGAATATTGGGCATAATATGTGCAGTAGTGGAGGGAGTAAAGGAATGGAAGAGACTGCATAACGAGGGTTTCTCTATTTTGTACTCTTCGCATAGTAGGTCAAGGACACTGCATGACATTCGTAATGATAGTCAGTGCAGAGGCAGTCCTGTCTTCTACCCATCTAATACCGTTCCCAGAACTGTAAAACTTTGTCTTTCATTCTCAGGAACAAACGTCACGTAACAGCGTAAAAATAAAGGTAGAGTTTGAAAGCACGGGGGAGGAGTGGAGACACAGCCCCTCTCGTTCCTAAACTCTGTACCAGACGGAGATTTGTGGTCAGCTTGACACCCCGGTCACTCAACTGCCAGAGAAGGCCAAGGTGTCCACTGAATAGGAGGATGGCTGGGCTCCAGTGCATGTCTGAGAATATTCATGACAGGAACCTCGTTGTTTGAATGGCAATAGAGCCAACTGACCTTCTTCCCTCAGTCAGTAGTCCACACTCACTACAGTAGCTGGACTGTCCAGGCTCCTTACGTAACAGCACTTAAAAAATGAAGTTCTGGTATAAGACTGACATATGATAACCGAAATGAAGGAGGACAGGTATGTAATAAAGACTGTCAAGATATGTATCTTCACTTTATAAATACGTATATATTTTTTTTGGGGGGGGGGGCGCAACAGCCTCCAGAGGGCCAGGGTCTCCTTATTCACGTGATTTCTTGATCACACACAACGATGCACCACAGCCGGTAGGATTCCACCGGACGAGTGATCGGCTGGTCGCAGTGACCTCTACCTGACAACACACAACATACAAACATCCATGCCCTCGATGGGATTCTAACCCACAATCCCAGCAAGCGAGCGGACGCAGACCCACGCCTTCGACAGCGTGGTCAGTGGGACCGTCACTTTATATTTTTAGTGAACTAAAAATTAAGGAGGGCGCAATATGAAGAAGAGATATTTGAGAGAACAAGATAGAAAAGGTACTATCTTTGTACATCATACATGGTGCACAACCGAGCGCGCGCCTAAATAATTGTTGCAATGGAAAGTCAACAATGCGTTCTCTGCTTTGTCGGAGTTATATGTCACTGTTGCACAGAAACGTTTTTATGGCGAATTAACGTCGCCGGCTACAATAAAACGTACTGTCTTCGTGCGAAATGGCCTATATCTTTGATTTTAAGCAAATCTTGAGTTTCTCGACAGACTTTCATAAGTCGCCATTATCGAAATTCGTGGAAGTCCCTCCAGTGGGAGCAGAGCTGTTACACGTAGGCGGACGGAGAGACAGACAGACGCACGGGCAGACATATGGACATGGTTAAGCTAGTAGAAGCTCTTACGATAATGCCAGCTCGCCTAAGAATGGAAGAAGACGTCACGGACTGAATGACTCCGATTTGTAGCGGAGTTTATGTTGTCTGTAGGTTCCACCCACTTTCCACTCTAGCTGTTATCACGTGCTAAAAGGCAGCTGGATTATTACACTCCATGGCTCGTGTCCTTGTGATACTGAGAAGTCTTTCCTTCGCACCACTTCAAATTCGTACTAGCGCCAGGAACAGATTTACCTTTACGATAAGCTTACAGTTACTTATGCTCGTACTGTTTCATGGTTTAGACACACTGGCCTGAAAATCCTCCTTCAAATCTGTTTCCTTCATGATGTTCCGCAATCTTGCATTAAAGGACTATTTACACTTGTGTATTGAACCAACGAAAGCAAACTGGTAGAATATGCTTTAATGTGTATTATTAATCGCCTACATATTTCGGGCCGACCGAAGCGTGTAGGTGATTAATAATGTACTTTAAAGCATATTCTACCAGTGTGTTTTAGTTGGTTCACTACAAAAGTATAAATAATCTGCTTCCGTCTTTTGCCTCTTAGCGTGTGTCTGTGCCTCGCTACCGGCAAACAACAATAGGCTTTCCTTTTAAAATAATCTCTCTCGATATCAAGTGCCAATGTTCAATTCGACAAACCTTTTTTATACGTTGTCTATCTGATGGTAAACAAATATTTTTTTCCCAATTTTAATTGGTAATAGGTAAAAAGGTCAAGTGTTCCCTTTACAGGCCCGTTGTAGCCCAGAGGGCGGGTAGAGGTATAGCTCTACTCCTCCATGACCGCGGCACTAGAAGGGGGTGAGTGGTCAGCAGCGCGCCCCGGCCGCACTTTACCTAAGGTTAAGACCCGGTAGCCATTTTACAAAAGGTTGGGTGCGCCCCAGGGCCGGTCTGGAAGGGCGGGATTCGAACCCAGACCGTCCAGCCCGTAGCTCAGTCGCTATACCGACTGAGCTACCCGGCCCACAATTTTAATTAGCTGTTACGTATTAATTATTACGAAAGCGGTAAATCAAGGTTACATAAATTATACAGTAACCAAGGAAACTTTTCAAAATTCTAGTGTCGGTTGGGTTAACATGAAGCAAGGTCCAGACCGAGGACCACAAACTTTAGGCAACACTGTAAAAGATGTAGTCGCTCTGACAACCCGGCACCTGGAATTTGTGCAGCCCGCAGTGACCATTATTAATTCCCCTCAATTAAGAATTATATTTACATAACCACTTTAATTGTTACTGTGCATTGCAATCATTTCGACTTCACTAAACACCTTAATTTACTATAAGTATTTACGTCATATTCATTCCTGAATAATTTCCATTTTATGCACGATATACGAGTATATCGCTTAGACGAAATGTGCCTTGTCTTCTTAACTTATTTGGTACCTCACAAGATCAACAAAAATAATTGCCACACCGCCTCTTAACGTATAAGCCTAATTATTCCTGTCTTCCAACAATATCAAAGAGCAGTACTAAAAATGTACTTACACAAGGCGGTTGTTCTGAGTAGTGGCACATGTGCTAAGAGTCGAAAAGTTGTATAAATTAAGTCAAGAAAGAAAGAAATAACTAATCCCATCGAATCCTAATATTTACTATGCGAGTTCAGATTTCAGCGAGGCTGATTGTATGCAGTTGACGTGATAATGAAGTCCTTCAAGAACAGATGTGAGAGTTTTAAAACACATGGCAGTGTTTAAAGAGGAATTTCCATTGATTTCCTTTGACTTGGAGATGAATAGAGATGGTTTTTAGACCTTAGTGTGCAGTACAAGCTAACAATAGTCGTGGTGCCGAAGCTCTTGACCTGTCCACTTGTCGTACGGAGCATCATCAGGTTAGGAATTGACCTGTTATCACAGATAGGCCCCTCGCGACTCGGTGACGAGGAAAATTGCCTGCTTATTCGCCGAGGTGACCGGGAGCTTGTTCGTCCGCTACGGAGGACACGGCTTTTGTACGCGGAAGAGACAGCGAGGGACGTCGTTGTCTTCCTATACTGCAGAATACCCCCATCGCTCAAATTTTTGACTAATTAGCTATTACGTTATTGTAACAACACTGTGTAGAGTCCGTACATTACAAAGCTTTAAGAGGAATGTGGCAGTGAGTTGAGAACATGTACCGTAATGCAGAAAAGTTCAGTGCGGCAATATGTAAATTGTTTCGTATTTTGCATTTAACAAACTGTATCAACTGAGAAGGTTATTAGCCGCTCAACAGAGCGTTGCGATACTCGAAGGGATACTGTTATTATCAATTTATTGAAAACTATCCCCTATCTAAAAATCTGTAGTTAGAAAATAAAAATTACACAGAAACGCCTCCCTCATCGGGTGGCGTGGTGGTAATAAAGACCTTTTCATAATAGACCCTGGATTCGGTAATCTTTCCTTTCACCCAAGACAGACGGAGGACCAGGCTTGCTCAGAAATAACTCCCGCTCATAGGCTGTAATAAATAGTGCGAATAAGCGCACATCTTACTGCAGAGCGTGGTCGACATGATGTCTGAAAGTATCCAATACAAGCAAACCCCCCAACCGCATGAAGTTCATATCAGCTTTTATGAATATGCGTTAACCAGGTCAAAATATGTTAGGAACACATAGATGCGCAAGAGATCACAGGAAGGTTTGTATGACATCAGAATAATTCAGAAATTAGACAGCAGGAAAAGAAGATGGAGGAGAATAAGTTTGCGCAAAAAGAAGCTTCAAAATCTGATTTCTTCAAATAATATAATTGGAGTGGTTAAATGTAGGTAGGCATAACGGATGTAATGGGTAGAACATGTAGCACCCTCAAGTGAAGGTCAAAATGCCTACGAAATTTTATACGGAAATACCGGCTGAAATAAACCGCTTTAGGAACGAAAGTATAAATTAGAGAAAATTGGGACGTAACAATGAAACAGCCTGTAAACAAAACTTTGTTATAGTAATCTAAAAAGCTACATGTTTCGGCTGTACGAATTAGTCATCACCAGGCTTCATATTTCAGAAATATATCAAGAGGAAATCATACGGCTGTAGCAGTAGTAGTTTTCACCGTTGAGTGTATAAATACAGCTGCATGATTTATTTTTTATGTACTTGAGAAACGTGAAGCCAGATGATGGCTGTCACGTACAGCCGAAACATGTAGCGTTTGAGATTACGTAATAAAGTGTTGTTTATAGACCGTTTTATTGTTACTTATTGTATCGAAACATCAGGGATGACCCAGATTAAGATCAAAGAAACGTATATATATATATATATATATATATATGAGGGCCGAGATAACGTAGTCGGCATAGCTACTCACTACGCGCTGGACGACGGAGGATCGAATCCCGGTGGGGTCGAGATTTTCCGCACCCGTCCAGACCGACCCTGGGGCCTACTCAGCCTCCTGTACAATGGGTACCGAGTCTTTCCCGGGGGTAAAGCAGCCGGGGCATAGCGTTGACCACCCACCCCATCTAGAGCCGAGGCTAAAGAAAGAGTAGAACCAAACCTCTATTCCCCATTTGGGCCTTCGTGGCCTGTTCTAGGGTGAACTTTACCTTTTACCTTTACCTTTCATATATGTATATATATAATATATATATACATATATATAATATATATATATATATAAGAATGTTTGATTGTGTAGAATGTTTTCGTATTTTTTAAACGGCTGGAAATTTTGGTCATATGAGAAATTATGAGCGGCTGTGCGGTATGCAGTTAAGGCAAATTCACTCCCCTCCTATAGACGGTTCGTGCAATCCGTCCACCCCTGCTACCTGCTGTTTCTGCAGTAGAAGCAGTCGGTGTGTGAAGGGTGGGTCCCACTTTATGGTCAGCAGTCACATGAGATGAGAAGAAGGGGCGAGGGGCCGCATGGCGACACATCAATAGGAAGGGGAGGCTGTTGTAGTGTCCTTCTGCGAGATTGGATTTTGTTGAGATGGTGCAAAGTGCTTGGCGCATATACCGGCGCTTCAAGGATCCGCAACTTACTTCATTAGATACCAGAGCACAATTACAAGGACACCACAGCACATTTTATACACACAGCCTGTGTGGATGGATGCCTTCCCTGACGTAGAATGCCTGGCAATATTATTAACTAACTTATTGAATTTATGCCTCTCTATCTAGGTAACCAAACACGTAACGGTGTAAAGACCATTTGCATAACCATGTAGGAGACTAAACCATTAGCTTCATAAACGAGTGGCTGTCTGGCTAAATACTCGTGACTAAATCACTGTTTTACTTAAGACACGTGTACCAGTAAAAAGTAAAAAAAAAAAAAATTAAGCAGTCCCGTTACAGGCCCGAGGTGCCCAGAGGGTTCCAGGAAGTTAAGGTTCCCAGATTACATGGCAACGGCACAGGATGGTGGTAAGATTGTCAGCCGTATGCACCGGACAACTTTACCCCCAGGAAATGCAGCAAGTGTCGGACGAATGTGTAGCAGCAGTACTTTATATACTTTGAGGAACTGAGTTCATATCTCGGCCTTAAAGCCAGTTGTGATAACCCACATTTTTCGCAGTTTCCTCACTCCTTCCGTCGCTGGTTCGATCCAAGCTGGTGTCATTGGAAATTTTTATTGACATAAAATCCTTCCAATCGCACTATGGCCCTGGGGTCGACTCAGCTTCTGATAGAAATGAGTACCAGGAGCATTTCCTGGGGGTAAAGGCGGCCGGTGCGTAAGGCTCACAACCTTACCACCATCCTGTGCCGTTGTCATGAAATCTGGGAACCTTAAATTCCTGGAACCCTCTGGGCCACTCCAGGCCTGTAACGGGACTGCTTTATCTTTACCTTTACCTCACTCCTTCCAGGCAAATAACTAATAAACGAAACAAATCGCTGACTGACTAACACGCTGACTTCAGATTTCGTATCTTCACAAACATTTTATATTCTTGAAAATTAATTTTAAAATTTACAAAGTGACCTTTCCAGTAACCTGTGCTATCAAAACTTTGTATACATATCACACTTTATCCGCAACACTAACGCACAACATTTCCCTCCTTTTAAACGACATTTAGAGTTTGAAGTTACATATTATATAATTTTCTCCGCTTTCTGTGTCTTTCTTTCCAGATCCTACAGTTTATGTGCGCGCTTCATTATCGTCGGAACGAACAATAATAATTTATTCGTAGTAATTTCCTTCTACAGATGTTCAATAAATTCTCTTCTTTAATGGAACCAAAAAAATCTGGTTCAGTACTACAGTATTCAAAATAGCCTAGTAATGGATTAGATGACATGTGAGGATCAGTCCATGCCAAATCTTAAAACCGCATTTTTCTTTGATTTGTTTGTGCATTTTCTTTCCAAATAAAAATGTAAGCCTTCGAACTGATCTAGGCATAATCCCTTAAAAAATATTAATTAAAATATGTATCTGCTGGGGAAACCGGAGGGAAGGAGACCACTGGGGAGTCCTAGGCGTAGATGGGTGGATAATAATAGGATGGATCTCCAGAAGGTGGGATGTGGGTATATGGACTGGATTGGGCTGGCCCAGGATAGAGACAGGTGACGAACGCTTGTGAGTGCGGTAATGAACCTTCGGGTTCCGAGAAATGAGGGGAATTTCTTGACTAGCTGGAAACCAGTTAGCTTCTCAAGAAGGACTCTGCACCATGGAGTAAATAAGTAAGTAAGTAAGTAAGTATCTCTTATTTCTTCCGTTTATTTTACTCGTCCCACTCATTTCTTCCTCCGCTTAACGAAGAAATGATGAAACTTCTTGTTTTTAAACTTTGTTCTATCCTCTTCGGGGACCGCGGTAGCACAGTGGTTGAGGTGTTGTGCTACAAATCGGAAGGTCACTGGTTCGATCCCAGCTAGTGTCATAGGATTTTTCAAAATTCTTCCGATCGCACTATGGCCTTGGGGTCGACTCAGCCTCTAACAGAAATGACTACCAGGAGCATTTACTGGGGGTAAAGACGGCCGGTGCGTAAGGCTGACAACCTACCACCATCCTGTGCCGTTGTCATGAAATCTGGGAACCTTAACTTCCTGGAACACTCTGGGACACTCCGGGCCTGTAACGGGACTGCTTTACCTTTACTATTCTCTTCATACTTATGTCCAAATTTATAAGTTTAGCATTTATTCTTCAATATGTTCAAAATGTTTATCGTAAAAGGTGGGCTGGAAGAAAAATATTTTCTTCTCCAAAGTGACCAGACCGACTCTGGGCCCCGACCATTCTCCTCTTCAATAGGCGTCTGTCCACGTGTTAAAGAGGACGGGGCTTGACGTTTACCATTCCCAACTAATCACGAGGCTATGGATGGATGGCTGTACACGTGCACTGCCCTACATGCCGTCATGACAAGTGCAGGAACACTTTGCGTCACTAAAACAGATTCGGCATAAATTATCCCAGTCGGTCTCGCGATCCACGGAGTACGAATCACCGTCACTCTACCTACAGCGTTATTTCAATACCTGTACGCCTCTATAAGTGCAACTCGTTTGTTCAGGAAAACGATTTGCATGTTCCTGAATCAATCATCTAATGGGCAATCCAAAGAGAATTACTTGCCCTCTCCCAATGCCATCTATCGGCGGGTATATGAAGCGAGGTGTCATCAGAACGTGACAGATTGATGCGATCTGCCAGTGTGTCGACTCTGGGATTAGCGGAGCGCTTGAATCCGTCAACTTCCCCCACCCCGTTCCCAAATACGTGCGCGGTGACATGCATCAGGGCCGTCACATCTCATCACGTCACGTAACGGCGTGTCTGTGTATAGTCGTGTACACTTCACATAATTGCAATACGAAAGTTAGCTTCTTGGTTTATGAAGCTCGGTTATATGGCTCTGAGAACGAAATAAACACCACGATTGTTTTCACCAGATTTGGATCGACTTTTCTGACGAGTTAGTTGTTGCACTTTCCGACAGATGACTCAGGTACGAAAGAACCTCAACGCAAGCCCCAGCCGTGCGTTGTGACAGCGTGTTTGTGCAGCTTATGAGGTGTTGTACACTGTATTTTCTTTGAAGCAAAATCTCATCTTAAAATTCACGTAACAGCAGTGGGTAGTCTGGTCACAGAGATTACGTTCAGGTGCATCCAAGATAAATCAGTGAGCATGAAGTTATTATAGTTTGTTGGAGTAATGAGAGTAACTTACTGTGGTGACAGAACCTCAATTTATGTACATGTGCTAGACATACCTACAGTCGAGAGTTTTTATCCGTTTAGAGGAAAGGAAACACTGAAGGAAAGAGTGTGAAAGAGCTATCAGAGCGGTGAAAAACGTAACGTTGTATATTAGATTAGATTAAATTAAATTAGATTAGATTAGACGATATATTTACAAATAACTTAACGAATGTCATTCTGTTGTGTTGTTAATAGCACAAAAAAATCATTATTCAAGAAGAAATATTTCTTCCTCGGTATTGACTTAAATACCAATTGCAAACCCGACGACAATCTGAGATAGATCGAAATATGTAGTTCCATATAATAAGTAGAATTTAGTTCTTTTGGGGGCAAATATTCATATAATTTTGAATGTATTTTCAGTATTTGGAAAATACTGAAAAACACAATATTTGAGAAACAATTAAAAGGTCTGCGCAAGTTACCAGGATCAAAACCTGTGTTTAATATATTGTTTGAAGGTATACGAAAATTTAGGATATTACAGACGTTTTTACAAGAAACAAATCGAAAAAAAAGAATGCTACTAATTTTTGGAAGAAACGACGTTCAGAATGAGACAAGAGCTTTCAGTCATGCATCTTCTATGAGAGAGTGTTTCAAGAGCTTATGGTGCATCGGAAATTGTTACACGAAGTACGTTACAACATATGATTCAACAAATAAATAATTTCACAAAAAGAAAGAACATAGATCCTACATGTGTTTGAGGAAATAGAACATGCAGAAAAAGATTCAGGAAGAATGTTTAGATATTTCATGTAAATTTAATGAGCTTGCAAGGAATGGTGCCGTGAGACTCGCACGGCACCATCCGCACCGTACACACGAACTACGCAGCGGCTCTCAAGACCACCACCCATCCAAAAGCTCGGTGCAGAAAACCATATGCTGCAACTCAACATCTAAAGCTCCTGATGATGGGCGTATGTACCCGAAACATGTCGAGCTAAGAATACATCAATAAAATTACCTTGTTGCATCAAGTTGGCATTTCACTTTATTTCAGGGGTGTTATGTAGTCTGTTCTACGTGTGAGCCTACAGACGTGTGAGGTGAACGTGCTACCTCCAGTTTCCCTTAAGTTGGACCCAGCAGCTTCCTGGATAATATCCTTGCATACCAATAATTTTGCAGATCGAATATCAAAGAATGCAGTAAGTCGTCCTCATACGTACTGATCGCGTATCAGAGACAATTGTTATGGAGGCAGCATTCCCATATCCTTCCTGATCTTCCTAAACAGCCTATCTCATACTCGTCAGTTTATGATGTAAAAAAAAATCTGTAAAGTCTTACATTATTATACATATTCGCACCAACTGAAACTGTTTTCATTTATTTAAAGTGAATTACAAGTTATAATTTCCACTTTCATTCAGTGTTCCTTGTCTGCTCTATAGTCTCTCTCTTCACAAACTGGCCTTCTAAAACTCGTTTAAGCAGATTTAACTTTGCCTCTACAAGATTTAATGAATCGGTTTTCATGTCCATAATTTCACATAAAGGCAGCAACCGCTTTATTTTTCCCTGCGTTAATTTCAGCAATTTATCTGAAAATTTCATGTCTTGACCAACGTACCAATCCAATCTGAAATTAATAGTCAGCCCCGGCATGCTGTCACAATTTTATCGGTCACGCCGCGTACTTTCCACTCGGATCTGTCAGTATATCTCAAACACAGCATCAGATCACTAATGGTAGGTGACATCAAATTATATCCATCCAATAGTAAAGTAATTTGTCCCGTTTATGGCACATCTGTACTACTCAGTTCATAATAGATTTATTCGTCTTTTTGTGTACAGCCTCACTCGATGGCATATTACAGTTTACACAAGAGATATTATTTGATTTAACGACGCTCTCTTTTAAAACGCCATTGAATGATCTCTTCCCTTGGATATTTTAAAACCTTTTTCATGCTACGAATGACTTGATAATTTTGCCTTCATTATTCAAAAAGGGCTCATCTCTAACAGTTCATAAACAACAGATCATAGAAGCCGCACAGAAAATGTAAAATTGATACTTTTTCACTTATTGAAACTAGAATATCTATAGAAATTTGCAACTCTTAAGAATGTTTTTTTTTTATTTTATTACCGTGCAATATGATAACAATATTTATTAAAACCAACTAATTGCACATATTTGTCAAACCATTTAAAACCACATAATTGGATTAAAATGGATTTAAAATATCTCCTACATGTTTCAATCCCTCTATGGGGTCATCCTCAGGGAGCATAAAATAATGTAGGACTAAAGTTACTAAGATCGACTGTATACGAGGTTATCTGGTGGCATGCCTGTGAAATATACAAAAGTATCAGCTGATACTTTTGTATATTTCA
>Ga0123352_10003801_pt1 | contig 21997 bp, 8 predicted proteins | sample TergutLab28metaG_FD_89700 | JGI IMG/M metagenome (GOLD analysis project Ga0123352, IMG submission 89700) | Labiotermes labralis P1 segment gut microbial communities from Petit-Saut dam, French Guiana - Lab288 P1 | ecosystem: Host-associated > Arthropoda: Insects > Digestive system > Gut ...
CTATCGCTTAAAATGCATACTTTTTGGACATTACACATTTATACAGTGTATAAATTTGTAGCTGCTTATCGTGAAAACTTATGATAAATGTGATAAACGCAACGGAGTCATATTACCTATCGGCGTGTATTTAAATATTTTCAGCGTTCGGCACCTTTTTCATATATTTAATTATTTTTTAACTTCTTATAGTCAAAATGACTTTGGACAAGACCGGGTTGGGCAAGGGGTTGCTGCTTAATGATAAATAGCATTTTCGCACATTGATGCTTTTGGCACTGCGACTTATATCTCAATATTGTATTTTCGGTAAAGATACACATAGTAGCGCAAAAGTCGCTTGACATTCGATGTTTAACTGCAGTGGCTAGTTAGTATCAAGTGACTTTTGCGCTGTCCTGTAAGTATGTTTTTATTATTTTGTTTCAGGCAGAAGATTGTATACTGTCGTGTCACTGGTGTGGAATAATAACTTTCATTTATATTGCAAAACATTTCGTTTTTAGTAAGTCGTAAAAAGCCATTGTCAGCAAATTTTACGACATCTTTCTTTGTAAAATGTCTGCCAGAATAATGTGACTGTATTATGATAGGTTTAATATATTGTAATTTTTTAATTTCTGCCTAACGGATGTATTAGTCAATGTGTCTGGCTATTTAATACGCTAAATTCGCTACACCGCGCTAGTTACTTCCTCCTTCGTTTGAGCATCGACAGGTGTGGAAAATATGGATTTTGTTGATAAGTTTTGTGTTATTATTGCAAACGGAAACTATGTTAAGACATGAAATGTGATTGTAAGCACCCAAAATGAATTTCATTACCGATATTCCTGGTTTAGTTGCTTTTATTGAATGTCGCAGTCTAATGGTCTAAACCTTCTTACCCACTCGACAGTTTCCCTGTTCCACACCGCAGCAGATTCTGATGGCATGGCCAGAAGGTGTCCTCACACGTTTTTCCCATCTTACTGTTCTCAGTCGTTTTGGCATATGTCGGACCAGCGTTCGATTTCCGACCAGAGCGGTAATTTTTGTTTTCGTAGCCATGTCCATAAGATGTACAAAATTATAATTTTGCCTGTTATTTTGTATGGGTGTGAAACTCGGCCGCTCACATTGAGGGAGGGACGTAGGCTGAGGGTGTTTGACAGTAGGGTGCAGAGAGGAATATTTAGGCCTAAGAGGAACGGGGTAACAGGGGAGTGGAGAAAACTACACGAGGAGCAGCGTAATGATCTGTACTGCTCACCAAATATTATTCGGGTGATGAGATCGAGAAGAATGAAATGGAAGGAGCATGTAGTGTGTATGGGGAGCAGAAGAGGTGAGTACAGGGTTTTAGTGGGGAAACCAGAGGGGCAAAATCACTTGGAAGACCCAGGAGTAGATAGGAGGATAATAAAGAACGGATCTTCAGCAAATGGAATGGGGGGAATGGACTGGATTGATCTGGCTCAGGATAGGGACAGATGGCGGGCTCTTGTAAACGCGGTAATGAACCTTCGGGTTCCATAAAATGCGGAGAATTTCTTAACTTTCTGAAAACCAGTTATCCTGTCAAGGACTCCTCTTGCTCCATGGAGTAAGCAAGCAAGCAAACAAACAAACAAGCAAGCAAGCAAGCGAGCGAGCCACGTCCATACTGGTATGAAAGTTCGATGTGTTCATTGGGTCCATTGATTGACGCGTGACAATGACAATCCGCTTGTGTCCAGTACCACAGTTAGGGGCGTCTGAAGATTTACCTCCGAGCCTCCTATACGCTGTCATGGTGTCGTCTGTACTAAGAGGGTTAATCTACTAGATGTACTTGTCTAACACAAATATATAGTTGTGTTAGACAAGTACATACAATCCAGTCTAGCTTAATTATAAACACAACGGGGATGACGAACCTTATGAGGGTTAATCTACCTTTGTCATTCCCCGTTCAGCTTTATGCAACCTCATCAGTTGACACAGCGCCAGAAGCACGAGAGAACTGTATATTTCATAAGCCGTCTAGCAGGATAGCACATCTATGTATCAAATGCGGTCTATTGGTGTTCATGAAACGATGACGCACGAAGACAGCAACTTCTGATTAGAAAACGCGCGTATACGCGTTTTCTAATCAGAAGTGCTCTTGTCTGTCCTATTACAGTCTACATTTGATAGGCCTGCATTTCCTCCTCGCATCTTTATCTCCTCCTGCTTGGGCCAAGGATATTGACGAACTGGAAACACGTTGTGAGACTGCAGGAATTGCATAACCCGCGTACGGCCTGACCAGGGGTTAAAAGGCCCAGGCGCGAAGTTTGGCCGTTTACCTTCGCGTAATGCCGAGATTAAGAATGATTAGAGTTCTGCCTCTTACTTACTTACTCCATGGTGCAGAGTCCTTCTTGAGAAGCTAACTGGTTTGCAGCTAGTCAAGAAATTCCCCGCATTTCATGGAACCCGAAGGTTCATTACGACACTCTAAAACGTCCGCCATCTGTCTCTATCCTGGGCCAGCCCATTCCAGTCCATATACCCACATCCCACCTCCTGGAGATCCATCCTAATATTATCAACCCATCTACTCCTAGGTCTCCCCAGTGGTCTCCTTCCCTCCGGTTTCCCCACCAAGACCCTATACACCCCCTCTCCTCACCCATACGCGCCACATGCCCACCCCATCTCATTCTTCTCGATTTTATCACCCGCACAGTATTGGGTGAGGAGTAAGAGTTCTGCCTGTACTCCTGCTATATGCCCTCGTGGTGTGGACAGGGACAACTTTACGTCTGACGTACAGCCGGCAGTGTTAACCCATTAAAGTTCGGTGGCAGCTGTAGGATGTACTGCGTTCTAGAACGTTAAAATGTGCACTGTGCCGATACATTGTACGAAGATCGTGAAATGAAAACGGGAAAAATTGTATACAATTCGTAATATGACAGGACCGTTCGTAACTTGATTCTGGAACGTTGATTGGAGCAGAGACAAACAATGAACAGTGAAAGGCACAGTGATATGCTCTGGAATTAGCTTAGGGCAGCAATTTCGAAGAAAACGCCGTGGTTTGTTGTCTTTTGGATTTGCGTCTGCAGCTTGACAACGCCTGACCGCATACAGCCCGTCATACCATGAAGTAAATTCAGGATTTAAAAGTGGAGGTGTTATCCCATCCGTCATATTCATCGTATTTGGCACCCAGCGATTTTAATTTCTTTTAGTCCCTAATAGACCCTCTGCGTGGACGTCACTTAAATTCGGATGAGGAGGTAAAAGGAGGCGGTGCAAAACTGGCTGGCACAGCAACCACAAGACTTCTCTTCTCCCGAGCAATTTGTGCTTGGAACGTTGTAGGAGGTGTGTAGAACGTGGTGGGGACTACACGGGGTTAGTTTAATAGTATCCATCCCCATGACTGTTCCGTCCAACACAACACTTCACTATATACTTCAGCCCTACCTGTTTCGATCTAAACCGATCGTCATCATCGCGTTATGTTCAAAATTAAAAAAAAAAAAAAAAGTAGACTACTGTTATTTGCCGGCCCCAGTAGCCGCGCGGTCTAAGGCATAGGTCAACGGCCGCTCGCCTGCTAAGATTGTGGGTTCGAATCCCACAGGGGGCATGGATGGATGTCTGTTGTGAGTGTTGTGTGTTGTCAGGTAGAGGTCTCTGCGACGTACTGATCACGCGTCCAGAAGAGTTCTACCAACTGTAACGCGTCGTTGGTTGTGATGTAGAAACCTCAAAAATGAGGAGGCCATGGCCCGCGTTGGGCCGCAGCGCCACAGGATAAAAAAAAACTGTTGTTGTTATTTGTGAGATTTCTCAAATATTACAAAATATTTGTTACAATAAAATTGTAGTTTTCATAGCATCTCATGTAGGTAGATGGTTGTGTCAGTGTAGTGTTTCTTAGATTTCCGAGGATGATACTTCCTAAAAATAAAGTTACAAACTAAAAAAGTGAGAAATTCTGTACAGATGAAAGTCCATATGTTGGATCAAGTAATTAGCTGGCCACTTCTCGTCATAGTTTTCGATGCGTTGCGCAGATGAGTCTTGCTAGCTGTACTGCGAGGTTTTTGTATTTTAGTGAATTTGATGTCGGTGTGACCGTGCATCGTTGATACAATAATATAAACGACCAACTAGATGCAACAATGACATTTCATTAATAACTTCAATCAGCTCGACATGTTTCGGGCGATAGCTTCGCCCGAAACATGTCGAGCTGATTGAAGTTATTAATAAACTGTCATTGTTGCATCTAGTTGGTCGTTTGTATTATTATATTTTAGTGGTCTGAGTCTTCACTAGTTAGTTCCTGCAACAATATGGTATTATGTTGCTTTTTCAGACATTTTTTATATAATGCAATGTTAGTGTTCCGTGGTTCAGAGTTTTCATTTTTTTTCGCTTGAAATATTTTTGCCCTCTGCACTACAGTTTTATTGTAATACATATTTTGTAATATTTGGGAGATCTAAAAAAAAGTTTAGTTTTATTATTATTTTCTTTTTTGAAGATTTGTGGAGAACACCTCTTGATGATCGATTTCGATCGCAACATGCAGCTTTGAAGAAATGATTAAGCGTTGTGTTAGACGGAACAGTGTGTGTTTATATAGCATTGAAGATTAAGGTCTTTATACTGAATTTATTTTTGCAATGTCTTACGTATTTTTTTCCCCAGTTTTCATTTGAATGACCCGTATATTAGTGGTTGCGTATGATTCTCGGTATAGACGACTGCTGTTCCCATAAACAATTCAACCGATTTATATTTGTAATTCAGGTAAAATATTGTCTGTAGGTAGAAACTAAACCTGTTTGATGCAGGTGAACTTCATGCTTCAGAGGGGTACAAGCAATTGAAATGTGGCTCCGAAGTTGAACATTGTTGCTCTGTGTGCGTACTGTGCGCCAGTAAGTACAGTAGGGGAGCCTTTCTTCTTCGAATTGGGGTAGTTCATGGTTTAAATCTCACTGAGCAGCCCGATTGTCTTATTTAAGGGTTTTCTAGGTTTTGTTGAAGCCTTCGAAGCATGAGCCTGAAATAGTTGCTGACTAAAGTACAAATTGAAGGCTCAATGCTGCTGGTAGTCTTGAAAATGTAACCACGTTCTGGTTAGATATTTAATAATTTCGGGCATAATCACACTATTTTTAACGCATTAAGTCCAGCGTACGTCATATTTTCTGGTTTCTTCAGACTATTATTTTGGGTTGTATCCTTAAATCGTTCCTGTACGGCATCTGTCACTTCGTGATGCTTATTTGGGATGCAGTTCCATGATTGTCTCGAATACACTAATCGATCTGTAACACATTAACAGTTGATAGCCATTTTGAAGAGTCATCAACATCATTTGCATCTTTGAATAGAGACAGAGAGGGAAACTTTTATTTAACGACGCTATCCGCTGCGAATTGTATATAGCTTTGATGGTAGGCGAATGAAGTATGAGTGTGGATTGTTGATGGAATCACGCTAGCAGGGAGAAGCCGAAGTACTCGAGAAAAACCTGTGCCTTTGCCACTTTGTATAGCACAAATCCCACGAGGACTACTCACGTGTTATCGAAGCCGGCCCTCCGCGTTGAGGACTCGGCGACCAGCTTTCACACACTAACCTTATACTTTCCTTTGTTTCATGCAGTCGTCGTCATGCCGAACTGTCATTCTTCCACAGATTTGACCAATTTCACGCCTGCTGACCACAAAAATTGGATCACAGGTCATTGTTCTAGGTGCATACGTATCAGTGGAGCATCAGTGTGAACAGGCCATATTATTACCACCTCTCAGAAGAAAATGAATGTGTGCTGGGTACAAGTACGGGGGGTGGGGTGGGGGTTCTTAATGGCCATATCCGCTAGCTTTACGAGTGGCGAAGAACGTGTAATATAAACACTGTATTTATGGCATCAGACGTTATTTGAAGCAGAGTGGATAGATGTAGAAGTACGAGCTTCGCGTATGGTGACTGATTTGCAATCCTTGCCGTATATACTGGTACTCTGCTTCATCCACTGAAGGAGGAGGAGGAGGAGCACACATTGGCAAGAGGAAACACCTACAGGATTCTGGTCGGGAATCTTCAAGGATGGATATCCCTCGAAAGTCCTAGACGTAGATGTGGGAATGAAAATGAAATATACAGTGATACCTCGGCTAACGAAGATAATTCGTTCCGGAATCACATTCGTTAGCCGAAATCTTCGTTAGCCGAAACACACAGACGGAAAAGATAAGCTCCTGGAATGGCCCGACCGTTCATGTTTGCCTCTTTATGTTAGCGCGCGCATCCACTAAAACATTCGTTAGCCGAATCCATATTCGTTAGCCGAGTCCGAAAAACAGCGAAAAAAATCTTCGTTAGCCGAGGTATCACTGTATCTTAAAGGAGCGGGATTAGAGGGTGTGGACGACATTGGGGCAGATGGCCGGTGTTGTTAATACTGCAGTGAACCATCATGTTTCATAAATTGCGCGGAATTTCTCCGTGGCTGAGAACCACCATTCGCGAGGACCCTTGATTCTGGAAGTTGGCTCTTTGGTATCATGTGATAGGGTTGGAAGAAGATGAAAACTTGCAGAAAACGGATATATTCTGTGAGGGGTAAGGGGAGACGCAGCGTTAGAGAAATATGGTGGACCTACAGGCAACTACGAAATGTGTGTATTAGTAGTTTTGTTTCACAATGTAATAGTTTTGTATTCTACAAGACCCTACCTCCGCAGTATCCCAAGGTTTCCCGCGGGCAGATTGATCGTGCAAAGACTAGACACGTCTGTAAACAAAATTACTCATTACGCATATAAGCTATCGTGTTCGGTGCTGCCAACATCACTTTTGAGGTAAACTTAGCCTTTATTCATTTTCTTTCCCACGTATAAGGAGACAGGCGACGGCCATTTTTTTCGCATCTCTTTCGTAATCGTCCTGTAATTTCTTCTTCGAAAGTATGACTTAGGAAATTGATCAAACGTAGTTAGGTAATAGCAGGTACAATGAATATGTCGGTTGTATAGTCACTCACTCACAAAGAATTCATTATTTTTGAACAAAATAGCTAGAAAGTGGCTTTTCTTTGCGTCTTTTTGTAGCAGGTGGACAAATACCGGTAATTACGCTTTCATGTTACGTATGGTAAATATGGAAAGCTGGGTCTACGTCTTCTTTCGTAATAAGGTAGCGTTTAAGGAGAGAACCGGTGAAGATTTCACAGCTTGCTTTGGCGTTCTGCGGGAGTGTTGCATGCGTAGTCTCCGTGTTTATAGAGAATGTATGGTAATATCCTGTTGTCACGTTTTAGGCTCACAACAGAAGTCGGTAAAGCTTTTCTGTGTGTAATTTGTCTCATTTTCTAGTACCACGTGATGAGAAACATGGGCATATGAAATTTATATTTCAATTAATGTTTGTAAGTAACACGAATTTTTATATCGGTTGTCGGTTGCACGGCAGTTTTAGTGAATTGCAGTAGGTTATACAGACACTGAAATACGCATTGTGAGTATTCTTCCAACCATTACATAATGCGAGTTTCTAGTTCGCCATGCCGCTTATGTTAATAATGTATCCGAGTCTTTGGTTATGGAGCTTGGAACCGTGCAGCTAATTCCAAAGCCCGACATTGGTCATGATTTCGAACATGCATCTTATTGCTTTCTGAACAGTTTTTATGTTCCTGCACATACCGTTATGTTACCTATCAGATAAAAGACGTCCAGTACAACTAAGGTTTTTTTTTTTGTATTTTCATTTGTCTATTATTTATATATATTTATTAGTTATTTATTTAAATTTCTTAGTGTCCGACATGTTTCGAACTCGAGGTTCATTCTTAAGGTCTAATTACTTATACATTGTAGTTACTACATATTATGGTACACGAAAATCACAACCAAAATAATAAGTAAAAACTAATGTCGTTGTCGTCATCATCATCATCATCATCATCGTCGTGTCGTCGTCACCCCATCATGTTTTCTGTCTTACGATATGTCCATAGCCTCTTCCAAAGTGTGTTCTCCAGAAAGTGCGATCTAGTGCTTTCTCTTTCAATTTCAAGTATCTTCTTGTTTCCTTAAGGTTATTTTGTAGCTGCTTACGTCTTCTTCCTCGTCTTTCTCTACCTTCTATTTTTTTCCCCTCTTTCGATAACACGTTTTAGAAGGCAGTTCCTACTCAAGATGTATCCAATCCATTTAGCCTTACCTAGTTTTATTGTATGTAAGATGTTCCTTTCCTTGACATCAAGTTTCCACACGATCGGTTCAACTGTTCTACCCTTCTCCAGCACCCCGTTTCGGAATAAAACATACAGTCCACCAAACTTAGTGTGTAGCCTTTAAGCATGCGGCGTATTGATTTAGAAGTATTGAAGCCTTCCGCCGTAATATTCGATATTTGTCGTGTACCGTAGAACAGCAATGCGGTTGCTTGATTGTGGTACCAGTTGCCCGGCCTGATATTTTATTTTTTGTTGGTAACTTCTCTACGGTTTTTATGCCGCCAGCCTTGGTTCATCACTGTTGGTCCTCTTCCTTATATTAACTGAACTGGTTTACATAAAGGTTGTTGTTTGCTCCTTATTTTATTATGTTTACTAGTATAGTCTGGAGAGGCTATATGGATCCCGTCTTACAGCCAGTTGGTTTGGTTGTGTTCTTCCAGTGTGTTAAATGGATTACATGGTTACTAGTGCCTTCGGAGCATGTCGTTTTCAAATACTTGCAATTTGTGTTTGCGTCCATTATTATTATTATTATTATTATTATTTCACTATTCGAGTTCTTGCTCGTAATTTCAGAAAATCCTATTTACTGCTACTTGCAAAAATTCTCCGTCTGCTGGATGTGTTTCGACTGCTAACCGTGTGTGCCAAGACAGCGATAGCTTTAGGAGACACTTTACTTATTAAAAAATCTGCGATAATCTGTGACATTTTATATAATCTTAAAAATATGTTTTCCGGGGTTTAGGGCTTCGTCCCCAGTACTCTTTTATATTGCTTTTTCTTACCATATTGTTTTTGTTGTGTTTGTGTTTTGTCTTTGTGTATTTGTACAGTACCGTGTTTGTGTTGTTGGGCTGGCTTTGTAGTATGTACTTGTGCTGTTAAGCCTACACGTTAATAAATACCCATTGCATTATTATTATTATTATTTTATTTATTTAAAAACGGGGCCCCGACAGCGTAAATAGTATATTGGCTAGGCTACGGGTGCACGGTCTGGAGTTCAGATCCCGGCAGGGACAAGAGATTTTTCACTTCACCAAAACGTTCGGCCGATACTGGGGGCCACCCAGCCTTCTGTTCAGTGGGGGCTTCTTTGCCGGGTGTAAAGTGGCCGGGAACGTGACACTGACCTCACGTTTATCTAACGCCGAGGTTGGGAAAGAATGGAGCTGTACCCTTCCTCTCACTATATGCCTTGGCGTGGACAGAGACAAATTTGTCCTCTTTTTTTTTTTAACTTAATGGAATTTTGCCAGTGAATTGGAAATTTTGGTTCAGATCGCACACAGGAATCGTACTGTGTGGGTTATTAATATCAAACAGAATATATAAACTTTACGCTTTATTTTACAGCGCGTTACGTAAACTGGTTCTTGAAGTGTAATTGAAAATTGTACCCCTCGAGCACTTCCAATCGGTACATTACAGGCACTGTTCAAGCAACAAGACGGCTTAGAGATCCACAAGATATTTACCCAAGAAATGTATGTTTCTGGGCAAACTCTGGATCATATGGTTTTCTAATCCTTAAAGGTTGGTTATACTTAGCTTATGCAAATTTATGTCATCCAGCCAAGAAATGCAACTTCTGATTCAAGTCGTCTGAGATGTTACGCACTGTCGGTTGGTAAATATTACTGACATGTCGAGAGATCATGACGCCTTCATCGTCAGTGTAACATTGTAACCTTTTTGCCTTGAAAGTGTAGGACTACATGTTAACTTAATCGAAACCCGGTCATTTGTTTTCTGTTATTACTTTCCATTTGCAAATACGTTATATTATCATCATCATCATCATCTCCTTTATGCAGGGTATTTATACTTACATTCCTGAAACAAACTACGTCCCCATGGAATACAGTGTTGCAGCTATTCTGTTGTTACTATTCATGGTGCTTATATCGTTAGTTTCAGTTGTGACTCTATCGTACTTTTACATTAGTACTTTCCGCAGTATGTGTGCAGTGCCCAATATGGTTGTTTTGTGTAGTTCCTTGACTTCATGTTTTCCTGGTATGTTGCTCACGTATTTTCTAAATGACTTTGAAATAGTCCCAGTCGCCCCTATTATTACTGGTATTACCTTTGTTTTTACATTCCACATGCGTTGTATTTCTATTGTAAGGTCTTTATATTTTAAAATCTTCTCGGCTTCTTTTTTAATCAAATTTCTGTCTCCTGAGCTTGCAACGTCTATTAACATACATGTTTCCTTTTCATGTATGTTGTTATTATTATTATCATCATAATCATCATCATGTTTTCTTGTGCGAATAAATCAGTGCTGAAGTCCTCGTAGATTCTGCAACTGATCCGTGCCCCGCACTACTGCCCAGACGTCACAAACAGTCGAACATCGGCAAACCTTCGCGCCTCCGTCATGGCCTCTGATTGGTGCGTTGGTACCGTTTGAAGGTCGGAGGAACGCTGCAGTCGTCACTACCGAGGCCAATCACCGGACCACCGCCTCCGTGTCCCAAGACTAGTCGCACATGATTAGGTAGTTTCCGGAGGCGTTTTATTTTTCAGCCGGCTTTTTGCCATCGACTGGATACAAGGTACCATGCATTGCGAAATTCAAATTGAATAATCGCTGGACATTGAATCTTGTAATGGAGTTTAAGAAGACCTACAGAAAATGTGGGATCCAAAGCTCACAATTGACTCTTACTCTGACACTCATTACAGTCAGAATGCGTATAAAACAAGTTAGGAAATGAACACGTAGGGTAGCGTAACATTATTGTGTTCAGTGTGTTGCCCCTCACGTTTTTAATTCGTGTATGTCGACTTTCTTATCTGTCATAAATATCATGTGCTGACGATTTTAAGCAAGAACACCGATAAATTTATTTGTATGGCCACGGTTTACACAAGAAATGTGCCGTGGCTGAAGGCAAGTGGGCATTGAATAAATAAATACGACTTTGGTTCAACAATTGTCTAGTGTGTTTGGTAGACTGTTGAGTATACCATTATCACTCTACTGTAGCATACACGTTCGAGAAGGTACACTTAACTTAACCGACTCGTTACGGACTGGACGGTCTGGGAATCGAATCGCGGTGGAAGCGACATTTTCTGCGCTTGTCCAGACCGGCCCTCGTGCCCGCCCACCCTCCCGTACAATGGGGATAGGGTTCCTTTTCCGGGCGTAAAGCAGCCGCTGCGTGGCGTTGACCACCCACCCCCATCTAACGCTGGGGTTAAAGAAAGAGTAGAGCTGTACCTCTACTCCCTCGCTACCCCTTCATGGCCTGTACTAGGGCAAAATTCACCTTTACTTCTACACTTAGTGTAACAGTTTAGCGAGTGTTGAAGTTACCACACCAGTAATGTTGAAGATTCAGGTCTTCTGTGGTGTAGGCTGTGTCGTCGGGTGCGTAATTCCTGACGTTGCAAAAGATCGTAGATTCGATCATCTTCAGAAGTTACAGACATGCCAAGATGGCTTGTTGCACTGCTTGACACACAAGATGAATGTGTAAGATATACACCCTACGACACAGCGCTACCTCCCACAAGACATGAATCAACGGCCCTCGGGTAAATAACCTCTAAAGTCGCATGACTTACAAAAATAGCTGTCTGGAATGAAATGTGTTTTTCGTGTTTGCCTTCGCGTTGTGTTCGAAATTTCTTTTCGATTAATATTTAGCGAGATACGCTTGAGGTGCATGCAGTCACGCATGTGGATCTTCATGTAAATTGGAAGTGATGCCACAGGTTTTCGTAAAATTCTGCAGTGTCGGTGCAGTTAACACTGAGTTATCCATTCTCGATTTGTGATTTTAGGCTTCCGCCGCATTTAGATGAGACCAAGCGCTCTTCTGGGATATTGATATCACCACTACACGCTGCGTAATATCCCAGAAGAGCGCAGATCTCGTTCTCCAGTTTTTTATATGCGGACGGGCCGATGGAGCATTCTGTTCGTTCCGCATCTGAGATGCGAACGTGCCTAAAAGTATATTCTTTTCCGGGTGTGGTAGTCTGAAAGTTCTGCTGTTTGAATTCCAAATACAGCTTAACCGTTAGCGGAATATAACACAGTTATTCACAGAAATTGCAGTTGTCTCGGAGAGAATGAAGTAGTTTTCCTCTTTCCGGCTATAAGACTTTTCTTAGGTCAGTACTGGTTTGTCCGACATTTAAAGACATTATTTTGTCCCGTATACATAGGTACCGCGTACCGGGCATCGTGCTTACTTTTCCGTTTTGTGAGTGTTCAAAAAATTGTTGAACCTTCAGAGATATTTCGATGTGCATGTATGTTTAAAGGGAGCATTTGCGTAGCGTAATATGCTAGCATATGCTTTCAAGTAATAATGCGCTTGTACTGTGTATGTCACGTTACGTAGTCTTTCCTACCCCTACGCACTGGACAGCAGACTGGATAGTGACAGGAGTGGAAGTTGTTCCCGTAATGCCGGTTGGTTGCTGGGGGGAGTGCCTCAGTCGTTACTAGCAGTTCTTATCTCCCGTCTACTGGTTTATAGTGCACACACTGCCTGGATCTGGTTCGGCCTTTCGTGAGCAGCACTGTAAGTCAGACTTTTAAAAGTCACGCGTTATTTGTGGCCCAGCCATTTCGTGATTTTTTTTTAGTGTAAACAACAACGCGTTTGTATTACATTTTGCGGGAAGATTGTGAAGTCGATGACCGAAATCGGGTTTTTTTTATATTGAACAACTTAGTTGTGTTACGCTTAGACTTCTTCTGTAACACGAATATGAAATCCTTTGGGTCCCACCCCCTTCTTTTTCGATGGATATCGGAGTTCTCTCACGGGCCGGGCCGTGAAGCCGGCTCTCTCCATCTCTTGCTGAGTTAAGAATGAGTGCGTCTGTACTTCGACTCCCTGTGTAGAGGTTTTCGTGGCTTGGACAGGGACAGCTTTAAATTTCTACCGAATGCAGACTGGAGCCTTGGCGATTTTGGGCAGGTATTGTATGCGTGCTGCTCTCGCTCAAAGTCACATGTTCCAAGCGTAGTTCCTCTCGGTCCCTATGTGAGACAGTCCTTCACACATCTGCTGCATGACCGGTAATACCCGAAATGTTTGCCCTTCAGGTTTCGTTCGCGCAGGACAGTTGCGGATTTCGTACCCCTGTTAATTTCCGTAATTCATCATCATCGACCGTCACGCTTTAGGCCAAAATATACCTGTTTCGGCCTAGTCTGATATTCACTTCAAAGGTCTTCCAAGCCGTCTTCGTCCATTTGGCCTATAATTAAGCATTATTTTTGGTACCCTCTTATTGTTCAATCCTGTTCAATGTCGTAGCGAATTTGATTTGTATTTTTTAGTTTTTCGTCAACTGGTTCTACTTTCATCTTTTCCAAATTTTCTCCATTCCTTTTATGGTAAAAAAGGGTGTACCCGCTGCTTTTCTGAAAAATTTCATCTCGTTCGATTAAGTGGTCTGTTTTTTTTTTTTGGGGGGGGGGTCCAAATTTCGCTTCCATGTAGAAGAATGCTGAGAGTCTATTTATATACTTTTATTCCTTAAAAACTTCTGGGCCAGAATTGGTTAAAAAGTGTGCCGTCGTTCGTTAATATGTAAAAGAAAGGAAAACAGGGAGTGTCAGTTCTTCTCCAGACTCCTTATTCTAAGTTATCCCTTTTGCATGCCGACGCGTTTTACAGATATTCCGATCTTGGAATACCTCTCCACGAACGCAGCCGATAGGACATACTGTTTGTATGCAGACGTTTTTTACTGCATGTTGAACATTTCAATACGCACTGCCGGTGTGAGCTCTAAAATAATGAAGAGCACTGCAAGCCTGGCCAAGGTCTGATCGTTGACCCAGGATTTACTACTCTACGGCACGGCAGCCAACCTCTCTGTCTGCATTCCCAGCCAACACCGAGTTTATTTTCATAGCCAGTGAGCGAGCGGGCGAATGTGTCTGTAGTACTCTACTAGAACTGCGAAACCAAGGTTCTTTTTACTGTATTTTTTAAAAACGTCGCCTGCCAGCAACTTAATCGAATGAAAATGAGTCATCATATCTCACACCTGCAACGGAAAGGGCTTTAAACTTCCACTTGTGCCATTTGCCCTTTTCTTTTGTTGCGGCATATTAGTATAGTTTGAAAACACATACACATACACACAAAACGGACGCATTTTTTATTTCTATTCTTTGCCCCAGTCAAGAAATGCACAAATCCCAGGCGCATGGTCTTCCGACCGATTAGATTTTGTACAATGGCGCGTAATATTTTCGGGATAATTGTTGCAGTTCTGTTTTCCCTTACATATAAAAAGTACATCATCTCACGCGTACGGAGCAGAAGGCGTCAGATTGCAGTGAAACTGACCGGTCTGTCCGGAACTTTGGACCCTGAGTATGGCATGTACTGCATATCACCCTTCCGGCGCCCACAGTTTGGGGGTGGTTTGTAGATTTTCAGAAAGTTTGTGGATCCTTGCCCTAGTCCCCTGCCCCGAGTCACCACTCCCTGTATATGTGTGGAGGTTGTTGGTAACATTAACACGTGTAAGAGGTGAGAAATCAGTTTCGTTTCTTGGTAGCTTTTTTCCCGGAGAAGTGCGTCTAGTGACCATAAGAAAGGCTGGGTGGGCCCCAGAACCGGTCAGGCGCGGTGGCTAACAGGGAAATTCTTTCCCCAGCTGGGGGTCATAACGCGGTCACTCAGCCTGTTGCTAGTCGACCTTCCTGCCTAAAGTAGCAAGTTAGACGACCTGGTTGTGTCGGAGAATAATAAATAATCCACTGCTGTTAGCGTTCTTGTATCTGTTGGCGGTACTGCGCGCCCATTCTGTGAATCCAAGCACGAGTGCAGAGGCGAGAATGAACTGCCGTTTTCACATTAAATTTCATATTTACTGAGATAGGAGCATTAGGTTGCTCCGAAATGTTGGTTCGTTTACCAGACTGAACAGCGTAACGCCTTACAAGACAACAATGTTTATTCTCTTGTTCATGTTCAGAAAATGTTAAAGGAAGTGAAATTTCAGGTTCTCAAGACGGTGGGTTATGTTCGTGTTAAATAAACACTTGTTGAAACCGTATTTTCGTTTCCCAAACCGCCGGCTGCTTTGGGGTTATTACTGAGTGCCGGGGTCACATTGGGCCCGTTCCCTCCCTTCTTTGTCTTCGTTGCTTCATTTTATATTCTAGAGCCATTCCGACTTTTTTCTTACCTGCAGACGTCCTTGAATTTCTTCTGTGGGTTGTGGTTGTGTACTGTGACTTGTGGTTAAGTGTCTTGTGTGCAGCAGGTATGTCGGAAATTTGGTTTCTGACAGATTATTTTATTTCAGTCTGAAAGGAACGTCGGAGCCATTCGGTCTCCGGATTTTGGATGCGATTTATCCTCGTCAGAATTCTGTAGAATTGTGCTGAGGTTCGTTTGATGGTCTTCCATGTTCTTACGCTGTGTTGTGGGACAGTGTTTTGCTTCTTATAACTTTCACCATTGTCACAAACTTACGTGAAACCACTGTCAATTTCTATGATCCAAGGATAATGTTTCTTCCTATTTTGTGGAGAAGTATGCTGCCTCCGTCTTCAGGATGAGTGAATTCAGTGCTGGTGGATATCTAGGAAATGTTTCAAATATATGTAAAGGTTACAAGAATGTTGTACCAGCGCAGGTGCGACTTCTGTCCCTTCCCTTCCTGTAACTCCCATCGGACAATATCCTTGTGACTGTGCTATATAATCAACACATTTCCTCCTTCCAGTCACTTAAATATTCACCATACCAAATTTAGTGACCCTGAAGATGGAGGTAGGACGTTTCTCCGAAACGTCGGAACACATTATGATACACCGGGTGTGAACCCCACAAAACCACCATCTGAACCACATCCGCTGTGAAACCCTCAAAACTTACGGTGACACAAAGTGGTTCATCGTTAAATTGTTCGTGTGTTCATTGAATTCCTTCGGCCTGCAAAAGATAAAGACAGATCCCCAAACTAAAGATAGAAACAATGACTATGATAAGCGGCCAAATTTGTTGGGCGGAAATAAAGAGTACATTAAAGATTTACGACGAAATTCTTTTCACACAAGGATCGTCGATTTAGAAATGAATGTATATCCAACTGGCCTACATGCGTGAGATTTAAAATGTACATATTGATAGAAATCAGTGTGTTTCATCCCCGTTTTGTTAATACAGTACGTAACAATACAACAGTCTGTACACAGCAGTTTGTTATGGTAAACTAAAGCTACGTGTTGCGGCTTACGAGACAACCGTAATCTGACTTCACCCTTCAGAAGTACACATTTCATGTTTCAGATATATATATATTTTTTTTTTCTGAAACGTGAAGCCTGATTATGGTTGTCTCGTACAGCCGAAATATGTAGCTTTAGTTTACTATAATAAAGTGTTGTTTATCGACTGATTATTTCATTGTTACGTAATAGAGATCAGTATTAGAGTTTCAATTTCATACACCAAGAAAGAATTTAATTAGCCAAAGTTTTGTACAAACGCCATTTAATACATAAGCTTACTAAATAAGAGGGCCGTTTATATTGCAGTGTCAGGCCTCACACGACTCCGTTCCTGCGAATCCAAGAATTTGCTTTTAATGTTTCGGTTTATGCTAAATATAGTTCACTGCATGTCACCCCAGCACAGACCGTGAAGACCAGAGGGCGAGTAGAGGTATAGCTTTACTCTTTCTTTAACTTAGCCTTTAGATGGGGATGGGTGGTCAACGCCACGCAGTGGCCTCGTTACCTCCGGGGAAGATGCGGTACCCATTGTGCAGGAGGCTGAGTGGGCCCCAGGGCCGTTCTGGACTGGTGCAGAAAATACAATTTTGACCTCCTGATGAAGAGCACATAGTGCTGTAAACATGTAGAGGCATATAATAAACTTATTATAAGACAATAATTTGTACATCAAGTTGGTTGATTACTAAGATTATACTGAGATGCACGGCCAGCAAAACATCAAAATGTGGGCTCCTAGTGTTTTCAATATTTGTGCCCTCCAGATTTACCCGACAAAGTGAAGTTCAGGGGTATATCATAAACGGACACTTAATTCGTGCATCTTTAGAAAATATTTTCGGTGCTGTAACACAAGTTGCAAGAATTTCAGCCGTACGTAAGGAAATGTCCGGAGAGTGTCCGCTGCTGATTCTACACACGGAAGTAAAATAAGTTGTCCCTGTGCGCGCCATGAAGACATGCCGGTGTGTGCAGGTGCGAGTATAGTACCACTCATTGTTACTCTAGGCACTAGATGCAAGTCAGTACCAAGTTGCATGCCCCTGTCGCTTTACATCACAGAAACCGCCAGTACTCATTTCATAGGAGGCCGGGCGGACCGAAGAGTTCATCCAGACATCTCGAATGGGAGAACAATTTCTTATCCGCGCCAGGATTCGAATCGTGATTCTTACGTCGTTAAGCCTTTAGATAAATAATCTGTTGAATGTAAGTAAATCGTGTTCTGTTCTGCCCTACTTAACCTTGAATATAAACTTGAAGTTAACCTACATGTTAACCTTGCACGTAACAGCGAGAGTTGAGACAGTGTTATTATCACATTGCTCCGATCACAGTAGGTTTAAAAACGAGGCAGAACGAATGCCGTATTGGGAGGGAAGGTCCACAGCCTCTACTGTCATTCACCCAGCTACCTTCTGAACAAGATGCTGGTCCTTTTATGACGTCCGTTTCTCCTGCTTTATCTGCACAAAACCAGTCATGTGAAGAATAAATACGTATAAAGTAATCAACAAGTTCATCGTATGTGTTTTGAAATATACGAGCCTTTCAGCAATGCATATGATGCCCATCATGCATGAATGCGAAACTGTGTATATTTGCACAATGGATTCAGCTGGATTGACATGACTGGCATTTTAAAGCATCTGTTAAGAAGAGAAGTGTCACTTGTTTCTGGTGGTAATGCCGCAGGTTTGTCTGGTACATGGACTAACACGTCGAAATATGTGTTTTCACAAGGGTTTTTTGAAAGTTTTTCGGTTGGGGCCAGCTGTAGATTTGAGAGTTAACTTCGCGGCCCGCACTCCAGGCTTGAATTAGCAATGCATTTTTCTTTTAATTAATTTACTGTTGGCTACAAATTAAGTATGTTGTTATTAAAATATGACGCTGTGGGATTTAAGGTCTTGTGCAGGATAGTAATATTAAAACGTGATTAATAGTTTGCTGATAGTACCCAGTACTTTTATAAAATAAAATGTTAGAACAATACAACACTCAAACCTTTAAGTGACACATCCCCGTTGCGCTCCGTTCAGTAGGTATATTTATTCACTACACAGTCAACAATCAAAAACTGTTGTGTTGTGCATAACTTGGTATGGAATAATTTTATCTGAAAATAATATAGTTACTGATATTGTGATCCCTGACTTTGCGCAATCTTTGGAATTTTTCAAATCGTAGTTGTGTATTTGAAAGGCTGCATTGAAAGTCGTTGCCTGGTTGAACCCCACTTCGAAGTTAATTTTTGTGTCCCCCCCCACCCGTTTTTCGTCTTCCACAATTTCACTTCCCCCTTGAAAATGGTCAGTTTCCCTATTTTAACGTTAATCATACCGCGCGATGAGGTGTAATGCATTTTATAAAACGAACACCTTGCACATACAATTCATACATATATAATTCCAATCTACTCTTACGCCACATGTCTGTATTTTTGTACCTGTATATTTATCAAGGCTGCGATTGTATTGTGATACTGTCTATTGTAACACTACTAATTGTACTCTAATTACTGTGCTTGAACTATTGGTTGCGCTTCCTGAAGATGGCGGTCGGGCGTCGAAACATGTAGTAGCGGCCAGTAATTATATGTGCCATTTGTTGGTGTTATAAAATGAATTGTCCATGTCCCTGTTTGTGCAGTCACTGTCGTATCCAACGCCTGACATTTAAATATCGAACTTACTGATTTCGGTAATTATGTCTGAAATATAGGCGAATTTTATATCCACTTGGAGTCTGAGAACTTTAGACGGGAGAAAAAGGTTTCGACCTCACTGAGTAATGCCACAGCTCGTTGAAGGACGTTTACTCGTGGCAGCCACCTGACCTCAGAATGACAAAGTACGTGCATATCGTCGGAGCTAATATCCGTACACATCTGGCTACAAATCTTGTCTAAAGATCGCGTTTTTATAAACTTTACAGTTTGAGTTACTTCTTTCATCACAAGTTCCAGCTTCTTCGACGGTCTCCAGAAAACAATATTCTCCCTATACATGAGGAGGTGTAAGATATTCATTTGCGTATCAACTTTCTTTACTTTGGCATAGAAAGTTTGGAGCGCTCCGAGCAGTGCTGATGCGCCGTAAGAGCGGAAGCTGAAACACTGGTTCCAGGTTAGGCAGTCTTCATTTAAAACATGTCTCTTTTAAATCTCCTGCTGTGGTAATCATTGGCAGGCACATTACGTTATTCGTCCCAATATGTTAGCGTGGGACAGCGTACATTTGCTGTGAGCTGTGCGTTCTAACTCATATTAACTGTCACATCAATACGCTTCAGTCCATTACGCCTTGTGTTTCCGAACGCTTGTGTAGGAGAAGATTTTATTCTATCGAAGAGAATCGTGGCATCCTAGCCTAAATGGCATGGCCCCCGATTTGTGAGCCTCGACAGATAGGTTAAGAACCCCTAGTGTAACAGAAGCAGCACATATGGCAGTACATATTAACACAATGTATGTACAGTAGTCTGCGGTCTGAAATTCGCTGTGGGTGTAATGGAATTCGTAAGGGGTTACCGTAACATCACATTAATAATGTATGGCCAAAAATTAATTGTGTAGGCCTCATCATTGATATTCGTAACAATCATGACGGTCATATTACGTAAAACTTATCACTTGAACACACTGCAAAAAACGAAGACCAACGAATTTCACAGCGGAGTGTAAAGGTCTGTTTAATATATTCTTGCTAGTTAGTGTTACTCCAGCCAGCTAAAAGGGATGCTTTGACCACTCAGTGATGCCGGTCGCATAGCTGGTGTGATGGGATAAGCTGCGCGCGCAGTGGCTCCTGAATATTCCATCAAGTGGGTCTCCGGCATTGATCACAACCCCTCGAAGTCAACAGAGAACAAGAGTTCAAGGCCGAGCCGATGACCTTGGCCTAGACATTGATTCTCGCGAATATGTTGAGATGCCAGCTGCTTGCATGTAATAATTTTTATGTCTGTAAGAGATGAATGAACTTTGACCTCGTAGTTAATTTTACAGGTCAGTCCACTTGAAGTTCAGCGCGGTTAAGGGTTGTCGCTCTGTCGAGGATTCTGGTTGAGACGGTCTAGTGACATGATCTGTGATCGTTGCTGCTGGATGATCGATTTTGTCGTATGTGCGATGGTGTATCGAGGTGACAGGCTGCGGGTTTAAAGGTCGTATCCGGTAGCTGAGGGTGCCGTTGCAATGCAGTGTTTTGTACGGAAGCCTTATTTAAGATCGAGTGTCTACAGGCAAGTAATTACGCCACTACGGATGTGTAACGTTTGAAATTGCACCACCCTAATGACCATAAATTGTGTTAACTGAAGTGAATAGAAGTGTAAACCCTATATGATAATTGTAAAGCTGTTTGTGTTGCCTGTGTGATCTTTTTTCTTTTGTATAGAGGTGTTGAAAAGTGCGATATTAATGAACATGTAAGCCTGAGCTTGAATTGACTTGAAATGTACCCTTACAGAGAAAGAGAGAACCTCACTTTTGACATTCAGAGGACCGTGCATCGTGATATATTCTTGTAATAAAAGCCAATGAGATGCACAGTTTCTCAGATTTATTTGACAAAGTACTCTACATGTTTCGGACAGGTCCATTGTCCATCGTCAGGAGTATCTCAACTGTATACCCGCAATAGGTATTTGTCATGCTAATTCTGTTGGCTGCCTGCTAGCGCGAGCCAGCCTGTGGACCTGTCCGAAACATGTAGAGTACTTTATCAAATAAATTTGAGAAATTGTGCATCTCGTTCGCTTTTATTATAAGAACCTCTCTTTTGTTAGGTTAGGCTTCAATGTCGTCATTTCTTTATTATTACAAGCGGTTTGTTATAAAGTTTATCTTCAGGTTATACGTGTAAATTTGGTAATACACTGACCAAGAGAAGTGTGTTTTTAATGTCTTTTCGGAAAAACAACGTTGTCATCCAGTGATTTTGAGTAAAAACAGACCTGTTAAGATGTGTCCGGTTCCGAAAGTTTCAGGATAACTGGCGGGTGGAATGTTTGGGTAACACGAATAAGAAAATAGGGCATTTTTAATAAAAATTGTGACTGTCTTGAATATGGTTAGAAGCTGACTTGTTATTAAACAAGGGGTCTTAATAACAGTCGGTTAGAGTGTTCGCGTGCGACTAAAATGAGTTCCGTTGGTAATACGAGCGGTTCCGTATCTGCGGAACTGTTTGAGCATCACCTGTTTTAAATGGCAGGTGTTAGAGTATCTTATCATTGTCCAGAACGCTGGATCGACCGAGGAGGACGGTAAGCCTAGTTAGTAAGGTCGCCCGTTTTGAATACGCTGGGTCCTAGGGCCTAGAAGGTTCACGATTGAACTAGCCTACGCACAAAGAAAATATGCCTGTGTCGTTACTCGTATGACGTTCGAAGCAACCTACCCCTCCTCCCCCCCCCCCCACCACCCACAAAACACTTTTTAGATTTTAATTTTGTAATGCCCCCTTTTGAAGATTTAAAAGGGAAACCATAGCAAGGTTTTAGGGGCATCGCATAAATAGCAA
>Ga0123352_10003803_pt1 | contig 21994 bp, 11 predicted proteins | sample TergutLab28metaG_FD_89700 | JGI IMG/M metagenome (GOLD analysis project Ga0123352, IMG submission 89700) | Labiotermes labralis P1 segment gut microbial communities from Petit-Saut dam, French Guiana - Lab288 P1 | ecosystem: Host-associated > Arthropoda: Insects > Digestive system > Gut ...
ACATACACACACACACACAACACACAAACACACACACAAAACACACAACACACACACACAATACACAAAACACACACACACACACACACACACACACACACAGATATATATATATATATATAAAACAATATTGCCAACCTACATTTTTTAAAGAAAATAAACTCCTTTAATGCCTTGTTACAGTAATTCTGTTTACATTTTGACGCAAATATTACATGTTAAAACGGGACGTTTACATTAAAAAGAAGCTGCATCTGAGGCATCGAACTTATAATTCTGTGAGACGATTTCCTGGTTGCTGGAGAAGTCTCGAAGCTTTCAGGGTCGTTTCGTCACAAACGAGAAAGAAATTTCTTCCTTGTCTACACAGACAAAATGAACACGTTTTAAAATTATTTTTACTTGGATAAATTCCCAGCATAGGTAGTCATACGATAAGTATCATGCATTTCAATTGTTATCAGATCGTAGAATTTTACATCTCTCTTCCAAGCCATATCTCTGCCATTAAGTCCTAGGTACCTTATTTTGCTGTCCTATTGTCCCATAAGTCTGAATAGACGCACATTTATTTAATTGTTAGGATTCCTGAGAAAAAATGTGGCTTAATTTGCACTTACGATATTTTAAAATTAATTGAATACGCTTTTGTTTCCAAGGCAGATGTAAGAAAAAACGTAAAACATTTAAGGGGATAATAATGCCGGCCCTCTAGGCCTGTGAGCAATGAAACAAAGGTCTTTTTTACCCGAAGTTGGTGGCAAAACTTGTTGGAAAATAGAATGTGACATGGAATCCCAAATAAGTATGTTGTGAGGCGTAAAGTGGGTAGCATTTACGCATTATCCTTTCGGTGTCAGGTGTTCATGGCGTTAAATTTGCGGATTGTACTCGCAGTGGGTAAGTTAGTCTTTCCCAACCCCTATTAGATTTGGTGTACCCCATATTTTGAAATCGAAAACCTTCAAATAAAACTACAGCAAAATACTCTCCCAAATATTATGGTCTGAGTTGGAACTTAAATGAATTGGCAGCTCAGTCGGTATAGCGACGGTCCGGGATCGAATCCCGGTGGGGACGAGATTTTCCGCCCGTCCACACCGGCCCTGGGAACTACCCAGCCTCCTGTACAATGGGTACCGGGTCTTTACCGGGGGTAAAGTGCGGCCGGGGCGTGCTGCTGACCACTCACCTCCTTCTAATGCCGCGGTCATGGAAGAGTAAAGCTATATCTCTACCCACTCTTTGGATCACACCGGGCCTCTAACGGGAAAACTTTACCTTTTATGCATATATATATATATATATATATATACATATTAATGTCGCTTAACAATGGCTTGTAATTTAAGCCGAAATATGTGGCCAAGCTATTCTGCTGCCTCTCACGTCAATGAAAAATTCGCGTTAGATTGATATACCATTCTATCTATCTCTTCAACAAATATACTACTGACAAAAATTTGTGGAACTTACTATCTCTCATTGGCACGTAAAAAGCAATAACCTCGATTAAAATTCCGTAAGTCATAATAAATATTTTCTTGTGGAATGTGAGGAAACGTAGTCAGATAGAAATAAACTGGAGTTGCGGAGGAACGTGCTGCGTCAGGTTGCTGGGTAGAAGCGCAAGAACATCAAATTGTGTAGATATATATGGCTCCCTTAAACACGATAAGAAGGTCGTGGACATTTTTGCCTATTTCACATTGAAGTTAAAAAAAAATTGGATTCTTCAAATAACCCACTCGGGAAACTCAGAAAATATTTCTACTAACAAATTCCATTTCATGGAAGGTTTTTGCTGCTTGTTTGTGCCTTTTCATAGCTCTTTTTACGAAATCTGCCTATGTAGCTATCGTTACATTTCTTCTTTAAACTCAACAAATTTCCACGAATTTTGATATTAGCGTTGTGCCCTAAAATTTGTCGACAGAATTTATTTTTTTGGTGCCACATTTGACGTTTTCATTAGGAGAAGATTCATAATGTAATCTTTTGGTTTACTGCCCTATATACTCAAATAGGGTGGAACCGAAGATTTTTACGAGTACCTTATTCTAAGGGTGGAAAGTGTATGTTTATTGGAAATGATTGTAAGAACCTACCAGATTACACGATGTAATAACCAGGAACACCATAATATCTCTAAAATACAAAGTTAATTCTTATTTTCCAACCTGACCCTTGAGAGCAAAAAAACACTTTCCTTCAAAATAGTGGGAACTACACATACAGGATTGGGGCATCACATCCTGAAGGCCAGAGCCCTCTGTCTTCTGTGCAGTTTCCATTCAGCAGCGTTAATAATAGTTGAATGCTGTAAAAGTGGAGAATATGAAGACTGGTTTTCTACAATGTGATTTATCTTAATAATTAACCAACTTGACGCACAAAATTTTGTTTTACAATAAGTTTCATTTCATGCCTCGACATGTTTCGAGCACCATGTGCTCATCATCAGGAGGTCAAAATTGTATTATACAGCCTCTGTTATCATCACACTCTGTAGGTGGCTGTCCCATGCACAGGTTGAGAAAGGACTGGACCATTCCTCTCTCAACCTGTGCATGGGATGGCCACCTATAGGTGTGATGATACCAGAGGCTGTATAATACAATTTTGACCTCCTGATGATGAGCACATGGTGCTCGAAACATGTAGAGGCATGAAATGAAACTTATTGTCAAAAAAACTTTGTGCATCAAGTTGGTTAATTATTAAGATAAATATACTGAGATGCACGGTCAGCAAAACATCAAAATCTACAATGTGATATTGTGTAGCCTGATCAAGAACTAGCAACATTTTTGAAGAACTTGGTGTTTGAATATTCAGGATAGATGAAGTGAAGATGGACATACCTGTTTCCCCCACAACGCTGATGACTTTTATTAGATTACACGATGTCATTTTCCAGAAGCCAATAATCTTCGGTTGCTTTATATCTCTGTGCTGAAGATTTGTAAAGACTGTCAACATTCCAACATAATTTTATCTCCAGTAAAAGAAAAATAATAATGAGTTTCTTATATTCACACACAGTTTTAGTACTAAGTGTGTGCTCTGAATATCCTTCATATTTCCAGTCTTATTGCAGTGTATATTTCTGATGATAGGTGCTTCTATGGATTGTGAATTTATCTCAAAAAGTTAAGATTCTTTTCTGTACTGTAACAAAACCTGCATTTGTTATAGAGGTAGCATCTAAGATAAGTTGTAGTACATGAATCAAATCACAGTAATACTATACAAAATACTCAGTAACATGGGTTTAGATGAGACAAAAAATTACAATGAATGGTGCAGTTTAAAACATTCTGACATTAGAAGAGTTATTCAGTGTTAATGTCTGTTGCATCAATAAAAGAAGATTTAAAGGTCTTTCAAATGGGAAAACAGAAAATAAAATTCAACAAATATTTTTTGAAGTTTTGTCCCTGATGCAACAGAGAAACAATGTGTGAAGAAACCACTGATTTGGTGATAGATTTTTGCAGCCTGAAATTCTATGTACATTTGTGAAAGCTGATGAAATTACTGATGGCTGGAAAAATATTACATTCTATTTCATAAGGCGTGAATCTTAATGATGCATCTAGAAATGTGTGGTTATAAAGAAATATTAGTTTCTTTTTGCAAAATAAGACAGAGAATATATATATATATACATTAATAAACCACAGATAGAAAACTTGACATAAAATATACTCCTTGTAACTTAAATATTTGTATTTATCTTATTATTAAGTCATTCTCATTTAACCAACTGATGTACTCTGATGGCCATGAATGTGACAAGAAAGAAGCAGAAATGATTTACCTACAGTCAAGCTCTTGTAAATACATTATGATATATTTTTAAGTAATTTATTTTAAAAACATGAAATTACTATTATTGGTACTGCCAGTAAATTTAATCAAACAGTATGTCAGTTAATTAAAAGGACTGAAATTTAAAATACACCTGCAAAATATAAAGCATTTCATCCTTCTGGAAGACTTTGACATATGTTGAAGACAACTTGGCTGTAATATGCTGTTACTTTATTGCAAGAGAAACCATCAGTTACAAAAGAATAAGTAGGCTCTGCTTCAAAGTTTCTATTAAACTTTATTACATTTAAAGACACCCACACACAACAGCACAAGATAAAACATATTTCTTACTTTTTTCAGTGTTGCAAATATTATTTGCAAACTTGAATAATCAACTTTTTTTCCTTAAAAAAATTTTCCTTAGAAAAACTGAAACAAATCACACAATCATTACTAACAGTTGTTATTCACACCCACCAATAGAGGCAGGATGCTACATTTTTGTCTTAGGCTAAACATGTGTTTCTGTATAATAATACATTAGTCAGACCAAGATTGAAATAAATGCAATGCTTTGATAAAATGCGCACCTCAACAAGAAAACTCTTTACTTCCAGCCGTTCAAAATGAGGAATCTAATAGGAACGCCCTCATATATCCTACTACCCTTCTAAACATGCCCAGTTTGCATTCAATCAATTACTGATTGAACTCTCAGACTGCCTAATATATGCAATATATTTGTTTCACCAAGACATGAGTTATGCACATAACTTTTGACTAAAAACAATTCTTTCACACAATTTTCATTATTAATATTAATAACAATTACTTAAAACATGAAAGTGATAATTCTACAGTTGAACATGGTGATGGAGTGTTCTGTTACTATTTCACTTAAATTTTCATGATTAATTTGTGTATTTTAAATTGTATCATATTCTCTCATGTTCTGTGAAATAAAATTTACCTAATGTGTGGCAGTGGAATACAAACATTTATTTGCTTATATATCTGCGTATAGTTTATAATATTTGGGTAAAAGTACTTGGAGTAAAACTCATACAGAATATTCGCATAACGGAAATGAATGTTGCTGTCAAAGCAACAATTGTCACAGTACAGATAACTGCATGTCATTTGTTTTCATTTTCTGTGTGCATGTAGTGGCATACATTGTAAATTTGCAGTAGATTTTACAGATACTTAATTCTCTTACGCAACGTTTGGAAATTCCAAAAGAACATGAAGTCACCAAGTGCAACTCATGGATTCTGAGATTGTTGTATTATGCGTAATGTCAATAACCAAGAAAAAAAATTACTATTTTAGAACTTCCTGAAATTCTAACATCACTTGCAGACTCCACATATGAAAATGTGAAATAATATGAATAAGATATAAAATATTCACAAGTATTAGTGTGCTCATGACAATATTTAATTCAAATGAGCTTTCTCATAATGTCTGCGTTTCAACAAAACACTCCTCACAACTATAAACAACTGATGATTTAAAAACAGAATAATATTTCTAGGCAAAGTTACATAAAATTAACAAAATATGCCCCATTTTGAATATAACTCTCATCCATTCATCTACATCCTTGACATAAATTAAAGACAGCACCAAATTATTATATAGTACTCTGAAAAACAAGATAAGTACCACGTATAATGTTACTATAGCTTTGTGGTTACATGTACTGCTTTTTGGAAAAACCATTACATGTACAACAATATATAATAACAATAAAAACATACAATTTGAAAGACAAAAAATATATATCAGACTTTCTGAAATGTTCATGTTTTGTGCACAACAAACACACACTCACATACAGACAAACATACTTACATTACTTAACCTAAAACAAAAAAGGTCTAGTTTGTAAACAACATTACACATAACATAATGATTACAATTATATGATGGGAGTTATGGTAGATAATAATAGGAACTTAATCAAAAGAACAGAAAAAAGCTTAAATGGATGCAAAATATGTGATGATTGGATGTGAAAGAAAGAAGAAGATTATAACAGTGTAATCACAACGTACTGTAGATCGGGTAAAATAGGCATTAGTATAACCTCTTCACAGCACAACGATTGATATACATATGCTTTAAAGTTTATGAGTTCACAACTTGGATGAGGGAGTTCATTTATATGTTTCATTTACTTCTCAGAATAAACACTGTGTTGACTAATGTACATAATGAAGGTGAGTGTTGCCTTGGAGGTAAAAAGAGATTTTGTATGCATTGTATGGCTTAGCCCCACTTTTCAAAGGGTTCATATATCCCTGTGACAGAACACCTTTCAGATTTATTCAGAAAATGGAATCATTCAATATGTTTCTTGCCCAAATATCTGCAGCATTGCACAGGCAGAATAATGTTATATGCCAGCTTTGTCACACTCTAATTATATTAATATTTTACCCAGTTTTGCACTTCAAAAAAAGTTTAAAGGCAAGTAAATGGAACTGATGCAAGGAAGGGGTATTTATTCCACCTCTCTGCCAAGAGCTTGACAACTGATAAATCTTTTGTTTCTTTAAATCTCCTTCTTTCTGTTATTTTCCAATCAACACATGAACAAAAGCAGTGGGTAAACTTAATGAAGTGTTTATCATGTGAGCAGTAAACACACTGTAAAAATCTGGTTAAATTTGGTAATATTTGCAGCAGAACACAAGTGGTTGGGCAATGTTGATAATCATTTTATAAACATAACCTACTATCTTACAGTGTAATGAATTAAAGCACCAGCACATACAATATTACATTTATGAGTTTCAGAGATATAAGTTCGTTCATTAAAAATATATAATGAATCTCTTGTAATTAGCATTGTAAATTAATATGTAATAATCACTGAGTTATAAGGAAACATCATTTTTTAGTTTCTTTACATGTTCTCCAAATGTACTGCTTCATGTACTTAGGATAGAAAGCTTTAAGGCAAGAATTCTAATAGATCTCTTTATGTCATATGCAATTTGTTTTCCATAATGGAGTACAGGATTAACCTTATACATGTGAACATTACTGTTACTAATATTTAGAAATCATGTGTTGGCATTTTATTCCAAAACACTAGGATTAATAATGACCATAATGTTAACAGCAATAGTAATAGTGGTAATAACAAATAATAACTAATAATAATTGTAGTAAATAATAATAATAATAATAATAATAATAATAACTGAACACCATACAATGGATTATAACTGTTCAGGTATGCTTAATGTGATGTATCTATAACGTAGAACAATGAACTAACGGTATACGGTTATCTTATTCTGTTCAGAAACATTTCAACTGTATATTGTGTAATGAGTTGTAATATTATGTATTAATTAAAAACTATTTGACTACAACATCCTGTAAACTATATGTTAATAATGATGGAAGCAAAAATTATTCTTCATTAACCTGGGCTGAAATGTTATGGTGGTATTGAATTGTGCAGATGAACAAAGGAACATTGAGAAGTGTCACATAATTATCATTTCCATATTTCTTTATGTATTCTCTGAGGTTTGCTGAAAACAATATTTATGAAAAAATTGTTCACTAATTTTGTTGCTCCAAAAGTTAAATTTGATTAGCAGCAACTTATTAACTGGATGCTGAAGATGTTACAGAATAATAGACCTTGTTTTGTTTCTGCAACTTTTAATGTAGTAAAAAATTGCAAAACTGTATGCCTTACTACAGTATTTAATGTTGTAAATTTGCATGTTATAGTGTTGTATTGAATGTGGTAAAATGCAATTGAGTGGGTTGAATGGAATTTGTCAACTCTGTTAACAGACTAGGGATTTGACTTTCTTTTTGCATGATAACAACTGAATATCATTACGTAAGATATATTCAAACTGACCTGTAATATGGTGTATGGGAAACTCGAAATGTTGTAAATTGAAAATTCAGTTTAGTGTTTCATGAGGTGATGCAGTGTACCACACAGAAACTTATCTCATGCACACAGTTTATAACATTTAACACAACAGTAGCTTCGCAAACCATTTTGAAAAGTCGAACACACATGCGTCTTAAAACTGTACTATGTATGTTTGTAGGTATCTACTTGGTTTATAACATGCATGTTAAATCTACTGCTAATATGTATAATGTTAGTGGCAATATTGTATTGTAATAAATTGTGTAGAATGATATACATGTACTATTGAACTATTGTTAAAGCTGACTTGTGCAGCCCACATATTGACAGTTATTATCATATAACAAGTAAGAACTGAAATCTGGTGTTAAAGAGAAATCCTTAGTTATGCACGCTTGGGTACATAGCCAGATTATGTACAAAACACTGTAAAGACATTTATGTTTGTTTGTGATTGGCAGGTGTGTTCATACTTTTCTATTCAAATTGTGAATAGAATATACAACAAAATATGGATATGGTTTCTAATTCAATTTCTTGGGCATGATGTACATAGACCGCCCAGATTTTTAATGACATTAAAGTTAACTTTTTTGTAAGCATAATTTGCAGCAGTTTAAATGATATATTCAGACACTTTTGTTTTATCCTGACATGGTGTACTTTTTTAACTGCTTATTAATAAAATTCTTTTATTAAATAAAGTTGCTCTGTTACAGATGATCTGCAGTACTTAAGAATTAGTAGGTTGACAAGTAATCTAAAATTTTCAGTCTGAAATGTATCATATTTTCATATATCAGTTTGTTAATTCAGCACACATCTCTTTGCAATTCTCAATAACTTAATATCTCTATCTCAAAAGAATAATAATTATGATTCTGTCTTTCAGATACTTCAACATGTCATAACATGACTGTTATGCTTAATTGGAAAAATCATCCCTTATTAGAGATTTTATCTTGTAGCAATAGTATCTGTTATTTTTTGGATTTGTGTTTCAAATACACTCTCAATATTCATTTGTTCCACTGCAGTAAGTATTGTAAATGTATTAACCAACTTTTCATGGTTGCAAGTTCACAGACTTGTAAGAGATGCATTGAAGGAATGATACAAAGACTACAGAGTGAGAATAGGGCATTCTGAATATGTATTTGAAATGTTTAACCATTTTAATAGAATTGTGATTTACACTTATTCCAACAGATGTCTGTTTTCAGTATGGTAATTTTGAATACATGTTTATGCGCTATGCTGGTCATTAGGAAAAGTGAGCTGCATTAGTTACTGTCAGCAGGTGTTTCACAAAATCCTACACATATCTAGAAAAAGAAAATTTTATATATATATATATATATATTTTTTTTGGTTATGGTTCATGAAGTAGATGAAGTTCATGTTTTGAGAATAAGCTTAAGTGGTTGACCCAGTAGATGTTATGGGGGGAATGTAGTAATTTTTTCGTTTGAATTATAACATAATTTAAATTAAATCATGTATAATGTTAAATGTGCAATGGCAAAGTTAAAAAAAAGTTTTGTTATTTCAAAAACCAAGGTCATAATTTCTGAAAGTTATGGAAATCTCATGTCATCACATCTATTACCTCTCAATCGAAATGTAAGTTGGAGTGTTTAAGAGAAAGACGACTAATAATTTCTCACCTCCAAAAATTTGCCCATAAAATAAGTCCCATTCTATGCCCTAAAGACATGTCATTCCTTCAAGCTATCTACTGTAAATATTTGGGACACACAAAACTTATCTGTAACATATTTTTTCATGGATTTTTGGTTTGCAAGTTTGAAAACAGAGACATCTTATTTAGTGGTTGAAAAACTGGTATAAGACAAACATATTCCATGTTTACAATGGAGAAAACAAACAATCATTAAAAATGAAACCGTGCAACAAATCCACGACATGAACAAAAACCAATGTACACTGAGTACACTGAGTACTAGTATAAAACAAAAACTACTTATCAATAATTTCGATACACATATGTAGGCCTGTTGTAAGAATTTTGAATTTTCAGAATTGTAAATACATTGATAGTGGCAAACCAATGTAAAAGATTGTAAATTTTTAAGATAAATACTTGTGTATCTAATCATACTCATATGTCATTATTTTGATTCTGTGAACCATATTCTAAAGCATTATCAATTTGTGAAATCAAACAGTGAATAAACTGTGCCAATAACACAACTTATGAAAACTTTTAGGCCTATTTTGTTTCAAATTTATTAGAAATGTTGTACATACAGTCAGATAGTGATACTTTATCACTTCATATGTATGTATTTGGCTATTGTGTAGAGTTTTACATAACAAGTTTCCGACTCTATGTATTTTGAGATAATAATGATTTAAGGTTTCTTTTAATGTATAATGAAATAACTAATATTTTATTAAAGAAAACAGTAGATGTTAAAATGAATCTTAGGTGTTTCACCTTCATGCTGGTTGTTACAGTATAATATTACATAACTGCAGCATTTTGTAAATGTGTATTGTGGCAATGCTGTGAGTGTTGTACTGCACAGCATGTGTACAGACTATTGCCAACTGTGGTACATTTCTGTTTCAGGGTCCTCTGTCCATAAACCATGGCATATTTGTCTCATTACATTGCTGACTCTTATCACACAATGGCTACATGTGCTTTAAATATGAACAAATCTGTGTCCCTCATACTGTTACTCCAATCAGTGTCTCATTTAAGGGCACAAGCAATTATGCACAGTATGATTTATAGGCAAAATACCCCTTTTTGTATTGTAGTACATAAGAGTGTTGGACTCATTATGTATATGGACTATTGTAAATTACTGACAGGCTGCAGTATGTAGATTGTTCATTCTGATACATAAAGTTGCAGACTTATTATGTACTGGTTATATTATGGCGCTGTGGCTTGCACATACGAGTGTGTGTTACTGCGTATGTGTTTGGGCTATTGCAAGAAAAAAGTTACCGTCAAACTTTTTTATCCATTTGAGACATATACATTTAGAGTGTCACACTCTATATTATATATTCATTACTGTGGCTGCTATTTCATTTAAAGAGTTGAGTAGTGTGTATGTACATGCATTCGAGTGTCAGACTCGATATGCACCTGGGCTATTGCAGGAAAAATCGTCGCATAAAGTTTGTGTATGTGGTACACCAAGGTGTCAGACTCGAGGTGTATTGGGCTATTGTAACTTATTGTAAAACTTTTCCATATGTGGCATGTGTAATATGGTACATTTGAGTGTCAGACTCAAAATGTATTGGGCTATTGTAAATCATATGATGAGTGTTTTAACAATCATACATAACATGAGTGTTGGACTCAGAATGTATTTGCTTGTTATTGAACTTGTGGTAAAAATTCTCTGAATGTTTGTATGTACTGGGTGATTACTTAAGATGGCTATTGCAAAATAAGTATTGTTTTGTACTTCAGCTTTTAGGCCATTAATGTGGGGACAAAACTGTTGTGTAACTAATATTTTCTTCTGATTGTCCATCAGTGTGATTAGTTTGTTTACTGATGTGTTGACAACTTCATTTTTGTCACTTGACTTTCAAATCTGATATGAAATTTCAGCAAACTGTGCCATACCATATAATTTTTGACCCATTTCAATCTACAGAGTAATTAAAAACCATGTAACATATTCACATATTTGTTTTGAAGTAAGCAGTAAGCCTAAAGGATGCGATATATATCAGTTGTTAGGAAAGTTTCTCAGTTATGATCTCATACGAATAAACTTTGAACCTTTTCTAAAAGCTGACAGATATTATGCCATTGTAAGCTCATTAGCTTGCAAATTATAATCACCCAAATATGTTATTTTCTTTTTGAATTACTCTGTATATGCTCTAAATATAAAATGAGCTGTTCAAAGAGTAACACCTTACCACAGCAAGCTAGCATCATACCAGACAAGCATAAAATTTAACAAGAGGATTTTTGTGATTTTCGTGTGAGCTAAATGACCACATACTATGTTTATGTTATGTATCTAGGTTTGTAACACTTAAATAGCTGCCTGTATGAACTCAAAAGCAATACTATCAACAAATATTTTATGACTGCCGTCAATGCATCATACTCTCACTCTTCCAGTGTTACTTTTGTAGCAGTGCACAATGGTGCATTTAAGAAACGGAGATAATCTAAAAGTGGGGGCACATATTTTGATTTATGGGCATTGGTCACCTTCTCATTTAATGAAAATATTAGTGTTTCTTTAAACTACTATTGTACAAGCATTACATATGAAACACAACAGAAATGTGACAAAATATGTTATTGCTAGAGAGTAAGTATGGTTACTGGAAGATGGTGTGATATAATGCTTCCAGCAAACCTTAAATGTTCTACAGTCTTGTTCCCACATATGAACGAAAATATAATGTGTACTTACATATGAGTTGTATTATGTGTATCGGTTCCTTTGATTAAGATATTCTGCCATGTTAAACATCTGATGGATAATTCACTTTCAAGCCTTTGGAACAAAATTAGGCCGATAATTATAGAACCATATACATAATCAACGGAGGCTTCTAAATATAATAAACAATGTGCTGCATAAGGAAACCTTCTTGTAACCCAAATATTCTATTTTCAGGTGCAGGAAAATTGCACTGAAAGAACTTATGGAACTTCAGGCATGTTTTGCAGTTAAGGGTCTCTAAATTGTAATTTGATCGTTGGTTTCAGAAATTATGCAACTATATGGTCAAATTTAAAAAAAATACTGGAGATTTAAAAGAAACAAGTATTCCATATTCTATCTCAAAAATGGTGGAAATTTAAATGCATGTTTTAAAACCAAAGTTTCTGTTAGTCTTGTGTACACACAGAACAAACATGATGTTTATTATTGGCTTGATGTAACATTGGTTCCAACCACTTACTGAAAACCGAAGATGGAGGCAGCATGTAACGCCAAAACTGTGGTGTCAACCTACAAAAACACGCTCATAGGACTACAGCCTGAAATACCAAACATGAAAGTGAATAGAATTTCAAATGTCAACATGGCAGCACAAATTTAAAAATATTTATTTCGTGTTGTATCCGGTTATTTCTTTGAACAGTACTGTATTCTTGTGCTTATCATTTTTCATTTCTTTGAAATTGGTTTTGTGTATCGACCAACTAAATGCGCATGCAACCCATGACTGAATATTGTATTTACCAAGGCCTCTGAAATCACACGGTGTTTGTCAGTGCAGTAACAATCAAGAGTTGGTTTCAGGGCGGCCATGATAGAAAACTGTATTTTTTTAATGGTACTGTGTATTGTAGTATTGGACATATAAAAGTGACACGAACAATTATCATTTTGTGAACTATTAACATACTGCCCCAAACTGGAGACCAAAGAACTGAAAATTATGGAACTATTGTTGTAGTTATTGTTTTTGTTTGTACAAAAAATTAAACGCGGTTCTTAGGCCACGTTCAGTAGTATCCAATAATTTTTGTAATTCAGTTTTAGGCAATTTGTACAGAGATTCTATGATTACGTTGAGCTATAACATGAGTGTTGGTGGAACAAAATAACGCCACAATTTAACAATACATCGCTTTGTGATGTTACTTTGATTCCTCAACAGTCTGCTTAAAAATATGGAAAAAAAAAGATACTTCGTACCATTCACTCTAACCATTCACACTATTAAGTCGAACACATTAAACATAACCTCAAACTGCGCAACAAATTAAAAACAGATCGCATAATAAAAACTACTGTGATTATGAACTGAAGATAAACCCTTTCTGTAATTGACTAACAAAATATTGCCTCAGATATCTTGTCCGTTTTATGGCTAATCCCCGTGCTATTTTAAATCATTCGTTAAAAGAAGAAATTAAAGCCATAAAGACAAAATATGATTGAACATAAAAGGAACTAATCGATAAACAATCGTCTCACAGACTGAAAAGTTTTGACTCTATTCTAAATAAAAATAATGATAATCACAGCCAATGTTTCTTTTCGAACTAAATTGCGCAGTCTTATTAATAACTAATATATATAATATATATAATCATTTTACTAATTGTCTGGTGATTTTTTTAAAGAATAGAGCAGGAAATGTTATTAAAAAATAAATAGTTACCATTTCAAGATATCGACAGATTTTGTTTGCAAAAATGTACCGTTTTGAATATTTTTTGTGTTGTTTATACCAAATGGAAATTTATTTTGGAAATATTTTGTTTGTAATTGTTTGATCAATTTTTTTCAAACTAATCATGCTATCTTGTTTTTCTTTCACAATAAACAAACAATGTCTTTGTCACAATCACACACACGTGTATATATGTACAGACACTCAGAGCAATAGTAACAACATACTATCCGTCATGTACATTTGTTACTCTACAGCTTTCTTGGCTAACGGTGGAGTTGGTTACACAGTATTTGCGTTCCGTTTCCTTTCTTCAGAAAACTTGCACGTGTCTTCATTTTTTCTTAAATTATATATTTAATAACAAAAATCACACATATAATTTGTTCTTTCCTAGTTATTTTTACTACCAATAGTTCCAGTATTATTTATATATAAATTCACATGCATATAGTTCATTCCATGCTTCTTATTTTCCTGCATTATTGACTTAATAATAGCTGTGTTTTCATGGGTTGTTGTTCTGTTGCTGCTGTTGGTTCTGTGAGTTTCCAGAGCTACTGGACAAGCTGAAGCCTAGTGCTCGAGGATCCCCTCCATGGAGCCGCAGTGCCTGTTCTAACCTCTGCTCCTGTAACCGCAAAGCTTCGCTGAGGTCTGGCGAGACCTGGTTGTGGTGTGCATGATGATGGTTCATACCACCGCCATTGCTGTTCCCGGCACTGCCGTTGTGTGCCGCAGCCATGTTGTGGTGCCGGAGCGCCACGGAATTTCCATCGCCACCCCCGGACACGTTATTACTCGATGCTGCGACAGCAGCCGCCTGACTGACCGCTAGCCGAAGTGCTGCCTCTGCCTGTGACCGCAGAAGTGCTTCAGCTTGGTGTATCCTCAATGCTGCCGCCTCCGACGATGATTGCTGGTGATTGTGGTGACCCTGTGGCCCCCCGTGGTGGTGACTCGTCATGGAGTCCAGCCGCATCGCTGAGTCTACAGCCATTGAGGATCTCATAGCTGCGTCCATCGACCTCATAGAATCAGCCATAGATGCGGCGCGCATGGCCGCATTCATGGCCGCTTGGGCCTGTGCCGCCGATACGCCACCGTCCACAGGCGCCGGAGGAGTCGATGAGCCCGGACCTCCTGCAGAACCGTTGTTCCCATTGTTGCCGCCAGGAGATCCCACTCCTCCGAGTCCTGAAGCACCCATTCTCATAGCAGCTGCGAGGTTTACAGCCGCAGCCTGGACAGCGGCCGCGGCGCTGGAGTCGACTCCGAGACCTCCGGGCCCAGGACTCCCAAGGCCTCCTGACACTCCTGCCGAAGACTGACCCACCATGGCTACCATGGCAGCCATGCGACTCGCGTTATGCAGTTCCTCCGCCCCGTATTGCTGCTGTAGCCCGTTACCGCCCCGACCGCTCAAGATGTCGCCCAGTTTATTGTTGTTATTGTTGTTGTTCATGATTCCGCCGGGCTCCGATCCCGTGCTAGAGAGCCGGCCACCTCCTGAGGAACTGTCAGAGTGTGCGGAAGGACTGGCACACATGGACGACGGCCCACCGCCTCCAAGTCCGGCCAGGCCTCCAGCTGACGAAGCGGCGACTGCTGCCGCCAGAAGTGACTCACGCTCCCGGCGCTCGGCGGCCGCTCGGCTGAGGACGTACTGTGCCGCGAACTGGTGCTTTGGGTCCATCCGCATGTGCTCCATGTGACTGAGTAGCCCTGCGCAACATGACACGTCAGAATCAGGCAAATATTCACCATTTTTCAGTTTAACGTAAGAAGTAAATTAAATGTTGTCTTAACGGCACAGGTCCGTGTCCGTGGATCCTTGGGATTCTGCGGGCGACTTTCAGATTTTCCGCGACCAGATTTCCTCTACAATGAAGAGGAGGAAGTATCAAAATTCAATACGATGCTTCATAACTTCTACTGTTCCATTACAGAGATGAAATAAAGGGCGATGACTAACACGGGACAAGTAGCACGCGTCGGAAATATGAACATTTCTTAAAAACTGCAGTCGATAAATGCGATAGGAGGAGAATTATTGGTAGATCTAGCCACAGACAGAAGAATGTTAAATGGGATTTAATAAACACTATGGTAATTTGTAGGTTGGATTCATCCGTCAAATGGTTGCGGGATGTGGTGAAAACGGTAATTAATTCTTGGTTCCCTAAGAGGCGGTGAATTGCTTGAGCCACTTTCAGCTTACGAAGTAGAACTCTGCTTAAATGAATTAGTTAGGTTACGTGTCTATCATAAGTCTGAAGTATGCTGCCTGTTGTATTATATATTGGTTTCTTTAGTAGAACTTAATTCTCTGAAGAAAACTTTGCATTCGACAAGTACATTATTGTAATAATAATTTAACAAACTAACTAACTGGCTGACTGACTAACCAACCAACGAACGAACTAACTGACTGACCGACTAACTAAATGACTGACTGACTGACGGACAGACTGACAGACAAACTAACTAAACCAATTAACTGACTGCCTAACTAAACAACCAACCTACTAATTAACGATTTTTGTTTATGATTTATGAGTTATTTTACTTGAAGTGGGCTGTATTTAATTTGTGCCAGTGACTTGGGGTACTGAGGATTCATGTTTTTAGTGCTGTTATGCTGACTAGCATCGTTTTTGTGTTGTTATGCTGACTAGCAGGGTTTTTGATTCCGGACGTGAAAACCAAAATTAGAACAGTGGGCAAAGCAATTCAGTGTTATGTATTTTTGATTATAATTTTTTGGGCAGATTTTGAAGGCATTTCTGCGCGTTATTTAACGTATCAGAATTCACCTTTAACTAAAATATGAATTTACTCCGGAAAACAAATGTGGGCGACATAACATTATGGTATTCTGTATCAACCTACAGACTACATGTGACTTTAACTAATCCGACCAGAAAGAACCAACAAGAGAACGGAGTTTGTATCAACATTCAATGGTTATTGGTTTCTACAAATTGGAAAGATTTCTACATAATTTCATAACTTGATAATTGTGGTATATATTTACGCAAAAAAGAAGGCACACACGTACACCCACGCGCACGCACACACACACACATATATATTATATACATACATAAATACATACATACAGTGTCAAACCATGATACAGAGCAACTGTTCCAGCAACTTGTGGCGGAATGTAGAGGGTGATCGTAAATCAAGAGTGCTTTCACAAGCATCCTTGGCATCTAAGTGAGGGTAGCGCTATATCGGAGTTTAACAACACATTTCGTCTTCTAAATCAATTTATTCTGAAGGAATAACTTAATACGATGTCAATAAGTGAACTTTTTTTTTAATCAGATAAATTCGTTGTTCATATTCTACACAACTTCAACTTATTTATACTTAATCTCAATTTATTTACACTTCTTGGAAATGTATGCGTGTCTCAAGCGTGCTGCTGTTGCCATTCCGAACGAGCAGCCTGCTCTTACCTGACTCGTGCGTGAACACAGCCTGGCACACGGAACAAGGCCACATCCTGAGGGATGTGGTAAGTTGCGAGGTCTCCGGGTGACAGGCCAAGTGCTTCCTCAGGCTGCCTTCGTTCACGTAGTGTTTCCCGCAGACGGGGCAGGGGTGGTTTGCTGTCCTCCGTTTCGCTAAATACGGATCGGCACGGGGATAAGCGGAATAAACCATTGGTCAATGCAGAAGCACGGGTTAAAGCACCAGTCAGTGAAGCGTGTTAATATCTTAACCTATATTATATCCATCAGATGGTCATGATGTCACTAATAAAAACACCGTCTCTTTCAACGTCAAGACAAATCTCTTTGTCTTGAATATCCTGTAGTCATAACACAAGTGGCAGGGAATAAAGCAGTAAAGTTATCCCTGTGCACGCCATAAAGGTATTTTAGGGCGAAGGAGTAGAGATCCACTTATTCTTAACCTCGGCAGAGATGAGCGTAAGTTGTCAGCTTCATGCCGCTTTACCTTCGGCAAAAAGATCTCGCATTATCCATTAAATAGGAGGCTGAGGAAAATAAGAGATGATCAGGAAGCTTTAGATATGAGAAGAGTCTCTTACCACTACTGGGAATCGAACCACGATTCCTCGGTCGGCCAACCCGTATCGTAGTCATATACTGACTACACTATCCTGGCTTCTTGAACGGCTAGGAGTGGAACTAAAAATTTTGTGTTCCTCATGTGTGAATTATACAGCAGAAACAGCCTTGCTGCGAGCACAGAGTAGACTGCGGAATGTTACATTTTAGAGTGAAAGTCAGAAGCTTTCGTCAGCATAGTTATCATGGCTTGTCTCAATCTTACTGTCGATGGAATCACCGTGTAACCAGTCTACTGGGATGGAAAAACGTGACAGTACAGTGACTGAAAATTTTGAATATTCTATGCATACTGGTTACATAAGTGAACTGGATATGTAGACTTCTTAAATTTCGTTTGAAAATAAATGTTAACTTCCTTACAGACAACAAACTTTTAACACCTTCTGGGGTGTGTCGTCTTTTGTTCGAGCGGACATTTGTCTCTTTTTTCTGGAAGAACACAAAAGCTAACCTAGTTATGACTGGATATCAGGGGGGATGGACGTATGATAAAAGGACGCTGTGTCCATTGTTTATATGGTGTGGAGAAGATGTCAGAGACCGCACTGTATGTAGACTTATTATGTTGCTGGTAATGAGTGGGTTCTTGATTCTAGATAATTAATGAATGCAAAAAGGGAGAAAAAATAAAGTGACAAAAAGTGGACACCTTGACCATCTGAAGGGTAATGTGAGTAGAGTAGCGTACCAATTTATAAAAACCATAACTTAATCTGGAAGTGGTAGCACATATGAATTGAAAAGGAAGGTAAGAATGTCAGTTTCAATTACCGTACCCTGGTTCTTTTATCACGAGGCTAGTATAGAGTCGCAGAAATGTAATGTGTCACTAACTGAAATAATTTATCGCGATTATTGTAGACTAGCTGAGCTCTTTCCATATTTGCATTTCTTTAACTTGGAACAAATCGATACATCGTTAGGTATTACCTAACTGATAGACCATTCTCTCCACATACTCAGCGTTAACATATCTACGTAATAATAATAATAATAATAATAATAATAATATACACTCCAAAGTCATTTCTGAGACTCCAAGTCATTGAATACAAGTCGCATACTTTGTAAGGTATGATACAGGTGTGCTACTGTGTGACATTTACATCTGTAAGCTAGGATTGCAGGTGTTTTCAAAACTAGTGAGCCTCGAAATATTTACAGCGTTATAATCACACTGTGGGGCGAGATAATACACATCATATGTTGCCAAGTAAACAATTTATTCAAGCTCTCACGCAGCCAAAGTTACAGTAAAACTACAGGTGTTACTGGCCTGTTGAGCTACCGACACGTTACTGTAGATAGGAAAACATCATATTCTTTTATAATGTTTCTGTGCTGTTTCTCTTATTGGTCTCATTTTGCCTTGACGCGTAGAGGCAGGAAAACGTGTGGGCAATGAAAGTGTGTTTCCCCTGAGTTTCTAATACGGCCGAGGTTTATCGAATTTGGAAATATCTGTACCTTACATTTAAGACATGTGCCCTAAACGTTTAACAGCATTGTCGTAATTACCAACCAGACTCTTTAGGTAATATCAGAACCCTTTCCACCATATGAGACTTATTTCCGTTATTTTTCCGAATTAGAAAATTCATACCAGTGAAATCTGAACGTAAACACACCCACTATGGACAGTATTTTAACTTACACTATCCGATCGCAATTAATCTTACACACATTTGTTGCTTTTTTTTTTAAATTTTTATAGATGGAGGGGGACGGGGCAAAGCTAGTAGATAACATAACCTTTGAATATGAAGGATTATGCCCGAGAACGATACAGCATACAATACATCGTAAATGTCCTTGGCGTGGTTTTAATCATTTAGGAGTTGAAACGTAAATGTTAAAGTTTTCCCTTCTCGCACCATGAAGACATGTAGGGGGTTTAGTGGTATAGCTCCCGTCTTTCTTAACCTCGCCATTAGATGGAGGTGAATGATGAAATTCACGCTCAGGTCGCTTTAATCTCAGCAAAGGACCACGGTATCCATTACACAGGAGACTGGGAGGGCCCCAGAGAGGGTGTGGACGGTTTTGGAGAGGATAAAAGTCTTTTGGTCCTCCTGGGATTCGAACCCTGGACTCTGCAACCCGTAGCTATTTGCTATACAGTTTACGCTAAGCTTGGGATGTGTGTTGAAGTGTGCTATTTGTTATAATTGATAATGGTTTACACAGAATATTCAAGAACGTAATGTTATACGTTCCGAAAGTAACCCTTTACGATTAACAAGCAAAAGGAATTTGACGTTCAGGTGACTGTGCATCGTGAAAAATTCTTATGATAAAACCAACTAGGTGCACTTATTTCTCAAATTTATTTTTGGAATAAAACTCTACCTGTTTTGGACAGAGGAACTGTCCGAAACATGTAGAGTTTTATTCCAAAAAGAAATTTGAGAAATAAGTGAATCTAGTTGGTTTTATTATAAGAAGCAAAAGGAAATTTGGGAACAAACCTTCGAATCTACCGGGATAACCATTTTGAGAATCGTCATGACTTTCATTTCTTCCATGCAGCCACTTCCTCTCTTATCAATTTATCTGCGTGCGGCGTTTCTATTTTTAGAACCTCCCCCTCCTTAAAACGCATGCACGGGAAGGGCACGGAACACGGAAAGAGAAACTGAATTTCATATACAAAACCGTCATTAATACTCAACGTCACTTTACTCTGCATATAGTCAGCGCAGATAATGCCCACACCCTGGCGCTAGTATCTGAGGTCACGGTTTTTTAAGTGTACCTTATTGCCATATGCGTTTCCTCTCACCTACCTTTCTAGTGGTACTTTGTGTTAGAATTCAAACGCTATAATAATAATAATAATAATAATAATAATAATTTTATCATATATTAACGTTGTAGTTTAACAGCGTAATGACAAATTAGAAAGCTGGTACAAGATAAACACAAACAAAACCACATAAAGACACGCTCAAGCAAGCATGCGCACACACACACACTCACACGCACACACACGCACACACACACACACGCACGCACGCACACACACACACACACAAAACAACGCAATGTGACAAAAAATAAAGAAAGGTAATATTATAACAGATTCAGAACACAAATTAAATATTTAAACAATACTGTTCGAACAATAAGTTACAATAATAATAATAATAATAATAATAATGGGTTACACATGCGACTATAGCAGAGAGGTCTTACAAAGCAATGTGTGAGGTGTTACTGAATTCGGAGGGTCGAACTATCAATCGAATTTAAGTTTTGCGATTCTTGAGGTTTTCACAGCGGTGTGGTCCAGGATTAATGAAGTCCTGAACCACACAGCTTCTGCGATATGGCGCCGTGGCATAGGATAATTTGTTCCCGTCTTTTCGAATGACCTCTAGACCGTTAGATATTGAAGGCAGTATATACCTTCGAACTCAGCCTCTAACAGAAATAAGTACCAGAAATATTTCCGGGGTGGAGGTGGGAGGGGGTAAAGGCGGCCGGTGAGTAAAGCTGACAACCTCACCCCTTCATGTGCCTATCGTCTGGAAATCTGGAAGCCTGAAACTCCTGGAGCCCTAAGGGCCTCTTCAGGCCTGTAAAGGGATTTCTTTACCTGTACATTCCTCTGCAACGCCGGGACTCGATTACCTAGTGGTACGGCGTCATAACCGAGATGAAGGTAGTCCTTTGATTTTAGGTTACTGAACGTCGAAATATACGATAAGACGATTATTAAATGTGAGTAGCTGAGGATCAGAAAAGTACTGTACCTACATTTGTGTAGACATAGACACAGAGACAGCAAAACCACAAGCGTCTTAGGATGGTTAGCAGAAGAATCACGAACCTAGCCCTCAACAGACAGCCTTCTCACTGTACCTGCGTGTTGTCAATAAGTATTACACAAACGTACGTCAGCACAATCTATTTATTCTATAGTATGGCTACATGTTTCGACTAGATGTTAGTCATCTTCAGGCCCCTACACTTACTTTACCAGATGCTTTGTCCA
>Ga0123352_10003804_pt1 | contig 21994 bp, 19 predicted proteins | sample TergutLab28metaG_FD_89700 | JGI IMG/M metagenome (GOLD analysis project Ga0123352, IMG submission 89700) | Labiotermes labralis P1 segment gut microbial communities from Petit-Saut dam, French Guiana - Lab288 P1 | ecosystem: Host-associated > Arthropoda: Insects > Digestive system > Gut ...
CGATTTTATCACCCGCACAATATTGGGTGAGGAGTACAGATCATTTAGCTCCTCGTTATGCAATCTCCTCCATTCCCCCGTTACCTCGTCCCTCCTAGGTCCAAATATTCTCCTCAATACCATATTCTCAAACACCCTCGGCTTCATTTCCTCCCACTATTAACAGTCACAAAATTCCCATATTTGAAAGCCGTACCGTTTACATCAACCTGCATATGTTAAAAAAAATGAGTTTAAATCTTTCTGGCATCGCCGGTGTTTGAACAATGAAACACCATTTTCCAGTCACGTTTTTCGTTAAATAAAGCGAACTGTAAACGTGCACAATCCTCACACTTGCTATTACATCGTTTCCGACATTTCATAAAGCAGAAATAACGAAGCCAACGAACTAAAATATTCAGGCGGCAAAAAATACCCGGCAAGGTAATTATGTCCACTGTTGACTCGTACGTCCTTATACTCGGACAGTTTTGTATCGAATGAACTAGTTATTAAATCTGTTAGTTCAATCATAAAAGTTGCTTGTGAGTTTGAGCTTCAACACGATGGTACAGCAAACAGGGCAGGGCAACAAAAGTCCAGCGTTCCTGAGAATGTCGTGGGATGGAGAAATAACAGACATACAAAAAAAAAAAAAGTTGCCAGTTAGTCGGCACGTCTGGTGACTGCAACGTGGTGGCGACCATAAAAATACCGCAATCAAATTACGGATGGGCGCTCACGCAGCGGTCAATGCAAAAGCAATTAACTCGGGTGACACTGAAGTAAATGAATTTGACTCTGATATCGGGACAAACTCTACTCAGGCGAGACGTTAAAAGATATAAGTATTGTACAGTACAGTTGTTATTAAGGTACTGTTGCACTTCGAATGATATAACCAGACCTGACGAATTCAGTGTTGCATGAATCCGGCAACAAGGGACAGATGAACGAATTTCAGCACTCAGTTACTTGTGCTGTTATTCAACAGGATAATGAAGCAGGCAGACGTACGATAGAACAACGCTGTTGTCTCATGGGCGCATCTCGTGGCTATGACAGTTTCTAAAGCTCGAAATCGTCGACGAATCTCTGCAGTGTCCAAGATGAAGACTCGGCCATAATCCACAATATCTGGGCGGTGTGCTCATTAAGACTATTCTCCGAAAGGGTGGTCGTAACGATAAAAGCGAGGTGAGAAAGAAAAATAAGATGTAAAATAAAACTACCACAGAACAAAATATGGTGTATTATGAAGTTACAAAAGGATTTTGTAAAGCAGGTTCAATATATTCATCCACTGCATAGTCTATCTAGAGACAGGTCCATAACGTCTTCCAAAGCGAGTTCACCAAAGCAAGCGTTCTAGTCCTTCCTCCTTAAATTCCAGCATCTCCTCTTTTCCTTAAGGTCATCCAGTAGCTGCTTACGTCTTCTTCCTCGTCCTCTCGTCCCTTCTACCTTTCCTTCAACAACGTGTTTTAGAAGCAAGTTCCTACGGAAAACATGACCAATGCGGTTAGCCTTTCTTCGGCCAACTGTATGTAGGATGTTTCTTTCTTGGTGCTATGTAATACTTCTTCATTTTTCACTTGATCGGTCCAACTGATCTTCTCCATCCTTCTCCTGCACCACTCTTCAAAACTTTCAAGATATTAGTTCAATACACATTAATACAAGGATAGTCTTTTTTTTTTACTAACTTAATGCACAAATTCTTTATTGTAATACATTAATTATATTCCTCTATATGTTTCGAGCACTGCTGTGCTCATATTCAGGAGGACAATTGTATTAGTACAGCATCTGGTATCGTCACTCTGGAAACAAGAGCGGTCTAAATTACTAAAATATATAGTTTGTTATATTATATAAACATTAGAAGATGGTAAAATTCATATAAAATCCACATAAAATGCTGCAGACATAATTACAAAATGTTAAGTGTTGATTCGCGATGTGCAGACTACGTCGTGTGGATGATGTGTTTACATAGTTATTAAAAACTCTATAAAAGTCTGGTTATGCATTCAGTCTATTCATAACATTCGTATCTAATTTCATAAAATAACAGTTGAATGTACAGAAAATGCAGAGGTATGCTTTCATCAACAATCATATTGCATTATGGAAGGTTTTATATGAGTTTAACCATCTTCTAATGTTTATATAATACAGCAAACTATATATTTTAGTAATTTAGACCATTCATTTGTTTCCAGAATGACGATACCAGATGCTGTACTAATACAATTGTCCTCCTGAAGATGAGCATAATAGTGTTCGAAACATGTAGAGGAATACATTAAATGTATTAAAATAAAGAATCTGTGCATCAATCTGGTAAAAAAGACTATCATTATATTATAATGCAAGGTTAACAAAATATAAAAATTAATACAAGATTCGTAACGGTAAACTACAACCTGAAGACTGTCCAGTGTATTTTTTCTCCTTGGAGTGAGAAACGAGTCACAGTTCCACACCATAAGTGAGAAAATTTTAATTTAGTATAATAAAACTTGGCATTTTAACTACGAGACGGGGCAACAGAACAGTCTGAACCGAATGGTAGCAAACATTCCCCGAATTTAATCTGCTAGGTTTGTTAATTTCTTGGTTAATTTAATTCTGATTTGTTACTGTCATTTCCAGTATGTCGCATTTTCAGAAGGCCTATTCATAACAGTATACTCGTATGAGGCCTCAAAGACTTCATACCTTATCACAAAAACCCCAAGGCTTTCGCAAGACCTGTAACAAGGTGCATGGATCTTACAGGAGCGTCACGCGTAATGAAGTTCCTTTTCTTTCAGTTCTATCGTCTAAAATTACTTGTAAAGCCGCAGCTGCCTTGACTTCCTTTCAACATGCGTCATCACATTCAGCGTGACATCTTAATTTGCTGTACTGAAGACGCTTCTTTGCTCCTCTAGGATAAGTATGAAGGCATTCATAAAACGTTCGAAATTATACACGGTCCTGAAACGTGGTCAAATATCCGTCACGCTACACAAGCCCAGAAACGCAAACCTCACAGTTTGACTTGAAGAAAGTAGTTACTACTCTTATAATTTCTAGAAGTGGGAGCTAAACGACGGGAATGGGCATTGAAATAAAAATCAACAGACACCACGACCAAAATAATGTGATTTAAAGGTAAAGGTAGAGGTAAAGCGGTAAAGACGTCCCTCTACCAGCCACATAGCCATATGAACGTAGGCTACTTTAGGTGTCATAAGAAGAACCTGACTCTGTAACACCATTCGTCATAAGGGTTACTAATAACTTTGTGCAGCTAATTCCATAATCACACCTCAATTAAAAATTAATAGTTAATTCCACTCTCCCCCCCTCCCCACAGCCCCATGGCGCGACAGCCCCTCTTTGTCGAGGCTTCACGATCACAATCATATACACCACACTCGGTAGAACTCTTCCGGACGAGTGTCAGTCCGTCGCAGAGAGCTCTACCCGAAAACACACAACATTCACGAGAAACAGTCATCCATGTCCCCGTTGGCATTCGAATCCGCAATACCAGCAAGCGATCGTCAGCAAACTCACGCCTTAATTCATTCAAGTTAAGCTTACTAAAATTCATTACTGTGCTGCGAAGAACGCTGAAGAAAAACGGGGCATACACAATCCAAAATAACTATAGCGCAAGGCCTCAACGGCCAATATAGGGAAGAGGATAAAGAAAAGCGTAGAAAGGTATAATTGCTTTTCGAAGTACAATAATAATAATAATAATAATAATAATATATTTAACTGCAAATTGGCTTTCGACCGGTGGCAGTGGTTATTATGCATGTACATAAATATGAAATAAGGACCAAAGAGATTAAAGTCGGGAGGGCTTCATGAGAAAAATGCAGTAGCAACTTGGAGTCCTGGGAACCATCTCAGCATTCGCTTTTAGACACAGGGAAACGAACAAAAACCTGTGCCGAGGTGGCCGGTCGTAGGACCTTCCGGATACTGACCTCTAACCAGCAATCCGGCAATTAAAATATGTAAGACAGCAATCACATAGTAAAACAATACACAGGAGCTAACAAAAATACACACAACATAGTTTTAAATTAAAGGAATTTCTTTTAATGCAACGGAAAAGCCCAGATTCTAGGTTATTTCTGCATCAGTTAAATGTGAAAAGTTCCTATGAGGAAGGACAGACTGCCTTTCTGGTGTCAAGCTTCGAGCGACAAACATTTTAATCCATGGCGACCCATCATCAGAATGTGACCCAGTTCCATTAAGGAGCTCTTTATTTTCTGCTTAAAAGTGCATAAGAGAGATAATTACGGCTGCAAAATCCAACTTATTTCAGGCAGGTGAACCATAAACAAATTAAAAATCGCTCAGTACATACACACTGTACAAATAAACACTGAATTATTATCTGTGTGTGAGATTTGGCTACACGTTCAGTAGTTCTTTATGTAAAAAACCTCTCCGCACTTGCTAATTGGTCTAGAGAAGAATGTTGCTAGGACAAATTCACATAGCATTAGTAATATATCAAACAATCTTCAGTGCACAACACGGTTAATAACTGAAGAGTCGCAAACAGTAATCCGGAAATGCTGTGGAATAACTGTTTATGGATGGATGCTCTAAAGATAAAATGAACAGGATTGGAAAAGCGAACAGTGCACACAATTTCGTGCTCCACAACACCCTCTCAAGAATACCAACCTGATGATCTAGGGAAGTGACAATCCTAGGAGGGCGTTTCTGTCACTGCTGGAAGCAAACCTAGAAGTGATTTTTTGGAACCCGGTCTAAGACAGCGATTGTTATTGAATTTCAAGGACATTCTGGAAACGACACACTCATAGCTGCGATTTCAGTTGCGAAACCAAGAAGAAATGATAGTCTGCCAAAGCAAGTGCGTATCGAAGACGGGGAAGCACACTCATGTTCTTATGGGTTAAAAAGTGTCGATGCTTCCGCTGGCTGGTAAGAAACCGATAAAAAAAAAAAACTTGTGTGAGACCCACCATATCTTCAAATGCTCCCTCAGAACTCCCTAACATGTGCCACAGGAGAGGCGTTAACCTGCCAGCGATCTCCGCAATGGCACTTCGGCACTCTTAGTCGACGATTTTGCGAACTTTCTCCACCTTTTCGTCAGTGCGACCTGTAAAGGGAATACCCACACGCTCACAACTTAAACCGAAGTTTCCCCACGTTTCAAGCAAGAAACCACTAAAATGTCTGTGTTCTCCCCATCGCACTGTCAAAGAAAACTGTTTTCAGCATTTCATGCCTTTCCGCTGCAGTGTTCGCGAATATGAAGCAAAATTTCATGCAAATGTACTGTGATATCTGCGCTCTTCTGCGATGTTACGCAAGATAGATTGGTACTTAGTTACCGACGTTTCGGGACAAGGTTGTCTCGAAACGTTCGTAACCACCAATCTGCGCTGCGTAACATCCCAGAAGAGCGAAGATCTCATTTACACCGCGTCGGAAGCCTGAAACCCAACAAACGCACTGTGACTTCAAATCAGCCACCAGAAAGCGGCTGAAACGGGAAACAACAGCCGTTGTGAAGCAGCCCAGAGAGTTGTGGCTACAGGTCTCACTAGAATGACTAAGAAGACAGCGATACTAGGGCATGTAGTGGCAGACAGCTGCACTTCTTTCCGTTCTCGGTCCTATCAAGCGAACACCGCATTGAATCACATGCGATTACAGTGGGCACTGTAACCGGCCAGGGTGCGTAGTTCAAATCTCGGACTAGGCAACCAAGAAGATGAGCAGATAAACTGGTCGTCTGACATTGTCTAGTTTATATTGAAGGAGGAAGGGTAACGTTTATTTTGGTTTGCGCATGTGCACCTGCTTGCCTATAGGGATAGAGTTCTGACGCGTTTGTTTCCATAAAGGTTTGTATTCTTTTGCTTACAGCGGTGTCAACTGTGCACAGTTGTATATTGTTCGTGGGAATGTTTTCAATTTTGGTTTTCACAGCAGTGTCAGGTGTGCACAAGTGTTCATTGTTTATACTCGAGTTTTTCCTAAAGTGGTTGTTCTTTGACAAGTGGGAGAGATATATAAAGAAGAGAAGGAACATGCATATTCATTCTGTCAGTTGCAGAATTTCAACGAGTATAGAGTCAGGAAAGCGGTCAGTTGTAAAATCTCAACGAATAAAGAATTACTGAACGAGCACAGTGGCTGCTAATCGTCCTGTATATTCCTTGAGAAGGATCCGTGCTTACGACGAGCTTCAGAAATCATTACAACCAAAGTTGGGCAAGTTAGACGGTTACAGCAGCGTTCCAAACACGACGATGAATATGTCGGTTCCAAACAAGGCAACCTCTTGACAAGGAAGGTGACACATAACACAAGTCCATGAGTCAGTTACTTAAGGAACGTATTGCATCTATTACGGATGAGAAGCTGTCAGTGTCGAAAGAAGAGAAAAGACTGGCGAGCGCAGAGTTAATGCAGAAAATTGTTTAAAATCGTAGCAAGATTTGGTACATGACATTCGGAATGCAACTGGCATTCGTACCGCAAGCAAAAGATCACGATTACACGGCCAGACTGACGTAGAAACGTATCTGGATTTCAACTGTGAAGAATTAATGCTGTTACTGCGTCTGGTAAACACTGAAAACCACCATACTCTACAAATTCTTAAACAATACTTACATTCCAACCGTCAATGTAAACAAGCAATTCGATATTAACTTAACGTAATTATGTCAAAATCTCTCACGTATAAGACCTCATAACGTACTAAAAAATATCTTCCCCAAAACAAATTGACCAAATACACTATGACAGTGCAAGGAGAGATCAAAGACAGTTGTTTTCTCCCGATCCCATATTCGAAAATACAATCTCAAAACAAACTAAATATCAGTTCGTAGGGTTTACGTTTCCTCTCTGGCCTGCGGCATTTTGATTTTAAAACCGTGCAAATGCCGGAATGTGTAATTTCACAACACCAACAAACATCATCGAATCACTCTGAAGAAAGATTAGTGTTCCAGAAATAAAAGCCAACAAAGGTGAATCCATTCTCATTCGTGTCGTATTTGCAAACGAACATATTCGTTCATTAACAAGACAAGGAAGTCGAGTGCCTGACTCTAAGACGAATCTACAATTCGCCGCTCGTCTTTTTTGTGTATGAATGACATTTAATTTAACACTCAGAGAAACACGCAGAACTCACGGTTATACGATTTCTCGCCTCCTCTTAAATTCAATAAAGAAGCCAGGTTTCCTGACGCTACCCTCAGCTATAACTGAAACATACTTTGTCGTGAAGTTTCAAATTGCTCTTGTAATTGTCAACCTCAGTGGAATTTAACTGCTTCCGTTATGGATTAAGGTTCACAGGTCCACAGGCTATAATCTCCCACGAATTCAGTTGCGTGTTAGGTTATAACACAGAACAGCACCGCAGACCACAACTAATCACGCTTATTACACACACACACACACACACATTATTAGTTGTGATGGGCGGTATTATTCTCTATTGCTTATCATCAAAACGGTACGAATAAAGTTAAGAATGTTGGGTAGTTTGCAACGCCATCTTAGGTAACCACATTACACTTATCAACATTACCCTGAATAAAGGTAACAGAGCAAGTGTAACAGATCAAAGAAGGCTGATGGTAGTTTTTTAAATGAAAATATAATTATCAATCGCCGATGCCCGTGGCCGCGCGGAATATGGCGTGGGTCCACGACCGGTCGCTTCTTGGGATTGCGAGTGTGAATCCCGCAGGGAGCATCGATGTGTGTCTCGTTTGCGTGTTGTCAGACAGTGGTCTCTGCGGCGGGCCGATCACTCATCCAGAGGAGTCCTACCAAGTGTGGTGTGTCTAAGTGTGATCGTGAAGCATCTAATAACGTATCAAATATAATTACATGCATGAAGCAGATTCAATGGCAAAAGTGTCGCTCCGTTGATCAAAACAACACCCCCTCCCCCTTACATAGTTATAACCCAAAGGTTCACCATCCTGTTCACAAATGGTCGGAATTTAAATTAAAGCCGTGAAATTCACCGCACTCACCTTTAATCCTATTCCTTCAAAGTTTATAGCAATATTATATTTCTATCTATGCAGGTGTTTCCCAAGTGGCGTCTTCTCTACAGGCAAACTAAATTCTACATGCATTTCGCATTCCATCTCATTCTGAAACAGTATATCGCCCGCACAATGTACAGTTAAGAGAACAAATTATGAAGCAATTCGTTATGTACTGTTCCCGACTATCACGTTATTTCTTGCCTCTTAGGCCCAAATCATCTCCCAGCACTCTGTTTTCGACAATACTCAGAAACAATGTCGTCTCTTCGCACACATTTTCTTTAAAAAAAAGTCCAATGCGTTTTCTAATAACTGCAACTTTTCCCAAACAGAAAAATTTCACAAGGGTACTCTAATGGGCTTAATACAGCCCATATTCGTGATTATGTTCATAACAACTTAATCTTTTAAAGCCTACCCGTTGCTTTACGTACCACCAGGATTAACATTAAAAAATTCTGCATGGTAATTGTAATTACATTGCATTTATGTGTTTTATATGGCTCTCAGAAAAAAAAACAGTAACCGTTGCCTTATACATCATTAACAGATTGGTTGTTATAACCGAAGTGGAGAGCGTTTACTGCGCGGTACGCTCTGAGTTCTTGTATAACACAGATACGTCTCGTCCTTAAAGGGTTAAACGCAGAGCCGATATGCACCCTTACGACACACTTGTTTATTGTTCAAGCAGACTGTATGCTAACAAGGGGACTCGAACAAAAAAAGCTTCGGTGTCTATGGACAACGGTTTTATATTCTTGTGCGGTCCAGTGTCAACCTGACAATTAGATATGCAACCATCAAAAATTATCTGGTATATTAAAAAAGCTACCTGGTCATCAGATACATCATCTATGATCAACTTTTGTTACTTAGCAAAGTAGTACGAACTGCCTGGTATCAAAAGTCGAATTATGTGCGACGATGATCATGTTTGGTAAATCTGAAAGGAACAGGAAGGAAGTAATCTCGGTTTATATCAAGGTAATATCCCGCAAATAGCCCGAAGGGGTTGAGAAAAAGCGCTATGTTCGAACCGAGATCCCCCAGAATACAGGGGTTACGCTTGTTTTTTAATACACTGTTTTAAAAATTAGGTGAAAAAACATATACAGGAACTAGAATTAAAAACAAGAAGTGTACATGATATGAAGTGTGAAATTCATTTTCAAAGATTCTGATTACTTATACTGATTCTAGATCCAAAGACTGTGTTAAAAATAAAATAATAATAATAAGTATAGGTCTTGTTTCCTGGTTGACCTGCTTAGCAGGAAAAACTAAATTAGACATAAGAACTGCCTCACAGAATACAGCATATTATCGTTATCATCTTATGGACTATGAATTAACAACGTAAAATTAATAACGTCTTGTCTGCAAATCTACAGTAACAGATTGCATGACCATTTTATCTTCTTAACAGTCTGTATTTCAGTGCCCCGCCTGATATTAGTTGTGGAATAGCCGATTCTTTCAGTGGAGTGTAACGGGCATGTACAAAGGATTTGCGATCAGTGAACTGAATGACGGCAGCATTGACGGCGAGACGTTCCAACAGTCACAGCGTACAGTACAAGCTGTATGAACCAGACCGGCACGTGGGTGGCAAATACTGTTGTCACATGCCCTCATATGGCCCCCTGGCGTACCAGATAACCCTGACCAGACATCACATTATCATGTCTCAGGCTATAACGTGCGGGATTCATTTGTGATTCGGAACTTTTGTTGTGACATAGTAAAAGGGAAACACTGCGATGAACTACTAAACCGAAATGAAGCTAATCTAGGCCCAAAGAGCTGACAACGTAACTCCTTCACAAGATATGGAAATAGCATATCTTAACACTCATGAAAAAAAGCTGATAATGTACATTTAACGTAACACTGCGGAGCGTTCGCGGAATAACTGGTGCCACGGAGAGGCAAAAATGAGTTCCCTTTTTATTGCTGACGGACATATGTCGTTGTAAACATTGTAATAAATACAGAAAGCTTTGCCGTGGCAGCACAGCAATGCGCCGTATGTTCTGCTGCACCACATACTGTAACCGTTGGAGTAGGTTCGATCCACTTGACGTAAGGTTATACATTGGTCCTCGCGTAGATTTACGAGACCTCCAGGGTGTCACTATAAATGGGGGCAATTAGTCAGTTTGAAGGCTAGTTTGACCTTCTAACAGCAGGGTTGTAAATAACACTCAGGGTTTTCGGAACGACGGAAGCGTGTCCAACTGACATTTTGCATTGACCCTTTTGTAGTGTACGACAGGATGGAAGACAGGGTACTTGACTTTGGTTCTGTTTAGTAAGGTCCAACTATAACTGACTGCTAAAGGCCTTATTTATATCATCTTTTCGAGCGTGGGAGTTGAAGTTAAGTTAGTGAGGGACAAGAGTTCAACGTCAGCGGTAGCACCCAAGGGAGGCAAATGTCGTGAGCTGGTCTTGTAACTGAAAACAACCGCCGTTGTTACTTCATATTGCTGGCTGCTAAAATTGGTGTTGAATGTGAAATAAGCGGTAAATAAAATAAATTATCTATTATCAGTAGCTAATGCTGACAATGTGAAGTCCGTCTGATACAGCTTACATGTAAATATTCCCTGAGATAGGACATACAAACCGGCGCGAGCTAGTTATGTCTTTGTACGGGAAGGAAAGGACGGCAACAGAAGTGGCGCCCAAGCGCGGGGTCCGAAAAGGAGTGAAACCGTGCACTGTGAAATAAATAACAAATTGAGTGACTGGACAGAGCGCAACTTAAGCAACGCAAGTGAAAAGTTAACCAACGTTAAAGCAACTCTAACCCCTGCGTTCAGCAAAATATTAGAAGACGACGGCCTGGGGAGAAAACGAGGCAGATCTCCACAAGGCTAGGAGAGCGGACTACAAACGAAGTTCCAGCGTCAGCTACAACACGATACAGGTCGTAAGTGTAATCGAACGGCTAGGAACGAGACTGGAGATCAGCAGCGGCCAGACGTCCGGGTGATGACAACCGCACGCGACCATCGAGACCATTCTCTTCATCACAACGTTATTTATGCAACTGCATCATTAGTAAAAGAGGAAGAGGAAATTTGCGCAACAAATGGTAGAATGTAAGCATTATTGTTTGTGTGCTGTACAAATTTTGCCATCATGACGGAGAGGAAATTGCGTAGTATGAGCCTTTCGCTAGTAAGGGATATCGATGACGCTGGCCCGGAAACGTCTTTAATGGAAGCCAAAGTAAATAATGCAAGTCAGGAAACTGAACTAGATGGAACTACTGTTTGAGGTAAATGAGGAAGTAAACAGTGTCACCGATAGGTAAGTGAGGGGCTATTCTAATTCAAGCAGCAATGTTGTAATGTCAGCAAGTCAGTTTCACGAGTTCATGAGTATTGTCATGAAGGAGTTTGATTATTTAAAGGCTAGAATGGGGTCTGAGAACACTAATTATCGGAAAGCATAAAAACAGTAACTGACGAAATGTCCAACAAAATTTAAATTACAAATGAAAATTTGTCAGGCAGTTTAATAAAACAATTTCGAGAGGAAAACGAGAGTCTTAAGAAGGAATTTTCTAGGAAACTAGATTTTGAATCTGAGGCCATGAACCAGCTTCGTAAAGATACCGACCTCGAGGTTAACAGTCTTAGTCACAATACGAAAACCTTACGTGAGAAGCTGCATGGTAGAGTGAATGAACAAGAGTGTGGCTCAAAGACAGATGGAAAGGGTTTCTCAGGAAATGAACACAATAACCCGCGATCTTGCAGCAGATTTAACGGAGCATATTAAACAAACAAATAATTATGTAGTAGCTGTTAGGCAGGAAGTGGCTAAGTTAGGAGAACAGATTAGCAGTAAGTTGACAGATGGGATTAAAACAGTGTCAGACAACGTTATAGAGTGTAGAAATCAAATCCTAGTTGAGAAAGAAAACAATTTGTTGAAGTTTCAGAAGGTAAACCAAAAAATATAGATCATGAAGGCAAGGTTAGCTTCTAAGCAGGCCACTGAAAATTTGTCAGCTGCTAAGGGAAACAATGAACAAAACCAAGTAGCAAATGTAAACAGTGCGAGTCAAAACACCGTTACTCAGGGAGTGTAAGCGAGGCAAATGTTAGTCATAATATGTCTACCTGTATTGGTGTTGCCAATATTGAATTGTCTCTCGTAAATAACACTGCTGTTGTAAACGCAACTTCTAAGATGCCCATCAATCGCGACCCATTAAGCGAACTAAGTCTACCATCATTTGTAGACTGTAATAAACAATCGGTCGTTACATTTATGCAGGATCTAGATATGTACTTCGAACACAAGAAGGTCCCAGAGAATTTAAAATTGTCTCTTGTTCTGCGCGCGATTAAGACCCTTTTGCTCAAAATTCGGTTAGTTCTGAATATCACAAAATAGATTCATATCATAGTTTCAAGTCCCAGTTCTCCAAATTATTCTTGAACGAGCTAGAACAGTCCAGAGTTCGATGTGACATCTGGCAGGGGAAGTACGACAGGAACGGAGGGGAGTCCATGACAGAATATTACGTCCTATATGCTAGTCTTGCGGCAAACTTGCAGCCACCTTTGACTGAGTACTTTTTAGTGACTGCATTAACATCGCATTTTCCCATAGAAAATCAGCGCGCTATGCATGCTGCCAACTTAAGGTCGTCCCAGGAAGCACTGGCATTCTTAGGGAGAATGCAGTCACTGGAATATTCGCAAGAGGTTTATAGGAAATCGAAACAGGAACAAAATTCAAACGATTTCGAGAAGAAACAGCCGAAAGGGCGAGCTCAGGGAGGAGGTAGTGGTTACCGCAAGACACCGCGAAATGTTAGGAATGTGAGGTACGGATACCGGCAGAGTAACCCCGGACCTCCGTACAGGCAGAACATGTAAGTGCGAAGGCGCAACTATCAGACAGATAGAGGGAATATGTGACAGGCACACGAACTGAATCCCCAGATACTAGAGTTCCAGCAGAGGAACATAGGCAAAGACAACGGTCTGAACAAGTAGGCATGCACACAGAAAAATCTATGGTAAATAACCCCAACCAGGAAAACTGAAAGCCGAACCAGTAAGTTGTCTACGTGAGTTAAAGCGTGTCACTAGACCAGACAGACTTCAGTACCAAGCAAACGAAGAAGATGAGTCAGAGTACATTAATGGTGATTTAGAAAAAAAGGAAAAACTGTGAATTGTTTACAGACAGAAAGATTTGGGTGTAACGAACATAATGGATCTGAAGGAAAAAACGTTTCGGAATACGACATGGTTTACCCAAATTATGTCAACGAACAGAATTTAGGAAGCTGTCCTCAAGCGAAGTTTCTTATAGGATCGCATCAGTATTCTGCTGTTTTAGACACAGGGTGCGAAGCATCGATTTTGTCGGAACAGTTATACAACGAACTGAAATTAAATGGAGTCGAAAGCCTTGAGCTGCCGACAAAAAACGTCGTTTTGGTCGAAGCATTTAACCGAAAGGCGCATAGAGTAAGGAAACAAGTATTCTTGACTCTGAAATTCCGAGACATACACATAAATCAAATATTCCTTGTGTAAGAACAATTATTAACGCCCATGCTGATTGGATATGATTTCTACATTAACAATGGTATAATACTTGACATGCAAAGGGTGAAGCTAATATTACAAATTGATGATCACGTAAAAGAGATAGAAAATATGAGCAGTCGAGAGGAAGCGAGAGAAGTGGAGAATTGCTATGAGTCTTTACGTAAAAGACAGGTTATTGCACTACCCACACCACTGACTGACCCTTGTCAGTTGGCAATGGCAAAACTACCACAACCACTGAACCCTTCGTTTTGTGGTAAAGTATATCCCTGTTTTTCCGAGCCTGGTGGATTATGTAAAGAAAGAGGCAAAGGTGCCATTCGTATCATGTGTGCGTCTAGCGGTGAGGCAGACGTTGAAGATAATTGCAGTAGTAAAGACTGCGGTATAGATGACGGAAATGAGTCATTGGGTAGATTTAATTACATCGCGAGTAGCAACGAAGAACACACAGTTCGTGATGATGAGGGAAAATGTCGTGTAAGTATCATTTAATTAGCGCACCAACTAATGCACCATATATACAATTTTTTTTACATTAAAACATTTAAAATCGCTCCAACATGTTTCGATCCTAAGATCCTCTTCAGAGAGCTACGCTGTTCGTTGCTGAAGTCACATTTTTAAAATACACTCACTGATTGATTTTCTTATATTAATTTAGTGTTGTGGCAGCATGTCTGTAATGTAAAATATATTTATTAATTAGACTGTCAAACCAATATACTACGATTAGATTGTTAAAATAATATATTAAGAATTGAATTTTGTACACAAGTGGTGTAAGTATTTTGTCGGTCGAGGCTGCAGACTGAGTTGCAGGCAATGAACGGAAGGGATATTACGACACAGTACAGGACGCAAAGGCACAGGCTACAAACCCAAATGAAAGAGAGGTCAGCTCTCAACTAGTGCTCCGAAATATAAATACAGAGGACAGTCTGTCTGAGTCTCAGAAAGAGAAAGTGTCAACCCTCCTATTAAAATACCAAGCTCATTTTACCAAAAGAACCAGGGAAATGCAACTGCTTCGAATATCGATTCCATTTGCAAGAAGGAGTGCCGAAGTCCCGAAACAGCAGACCAATACCTTTTTCTTTACACAAAGAAGTGCAAGAACAAGTTGAAGAGATGCTTACCGATCACATTATTGAGGAATCATACTCATCATATGTAAATCCCCTCACCTTGGTTCAGCGAGATGGAAAACGTGTCGGGATATGTCTCGACACTAGGGAAGCCAACAAGTTTATGACGCCGGACAGGACCAAGGTGCCTCCAATGCAAATGCTGTTGCAGAGAATTCATGGGGCTAGTTACATCTCGACCCTGGATTTAAGCAGCGCCTTTTTGCAGATACCATTGGAAAAAACCTCAAGGAAATGAACAGCTTTTCAGTTCCAGAACAAGGTGTGCCAATTTTCAGGCGTACCACATGGTTTCCGAAATTCTCTCAGTGCTTTTATTAGGTCATTTCAATCGGTACTGGCGGCTGACGCCAGTGAATACGCTCTTCATTATGTTGATAACAGCTCATGAGAATACGAAAGGGAAGTAAACGCAAAAAAAAAGACATCTGAGAAAATGTATTGTTTTGCATTGTATTGTAAAAGACTGGTGAAAATTCGATACGTTATAAATCAAATACTTGCTGTAAAGGTAGCATTAAATATACATTGGCGTAACTTTAGCTTTTCCATAAACATTAACTTCAATAAGTGAATCTGGTGATGACAGATGAGGTAGGAAGACAGTAGATAAATGTCTTAGCTACTTAAGTTCAAAGTTTATGTGAACAATTTATGTGTGTTCTTTATAAATTACCTTGTGGGTTAAGCAATGTGATTTAAGTTGTGTCAGACGGGAAGCTTGTGACTTGAGTAACCAAACAGATGGATACCGAGATAAAGGATAAATTGGCACATTTACAAGCGAGTAGCTAGTTTAGACATAAGTAAATTATTGATAAACTTGGCCCAATGACCGGTAAAAGATGTTGATGTTTGCATTTTAGATCAACTAGTAAAACCGTGAAAGAGAGGTGCAGTTAAAAAGGGCGAAAGCTACAGTGTTAAAGGAGAGACTATCAGCGCAGTGTATGGAAATGATGAACTATGAATGTATTGATCCATTTTTTGATACTTTGTTATTCAAGTTACATTAGGATATGTGTTCAACTGACTGATATGTATTCCTACATGTCTAAAAGTTAATTAATTTAGTAGTTTATCTTATTCAGTTAAAATATATTGTAATACGGTCAGTAAATGTCTTGACATTACATGTCTGATGCAAATAAGAGGGAGACGTGTTGTTCGAAGAGTCTTCTCACGTTGTTCTGAATTCCTCTAATCTAACTTATGTGTTATGTTGTATTAAAAAGTGTGACAGATCAGTGTAAAGTTGGCGGCAATCTGAAATAATCATAATAGTTACTGCGTTACTTAATGATTATTCAGAAGGGGGGAGATATGTAACCGTTGGGATAGGTTCGATGCTCTGGACGTATACATTTATATACAATGGTCCTCGCATAGATTTATGAGTCCTCCAGGATGTCACTATAATTGGGGGGAATTAGTCAGTTTGAAGGCCGGTTTGACCTTCTAACAGCACGGCCGTAAATAACACTCAACTTTTTCTGGAGCGACGGAAGCGTGTCCAACTGACATTTTGCAAAAACCCTCTTGTAGTTTTACGACAGGATGGAAGACAGGGCACTTGACTTTGGTTCTGTTTAGTAAGGTCCAACTATAACTGACTGCTAAAGGTCTTATTTATATCATCTTTTCGAGCGTGGGAGTTGAAGTTAAGTTAGTGAGGGACAAGAGTTCAACGTCAGCGGTAGCACCCAAGGGAGGCAAATGTCGTGTGCTGGTCTTGTAACTAAAAATAACAGCCGTGGTTACTTCATATTGCTGGCTGCTAAAATTGGTGTTGAATGTGAAATAAGTGGAAAATAAAATAAATGCTCTATAATCAGTAGCTAATGCTGACACGGTGAAGTCCACAGCCTACACGTAAATATTCCCTGAGATAGGACAAGCAAACCGCCGCGAGGTAGTTAAGGTCTTTGTACGGGAAGGAAAGGACGGTAGCAATACGTCGCGGCCAACAACACGAAACACACTCGGGTCTTAATGTTAAGCGCCCGAAATATTTTTTTTCTGATTTCAATCAAATGCGAATTTTCTCCACAGATATTCGTAAAAAGTATCCAAATATCAACTTTCACGAAAATCTGTCTAGTGGGAGCCGTGCTGATATTTGCGGTAAGAGACGAACGGCGAAACATAACGAAGCTAAAAGGCACTTTTCACGATTTACGCGAACGCGCCTAAGACATAAACTTCAACTGTTACTGAGGCGGGCTAACAGTTGCTAAACTGACAGAGCTGCAGGTCTAGGGATGTGGGATCGAATTCTTCGAACGGAAGATATCTCTCCGTCATATCCGGACTGAATCTGAGCCCCAGACATTTCTATCCAACAGATACCGACGCCTGCTCGCCTGGGGGTAATGCGGACAAAGCATGAAGCTGGCTATTCAGGCATACATATAAACATACGAATGAAATAATACAATAAAAATTCTTGCCCCTACCGAGAATTCAACACAGCGCCATGTGTATAAGGGGATCCTTAATCTCGGAACCAGGAGCTACGACAACACTCTTCACCACTAGCTTGATGATATCAAACACGAGACACTGTTCTGCTAGTACGATTGTATTCAGAGCTCGATACTCAACCTTCAGTGCTATAAACTGCAATGCGAATTATATGTCCGCGTACTATATTTATAGCAACAACATCCTAACGAAATACCAATCAAAACAGTTTATAGTCACGCTGATATCATGTCAAAACTTCACGACAAACCCAAATATTGTATTTTTTATAAGTCTATTCATACTATCAATATCAATCGCCCTTGTCACTTTCTTCAAGTTGATTACATGGCCTGTCTGTCTCCTATTCTGTGCCGTGAGGGGTTGGAGGGCATCGATGTAGCGTCTGGGCGCACTTCGTGGCACATGCGCCGCTGGCCCTTCTACCAATTCAGAATACAAAGAGGACGCATGGTCAACGAACGGCATGGCCAGTCTTGTTTGTTAACTTGTACCGTCAACAGCCTACATTTTAATCACCAGCCGCGTATGTGGAGATCGGCACACCAGGACCCGGCAAAAACCTATGTCTTTGTCAACACGTGCCGAAACTTGTTACAGGCGTGTTATAAATCACTAAAACAGTTGGTGTGTTTGTAGGAGCCGTCTACCTGTTGATCATTTCACTGTGAAAACGTACGGAAAACAACGTCTACTCAGTCAGAAAATGTACCTATATTTTTCTATATATTTTAAGGCGTTCAAAGAAAGTGAGAGGAACTTAAATGGAATAGCAAGCATTACCTGTCTTATTTTTTCAGTGCCACACACGAACAACTTATTCTCAGTTACATATTCTTCTCAGTGCATTAGGAACCTTTCTTTACAACAGTGACTTCCAGCTGTTAGAGGCGACGGCGTGCTTACAGCATGAAGTGCATTTTATACATCACTACAATGTGTTTAGTAATACTGGACGTACGTACTTTCCAGTTGTGATAAACGAAAAATCAATGCAGCACTATTAATATTTAACAGTCCCGTCTGATAACAAAGTTACATGAACAAATAATGATATGCGTGACAGTAATCGTCACTTCTTACGTACTGTAATTGAATTTAATCCCGTATAATGCAAATCCCTTAATAAGTCAAGATGTCAGAAAACAGTCATGTGACCACAACCAATGGTACCAACGACACTGACATGGACCCTGGATGGGGACAAGTGGTAAACGGAATTGAAGTGTACTATTCTCTCACCGTCATTGTACTCGGCAGCATAGGAAATTGCATTTCAGTGCTTGTTTTCTTCACAAAAAAACTGAAGAAGCTGTCTTCAAGCTTCTATCTCGCCGCACTGGCAATCAGTGACACAGGGTTCCTGGTAGCGCTATTCATGGCATGGCTTAACTCATTCGGTGTGCCACTATTCAGCACTACCGGTCTGTGTGAGATGCACATTTACTTAACATATGTGTGCAGTTTCCTGAGCGCATGGTTAGTTGTTGCTTTTACAGTGGAGAGGTTCATCGCAGTTCGACATCCGTTACGCCGAACGTCCATGTGCACAGTGGCCCGTGCCAAAGTCGTTCTAGTCAGCCTCATGGCTCTTGCGCTAATACTCTACGTTCCCAACTTCTGGCTGTCGCGAATAGAAATACACGACAACATGCCTATATGTAGACTGAATCCCCACTTTGAGGTTTTAGCTATGGTAATTAATCACGTGGATTTCGCTGTGACATTCATTTTGCCCTTTTTTGTGATTGCGACACTGAATACTTGGATCAGTCTCATGGTGTGGCAATCGGCCCGTATTCGTCGTGTCCTCACGCTCACCACGACACGAGAAAGGCCAATGCGCTACTCAGCAGAGATACCCCGACACCCGATGCGCTCCTCGAGTTCGCCGATGAAAGTGACGAAGATGTTGCTTGTGGTTTCGACAGTGTTCCTCTGTCTCAGCTTGCCCTCCTACGTCTTACGATTGCTAGTCTACGTACAGGTAAGAATCTATTCATAAGGCGGGACATGCCGTTGTGATGCATGAATAGACAAATATACACACGTGCCGTCAGTCACAACATTTCACACAATATCTTTTATTCTCCAAACGAAATACGTGTATCGGCTTTTCCATAAAGTCATCATAAGACAATGGCATAAAAATCTAAGAGCAAACGAGAACTTCTATAGAAAATAATCTTTTAATTTTAAAAATACTTGTTTGCTCTTACACGTTTATGCCTGTGCCTTTTGACGGCTTTATGGAAAAACCGAAACATGTAGCAAGTTTTGTACAATAAGAGAAGTTACTGAATTATGTACATGCAGCAGGGTGTTCCGAAAATGTCACAGTCGCTCAGATAATCAAGACTAGGGATGCATAAGATTTCCACAAATTTAGAATGTACCTCAAAATACAAGGCGCCAGAGGGGTGACACGAAGCAAGTTTCATATTGATGACCCACAAATATTAGACGACACTGTACAAAGGTTAGTCCTCCGGTCGATCTGGCGTATGGGATTTGTGCAACTCTCCTGATTACCGCTTTCACAAGAACCAAACTTATTCAACATGCCCCTCGTTTAAACCTTCATTCAAGGAAACCCCCCCCCCCCCTCCGAGATCCACGAACAATATTTTCTTTCCACTTACGCATACGTCTTGCCAGCGTCCTTTTCTCTTCGTGCTTTTCGTCCAAAATTTTGTTATGAATTATCAGCTTTATCTTACTGCCACATTCCCCGCCAATCCAGTTCTCTTTGCTTGAGCGCCCTAACAGTTTTTAGTTGTCTCCACCTTCCCAACCTTCCTCCTTTTAGGTCTAAGTATTCACCTCCGCGCCCTCTTCTCAAACACCCTCAATCTGTTTTTTTTTCTCTAAGACAAGAGACCAGTTAACCATCCACAGGAAAAAACAAGTAAGAGTATACTTTGCGTATTTTCATTTTTAAGGTTCTTAATAGAACGCAGAAAGGTGAAGATTCTGAATGAATGCTGTCCAGTGTTCCCCGATTTTAATCCCCCTCTCATTAACTTCCTACTGAATGCCATTTTGATTTATCGAACAAGCAAGGACATGTCCCCGGGAGGCAACAGTTCTGCTACGTCCGCTCTGTTATTGCCCCTAGATTTTAAATTCCTGCCTGGTGTATATTTAAGGAACAGACTGAAGACGCGAGTACTTGAAATGTGTCTTTCTACGTTTTACACAAAAAACACAAGTTTTTTTTTCGGTATCTCAGCAACATATTTACAACTGATCATAAAGAATTCACGTAAACGGTGAGATATCGTATTTCTTATACTCATCTCGTAAACAGCGAGATTTACAATTAGGTTTATATCGTTAACTCGTACCCTGCAGATAACATACACTCTAATTTATAAAATCCAATTACGGAAAAATATGACCATAAATGTATGTAGGTCTTTCCTGCATAGTGTCTGATATTACTGTTTTATTTTAGGCAAAATCAGAATGTCGGCCAATTTTGTAAAAATAAAAAAATATATATATCACAGACACGTCCGGTGGGAATTACTCTTACATGCAGACACACGGACGGGCAAAGACGAAAATGTTACGTCTCTACTCGCAACTGCTTCGCGAGTGCGTCGAAAAAGGATACAACTCATAGCACTGTGTTTCTTCTACAGGGTTCAGAATCTGAGAGTCAAGAGGACTTGCCTGTTCTTCAGCATGTTGCTCATGTTTTCTTCATTACGAACTTTGGAATCAACTTTCTGCTATATTGTTTGAGTGGACAGAACTTTCGACGAGCTTTCTTCTCCCTCTGCTGCTCCTGCGCCAGTTGCCCTGGCTTACGTCGCAGTTCCGAAAACTCTCAAGTAACTGGTAAGTTTTTTCACGCTAAATCTGAGCACAATAGTAGTTTTTTTTAAAATAAATAAATCTGATATTTAGTATCCACAGTTATTATATTAATAAGTACAATATAAGGTCATCTTTATTAACCGATATGAACTGCGAGTACGTATTTCGGCGGAATGCATACAGCAGATATAAAAGACTCATTTCTTTCTTGGAACAAGAACTTCGGTGAAATCAGAAGGTTTACAGCCCTTCATCTGATCAAGAAAACCTAAGGTTTTCACGAACCAAAGTTCCATTATCGTTCTCACAAAACCCCGACACTTCTTCCTACCCCCAAGATTACTTCATTCAGTCCTTCCTAACATGATTCTTCCTTACGATTTACTTACATACTACCCTACCATCTACGCTACGAAAAGGTCTCCCAAAGTCACTCTCCTCTGTAAGTTGCCCCACTAAAATTCTGTATACATTTCTCATCTCCCCCATACGCCCTATACGTCACAACCATTTGGCCCTTCTTAATATCGCTACCGTTATAGTATGTTCTGAATGAAGGCATCACGATGTGCTTGAAAATCAATAAGTATTACATAAACGTACGTCAGCACAATCTATTTATTCTATAGTATGGCTACATGTTTCGACTAGATGTCAGTCATCTTCAGGCCCCTACACTTACTTTACCAGATGCTTTCTCCACTTTGGGATCCCATAGTGTTTACATGTGGATTACTTATTTGCTAGAGCTTTTAGAAAAGTTAATAACTACAGAGTTATTGTTATTTGTAGGCTGTGTTTAAGCCTGAAACCACTACAGCATAAAACTCCTTCCTATATAGTGCGCTGATGTTCACTGGACGTTCAATTGTGGGATGCCTTTGTC
>Ga0123352_10003805_pt1 | contig 21994 bp, 38 predicted proteins | sample TergutLab28metaG_FD_89700 | JGI IMG/M metagenome (GOLD analysis project Ga0123352, IMG submission 89700) | Labiotermes labralis P1 segment gut microbial communities from Petit-Saut dam, French Guiana - Lab288 P1 | ecosystem: Host-associated > Arthropoda: Insects > Digestive system > Gut ...
AAACAGCTGCCACAATCTGTTGCTGCGTTGCAAATGTAGACTGAGAGGAATGTGGAATATGGAATAAGAATGTCTAATTTAATGTTAAAAAACATTAATTTTTTAGAAGAGGAAAACTCAGACGGTCAGTATATGAACCAAGAATGTGACCTGCAGTGTTACAAATATCAAGTAACACTGATACGTAAAAATTAATCGCGGTGTTCAGTAAGCTCTAAGTTACATACAAATAACTCTGCAATTTTTATCTTTTACTTCATCTCCATTTTTTCCAATATTTTTTTTGTCGTTTTATTACGAAAAATATATATAGAAACAAATACACACAGAAATATAATTTGCCTGTTAATATATTGGCGTATAGTGTGTTGCTCTATACTGAGGGAGGCAAAAACTGGGGGTGTCTGAGAATATAGTGCTGAGGGAGATATTTGTGGGTGAGAGGAATTGGGAAAAAGTTGAGTGCAGGAGAGTGCACAGTGGGGAGCTTCATGGTCAGTGCTGCTGACTGAATGTTACTGGGTGATTAAATGAGATGTGTGGGGGCATTTGGAAGGTACAGGAGAAGAGAGGGGGTAGAGGGTTATTAGGGGAGACCGGAGTGGAAGAAGGCATTTGGAAGATCTGGGCATAGATGGAATTAATTATTAAAACTGATTTTTGAGAAACAGAACGGAGCAAGGAAATGGACAGGATTGATCTAGCTGAGTGCTCAACTGATGGGCTGTTGTGAGCACAGTAATGAACAGTTTGGTTCGCAAAATGAGGGGAATTTCTTGATGAGCTGAAGAAACGTCACCTTCTTAAGAAGCACTCCGCTCCACACAGTCAGTCAGTTGCTCACTGCAGCAACAAACAGTCTATCCACACAAAACCAACTGTATTACCGTATTACAAACAGCAACCATTCAGTCAGTAGCACCAACACCACACAGTGTCCACTGTACTTTACACTGTACACTGTCTGTCGGTAGAGTGAAAGGCTGCTGCACTGTACATTTTGTTCTGTGTTCTGTCAGTTCCAACAGCAGCAGTAACACTGTGGCAGTAAACAGTCTTGCTGTGTAAGTAAACTGGAGAAATTTGAGGGTATCATGAAAAATACCGTCTGGTACGGTGTGACGTCACAGCTGTGTGACCCTGTGCTGCTGGTGGCTGCCTTTGTAGAAATGTTCTTGAATATCCATCCGCCATTACACGTACATTCGCTATAAACAGTGTAATTGTGGTTGCAATCAGCCACACATTAAGTGCAATTTACTTGAACAGTAATGAATCTTCTGGCGGTACCTCTGGTTGCAATAGAGGAACATTACACAAAATTCATAATTTTCCCTGGAGCCACACCTCCACAAAAGATACATATATAGTTGTGATCGGTAAGTAACTAAGAGCAACTACATGAAGAAAAATGTGACCTTCAATTGCAGGGGTTTTGCTGAAAATTCATAACAGTCACTTTATTTCGATCGGTCAATAATTAAGGCCAAATCACTGGAAGAGGAAAGCAAACTGTTTGTGTGTCTTGGCTTTTGTTGGCGGTAAATTAGTGAGAATTAACACTTTTCATTTCACACATTTCCGCTAGAAACAGCGTAAGTGTTTGATCCGTCAGTCCGAAATTCAGTGATTTTTAACAGTTTTCTCAGTCCGGTTGAGTTTGACACGATTTTGGAGGGCCTTCCGAATTTCGGGAGGGGGGTTGACACCCCAACACCCCCCTCAGTACGCCACTGTACTGAAACTTTTCTTGAACTGAAAAATCTCTGATTTATTCTCAACAGTGCAGATTATTTAATTGTTTCATCACCTTCGGTTCATAATTTATAAACTTTTATAGACAACCACGCGCAACTATTTAAAGGGCTGTCTAATATAAACACCGTACCGGGGGCACGAAGACTAAATTAAATGCCGTAAGATAAAGGTTAAGGCGTATCCCCGGCCCACGAATTTGAGGAATCTGAGACGATTTATCGGGATGACTATTCTATGCGCGTTTCATTCCTGATTTCTCCAAGGGACTGGTGGCGAAGTGTGGACACCGCCCCCCACCGTTTCTTCGGTTTCGTACACTCCCGTTCTGTCTTATCACGCCCGCGTTCCTGTTCGGAGATTGTGTGGAAGCGGCGCGGTAGACCTCGCTACGAACCACCCATGGACAAATTATTTTGTGGTGCGTCATTAGCAGAGGACTGTATAGTGTGTTGACGGTGAGGAATTGAGCGACCGGTAGAGGCCCTGTGGCAGTGCGGGTGTGTGTGTGTCGTGTATTTTGTGAGAGAAACTGACTTCTCTGAAGATTTTTACACCGTACAGATCCACGTCACCTGTTGATGGCAGTCGACTGGAGTGGACATTTTACGCTCAGTCGTGTGACAGGCCGGAGTGGGACGTGTGCCGTTTCTCGTGTCATAAGTTGCTTAATAGAAGTCCACTGCGTGAACTTCTATTTACGAGGGCTCTGGATGATGAGCTGTACCGGCTCTGACTAGAGCAATGACCTTACCCTTGGCAAGGAAGAACTGGTTATTTCCTCCCCCGTTCCCTTTCCCCAAACTATCATCACGGGCTATTAATCGCTCTCTTGGAAGAGAAAGGGTGAGGGTTTTTTTTTAGCTTTCGTTATGGGACGTTTCTTTGAAGCATTTGACTCGGCTACAACTCATCGGGACAACAAGTCTTCTTCTTTGGGCTGCCCGGCAGCAGGAGCTGCGTCTGATTACTCCGTAAGGGCTACGTAGACGGGCGGGATATGTAAATAAGTAATATTTGTTCTCGGCCACGGGATATGTAAACAGGTAACATTTGTTCTCGGCCACTTTGTTTCTAAAATGACATGTTGTATTTTGATTCAGAACATATCCCGAGGTCTACGTAGCGCCTCACGCTAAACAGAATTTTGGTGTACCTAACCGCCACGTAGGGTTTAGTTTTACGTTTTGTGTTTGTGACGAGTAAGTCTATGTCGTGCCATAGTATTGAAGCTTATGTATGTTGTGTTTTGGCACTCTGATTGTAGTGGCTGGCCGAATGTGTTTCTTGTTGTACAGTTTTGTTTTGGACGTCGAATGTAGATTGTTTTGTGTGAAGTCTGCCTGAGCGTTCCTTTTACTGTGAGTATTGTACTGTAGTATTGTACGCTGTTCCCCCCTTCCCGTGGCAGACTGACGCCGGATCTGAGAATCATGTAAGATGGTGTGTGCTACATATGTTACGCTCGGCCCAGCCGGAGGTCCGTGTTCACTTTGGAAGTTACTATTTATTGTTTCATGAGGTTAATTCACGTTTTGCTTATTTTGTTTGCTGACAAGTCAATTATATTATCACTTGCTAAATGAACCCTGTCTTTTCCATTACACATACAGACCATCTACCTTAAGGCTCTCACTAGTCAGGATTCGATCGCTCAAAGGCCCGAGGACGAAATTAGTTCCAGCCCTCGGGTCGATACACTCAAAGATCTTGTCGATCGGTCGGTCGGTGGAAAGCCCGCCCCACGAGGGCTCAGAAAATTGCCGAATCATGGGAGAAATTGAGCGGTAGGCGAAAAAGTTTGTGTGCTAAGAGAGGCGAGAAAATGGGCGTTGGGCGATAAGAGTGTTGTGAACTGCGATAGGGTAGAAACTGAGCTTTGGGCGATAGAGTGTTGTGTTCTGAGAAAGGGGAGAAAATTAGCGCTGGGCGACAAAGTGATGTGTGCTGAGGAAAGGGAGAAAATAAGAGAGGGGCGAAAGAGTGTTTTGTGCTGAGAGAGACGAGAATACGAGCGGTTAGCGGTAACAGATTTGTGAGCTGAAAGAGGGTAGAAACTGAAAGGTGGGCGATAGATTTTTGTGTTCTGAGGCATGGGAGAAATTCAGCTGTGTTCGGTATAGTGTTGTGTGCTGAGAAAGGGGAGAAACTGAGAGGTGGGCGACAAAGATTTTTGTGCTGAGAGAGGGGAGAATGTCAGTGAAGGGCGGTACTGAGTTGTGAGCTGAGAGGGCAGAAATTTAGCGGTGGGCGATAGAGTGACTTGTGCTGAGGCAGGGAGAAACACAGCGGTAGGCGTTACAGTGTTGCATGCTGAGAGAGGAAAAGAATTGTGCGGCGGGCGACACAATTTTATTTGCTGAGACAGGGGAGAAATTGAGCGGTTGGGATTAGATTGATGTTTGCTAAGAGATGGGAGAAATTGAGCGGTGAGCGATACAGTGTTGTGTGATGAGAGAGGGGAGAAAATGAGGGGTGGTCGATAGCAGAGTTATATGAGGAGAGAGGGGAGAAAATGTAGGTTTGGTGAGACAATCCTTTGCGCTGAGATAGAGGTGAAACTGAGCGGTGGTCGATACATTGTTTTGTGGTGAGACAGGCGAAAAACTTAGCGGTGGCGATAGTGTTGTTTTGCTGAGAAGGGAGAGAAAATGAGAGGGGGGAGATAAAATGTTTGTGCTGTGACAGAATCAAATTGAGCGGTGTGCGATACATTGTTGTGTGCTGAGACAGGGGAGAAATTGTGTGCTGGCCGATAAAGTGCTGGCGATGAGAGATGGGAGAAAAAGAGGCGGTGAGAGATAAAGTGTTTTGTGCTGAAAAAGGGGAGTAAATGAGCGGTGGGCGATACAGTACTGTGTGCTGAGAGAAGGGAGAAACTGAGCGGTCAGCGATAGAGTGTTGTGTGCTTAGAGTGGGGTGAAATTTAACGGTGGACGATATAATTTTGTGTGCCAAGGGAGGGACGAATATGAGCGTTGGGCGATACAGTGTTGTGTGCCAAGGAAGGGGAGAAATTGACCGGTAGACTATGCAGTGTTGTGTGCTGAAAGAGACGAGAAACTGAGCGGTGGGCGATACACTTTTGTGTGCTGAGAGAGGGGAGAAATTAAGCGGTGGTTGATTTAGTGTAGTGTGCTGAGAGAGGGGAGAAAATGAGCGGCTATATATACAGTAATTTGTGCTGAGAGACGGGAGAAACTAAGCAGCGAGCGACAGAGTGTTTTGTGCTGAGGGAGGGGAGAAACTGAACGGTTGATTTTGCAGTATTGTGTGCTAAGAGAGGGGAGAAATTGAGCCGTTGGATATACAGTGCTTTGTGCTGAGAAAAAGGAGATACAAAGCGGTGGGACAGACTGAGATGTGTGCAGAAAAAGTGGAGAAAGTGAGCGTTGAGCAATAACAGAGATTTGAGCTGAAAGATGGGAAAGAAAAAGCGACGGTCGCCTGAGTGTTGTGTGCTGAGATAGCGGAAAAATTGTGCGGTGGCCATATAGTATTTTGTGCTGAGAGGGGGGGAAATTGAGCGGTGGGCGAAACAATGATGTGTGCTGAGAGAGGGTAAAATCTAAGCGGTGGGCGATAAAGTATTGTGTGCTGAGATAGTGGAGAATCTAAGCGGTGGCAATAAAGTGTTGCGGGCTGCGAGAAGGGAGAAATAGAGCGGTGAGCGTTAGAGAGTTTTGTGCTGAGAGAAGGAAGAAATTGAGCGCTGAGGATAGATTTTCTTTTGCTGAGAGAGGGAAGAAACTAAGCGGTGGGCGATGCAGGATTTTGTGCTGAGAGAGGGGAGAAACTGATCGTTGGGGGATACTGTGTTGTGTTCTTAGAGAGGGGGAACCTGAGCGGTGGCGATACATTGATGTGTGCTGAGTGGGGGAGAATCTGAACGATGGGCCATAGAGTGTTGTGTGCTGAGAGAGGGGAAAGTGATCGGTTTGCGATAAAGTTATTTGAGCTGAGAGAGGGGGAACCTGGGTGGTTGGCGTTACAGTATTTTGTTCTAAGAAAGGGGAGAAATTGAGCTTTGGCAATACAATATTGTATGCTGAGAGAGGGGAGAATCAGAGCGGTGGGCGATTCAGTATTGAGTGCTAATATAAGAGGGAATTTGATTGGTGTCCTATACAGTGATGTGTGGTGAGTGTTGTGGGATCTGAGCGGTGGTCTGCACAGAGCTGTGTGCCGGTACATGGGAGAAACTGAGATGTGGGCTATAGAATTTGTGTGCTGAGAGAAGCGAGAGAATGTGCGGAGGGCGATAAATGTGCTGTGAGCTGAGATAGTGTTGAAAATGAACAGTGGGTGATGGAGTGTTGTGTTCTGGGAGAGAGGAGGAATTGAGCGTTGGAGACACAGTGTTGTGTGATAGAGTGAGAGGAGAAATGAACCGTGGTAGATAACAGTGCGGTGGGCAATACAGTGTTGTGTACTGAAAGAGGGGAGAAAATTTGCGGTTGGTGAAAAATTTTGTGTGTTGAGATAGAAGAGAAATAGATCGGTGGGCGATATATGGTTTTGTGGTGAGACTGCGATCAATCTGAGCTGTGGTGACGCAGTGGTTTTGCTGAGAGAGGAGAAAAAAATGATACGTGGGCGACAAAGTATTTAGGGATGTGAGAGGGTCAAATTGAGCGGTGGACCATAGAGTGTTGTGTGATGAGAGAGGGGAGATTCTGAGCGGTGGGCGATACAGTGTTTTGTGCTTAGAGAGGGGAGGAAATTTGCGGTGGAAGATACAATGTTGTGTGATGAGGGAGGGGAGAAACTGAAAAGTGGGCGACACAGTTTTGGGTGCTAAGGTGGGGGAAAAATTGAGCGGTGGGCGTTAGAGTTTTCTGTGCTGAGACAGGTGAGAAACTGAGCGGTGGGCGATACAGTTTTGTGTGCTGAGATATTGGAGAAACTGAGCGGTGGGCGATATAATGTTGTGTGCTGAGAGGGGGGATTAAATGAGCGGTGGGCGATACTGTGTTGTGTGCTGAGGGAGGGAAGAAAATGAGCGGTGGGTGATAGAGTGTTTTTTACTTCGAGAGGGGAGAAAATGTGCGGTGCAAAATACAATGTTGTGTGCTGAAAGAGGGGAGAAATTGAGCGGTGGGCGACAGAGTGTTGTGTGCTGAGGGAGGGGAAAAATTGAGCGGTGGGTTTTAGAGGGTTCTGTGCTGAGGGAGGTGAGAAACTGAGCGGTGGGCGATATAGTTTTTGTGCTGAGAGAGGGGAGAAATTAAGCGGTGTGGATAAAATATTGTGTGCCGAGAGAGGGGAGAAATGAAGCGGTGGGTGGTTCAGTGTTGTGTGCTGGGAAAGGGGAGAATATTAGCGCTTAGTTATACAGTATTTTGTGCTAAAAAAGAGGAGAAATTGAGCGGTGAGCTTTAACAGTGATGTGAGCTGTGGTTTTGGAGAATAAACCCGGCGGTCGGATAAGTGTTGTTTGCTAAAAAAGTGGGGAAAATAAGCGAGTGGCATTAACAGTGTTGTGTTCTGATTTAGCGGAAAAATTGTGCGGTGGTCGATAAAATGTTTTGTGTTGAGAGAGGGAGGAAATGAGCGGTGGTCGAAAGAATGTTGTGTGCTGAGAGAGGACAATAAATATGTGGTGGGCGACATGCTGTTCTTTGCTGAAATAGTGGAGAAAATGAGATGTGGGCGATAAAGTGTTGCGTGCTGATTGAGGGGAGAAACAGGGCGGTGCGCGACACAATGTTTTGTGCTGAGAGATGGGGAGGAACTGAGCGGTGGTGATAGAGTGTTGTGTGCTGAGAGAGGGGAGAAACTTAGCGGTGGGCGATAGAGTGTTGTGTGCTGAGAGAGGGGAGAATCTGAGCGGTTAGTGGTACAGTGTTTTTTGCTAAGAGAGGGGAGGAACTGAGCGGTTGGCTTTAGAGTGTTTTGTGCTGAGAGAGGGGAGAAATTTAGCGGTTGGCGACATCGTGTTGTCTGCTGAGAGAGCGGAGAAACGGAGCGGTGGGCGTTAAGATTGTTGTGAGCTGAGATTTGTGAGAAACAAAGCGGCTGGCGACACAGAGTTTTTTGTTGAGAAATGGGAGAAAATTTGCGGTGGGCAATAACAGACTTGTGAGCTGAGAGAGGCAGAAATTAATTGGTGGGCGATAACAGTGCTTTTTGCTGAGATAGTGAAGAAATGAAATAGTGGGCGATAAAATTTTGTGTGCTGAGAGAGGGGAGAAATAACCGATGGGCGACAAACTGTTGTGAGCTGAGTGTGGGGAGAAATTAAGCTGTGGGCATTAACAGTGTTGTGTACTGAGATATTGGAGGAACTGAGCGGTGGGCGTTACAGTGTTGTGTGCTGAGGGAGGGGAGAAACTTAGCGGTGCGCGATCCAGTGTTGTGTGCTAATAGAGGGGTTTAAATGACCGGTGGGCGTCACAGTTTTTTGGGCTGAGAGTGCGTAATAACTGAGCGGTGGGCGACAGAGTATTGTGTGCTGAGATAGAGGATAAATTGGGCTGTTTGCGACACACAGTTGTGAGCTGAGAGAGGGTAGAATTTAAGCGTTGGGCGATAACAATTTTTTTTGCTGAGATAGTGTACAACATGCGTTGTGTGCGATAAAAGTTGTGTACTGAGAGAGGGGAGAAATTGGGCGGTGGTCGTTACAGTGCTGTGAGCTGACGGTGGGGAGTAACTACGTGGTGGGCGATAACGTTATTTTGTGCTGAGATAGTGGAGAAACTGAGCGTTGGGCGGAACATTTTTGTATGCTGAGAGAAGGAAAAAAATCTGCGATGGGCGATACAGTGTTTTGTATTGAGAGAGGGGAGAAATTGAGCGGTGGACGACACAGCGATGTGAGCTGTTAGAGGGGAGAAACTGATCGTTAGGCGACACAGTTTTTTGTGCTGAGAGAAGGGAGGCACAGTGCGTTGGGCGATACAGTGTTTTGTACTGAGAGAGGGGAGAAACTGAACGATGGGTGACAGTTTTTTGTGCTGAGAGAGGGTAATATCTGTGCGGTGGGCGACAAACTTTTGCGTGCTGAGAGAGTGGAGAAATTTGGAGTTGCGCGACACAATGTTGAGAGCTGGGACAGGGGACAAACTAAGCGGTGAACGATAAAATTGTTGTGTGCTGAGATATTGGAGAACATGAGCGTTGTAAGAAACAATGTTTTGTGCTGAGAGACGGGAGAAGATTAGCGGTGGTTGAAACAGTGCTGTGAGCTGAGAGAGGTGTGAATCTAAGCGTTGGGCGATAAAATGAATTGTGCTGATTCGTGGGTGATTGTGTGCGGTGGTCTATAATATTGCTGTGAGCTGCGACCGGGGAGAAATTGAGCTCTGGGCGTTACAGATTTGGGTGCTGTTTGAAGGGAGGAACTGAGCGGAGAGCGATAGAGTGTTTTGTGTCCTGAGGAAGGGGAGAAATTTTTCGGTGGGTGATACAATTTTGTGTGCTGAAACAGGGAACAAAGGAGCGGTGGGCGATAAAATGTTTTGTGCTGAGAAGGGGAGAAAATGATTGGTGGGCGATAGAATGTTGTGGGAAGGGGGTAGAAATTGAGTGGTGGGCGATACCTTGTTGTGTGCTGAGACAGGGGGAAATTTAGCTTTCTGGGATACAGAGTTGTGTGCTGAAAAATTGGAGAATTTAGACGGCGGGCGATATAGTGTTGTGTGCTGAAAGGGGGATGAACATGAACGGTGGTGATACTGTGTTGTTTTGCTGAGGGAAGGAAGTAATTGAACGGTGAGTGATCCAGTGTTTTGTGCTGATAGATGTGTGAACCTGATCGGTTGGCGGTACAGTAATATGTTCTGAGAGATGTGAGAAATTGAGCGGTTGGCGAAACCGAGTTGTGTGCTGAGAGGGGGAGAATTTGAGCGATTGGCGATACATTGTTTTGTGCTGAGAGAGGGAAAAACTGATCGCTTGGTGATACAGAGTTGAGTGCTGAGAGAGGGGAGAAACTGGGCGGTTGACGGAACTCTGTTTTGTGCCGACAGAAGGGAGAATCTGTGAGGTGGGCGATACAGTACTTTGTGCTGAGACATTGGACAAACTGAGCTGTGGGCGATAAAGTTTCGCGTGCTCAGAGAGCAGAGAAAATTAGCGGTATTCCATAGAGTAATGTGTGCTGAGAAAGGGGAGAAACTTTATTTGTGAACGATAAAAATTTGTGTGCTGAGCAGGTGAGAAATTGAGCGGTGGGCTGTACTGGTTTTGTGCTGATAGAAGTTAGATAACGAGAGGTGGGCATTAGAGAGATGTGTGCTGAGAAAGGTGAGAATTTGAACGTTGGGGATACATTGTTGTGTGCTGAGAAACGGGAGAATTTCGCGGTGAGGGACACAATGTTTTGTGCAGAGAGAGTAGAGGGAATGTGCGGTTGGTTATACAGTGTTGTTTGTTGAGAATGGGGAGAATCTTAGCGGTGGGCGATAATAATTTTTGTGATAAGAATGGGGAAATTGTCTGGTGGGCGATACAGATTTGTGTGCTGAGAGAGACGATAATATATGCGGTAGGAGAAACTGTGTTGTGTGCTGAGACAGGGGCAACTTAGCGGTGGCGATTACATTGATATATACTGAAAGGAGAGAGAATATGTGCGGTGAGAGTTTATATGATTTGTTCTGAAAGGGGGGAGAAGCAAGCGGTGAGCGATATAGGGGGTACATGAGCGCTTGCCGATACAGTTTTCTGTGCTGAGAGAGGGGAGGAACTGAGCGGTTGATGATACAGTTATTTGTGCTGAGAGAGGGGAGAAATTGTACGGTGGGCGATACTGCTTTTTGTGCAGAAAGAGGGGGAAAAATGGGCCATGTGCGATGCAGTGTTTTGTGCTGAGAAAAGGGACAAAATGAGCTGTGGGCGTTACACATTTTTGTGCTCAGAGAGGAGAGAAAGTGAACGATGACGATAGAGTGTTTTGTGCTGAGAGAGGGAAGAATCAGAGCCAGAGCGTTGGGAGATAAAATTTTTTGTGCTGATAGAGGTGATAAAGTGAGCGGTGGGCGTTAAAATTGGAGTGAACTGTGAGAGGGGAGAAACTGAGCTGTGCACGATAGAGTGTTGTGTGCTGGAAGAGGGGAGAAATTGAGCGGTGGGCTTTAGAGTGTTTTGAGGTGGGAGAAGGGAGAAACTGAACAGTGGGCGATAAAAGTTGTGTGCTGGGAGATGGTTGAATCTGATCGGTTGGTGTACAGTGTTGTTTGCTGAGAGAGGGTAGAAATTGTGCGGTGAGCGATAGAGTGTTGTGTGCTGAGAGAGCGTTTTACCTGAGCGGCGGGCGTTAGAAAGTTTTGTCCTGAGACGGGGGAAAATGTGAGCTGTGGTCGATACAGATTTGTATGCTCAGATAGGAGGGAAACTAAGCGTTGGCGTCACAGTATTGTGTGTTGAGAGAGGGGAGAAACTGTGGGGTGGGCGGTAAATTTTTGTGCTAAGGCATGGGAGAATTTGAGCGTTGTGCGGTACAGTGTTGTGTGCTGAGAGAGGGAGTAATTGTTCGGTGGGCTATAGAATATTGTGCGCTATGAGAGGTGAGAAATTGAGCAGTGGGCGATAGAGTATTGTGTGCTGAGAGAGTGGGAATATAAGCGGTGGGGTTTACAGTGTTGTGTGCTGAGGGTGGGGAGAAAATGTGCGGTAGGCGATACTCTGTTTTGTGAAGAGATGGTCGAGAATTTGAGCGGTGGGCCATAAAATGTTGTGTGCTCAGGGAGGGGGAACTTGAACGGCGGACGATACTGTGTTGTGTGCTGTGACAGAGGGAAACTGAGCGGTGGGAGATAGAGTGTTGTGTGCTGAGAGATAGTTAAACAGAGCGGTGGGAAGTAGAGTTTTTGTGCTGGGACAGGGCAGAAACTGAGCGCCGTGCGGTATTGTTTTGTGTGCTCAGAAAAGGGAGAATGTGAGCGGTGGGCGGTACAGAGTTGCGTGCTGAGGGATGGAAGGAACTGAGCGGTACGCGTTACTGTGTTTTGTGCTGAGAGAGGGGAGGAATTGAACGTTGGGCGATAGAGTATTTTGTGCTGAGAAAACGGAAGATCTGAGCGTTGGCGATAAAGAGTTGTGTGCTGAGAGATGGGAAAAAATGAGCGGTGGGTGATAGAGAATTTTGTGCTGAGAGTCAGGAAAATCTGAGCTGTGGCGATAGAGTGTTGTGTGCTGAGAGGGGAGAAACTTAGTGGTGGGTGATAGAATATTGTATGCTGATAGAAGGGAGTAATTTATCGTTGTGAGATACAATGTGTTGTGCTGAGAGGGGAGAGATTCTTAGCGGTGGGCCATACAGTGTTGTGTGCTGAGAGAAGAGAGGAAATTAGCTGTTAGCGTCATAGTTTTGTGTGCTGAGATAGGGGAAAACTCAACGATGGTCGATAAATATTTGTGTGGTGAGAGCAGGGGAAACAGATCTGTTGGTGAAACTTATTTCTGAGCTGAGAGACAGGAGGAACTAATGGGTGTTTGATAGTGCTTTGTGTGCTGTGAAGAGGGTGAAATTGAGCGGTGGGCTTTAACAGTTTTGTGAGCTAAGATATGTGACAAATGGAGTCGTGGGCGATACATTGTTTGTGCTGGGTGATTTGAATAAACTGAGCTGTTATTGAGAGAATGCTGTTGGATGAGAGAGGAGAGAAACTGAGCGGTGTGTGTTAAAGTTTTTGTGCTGATTGGGGAAGAAACAGAGCGGTGGCCATAACAGTGTTATGAGCTGAGAGAGGGAGAATCTGAGCGTTTGGCGACACAGTGTTTTGTGCTGAAAGAGTGGAAATCCTGAGCGGTTGGAGAAAAAGTTTTTGAGCTGAGAGAAGGGAGAAATTAATCGGTGGCGATACAATGTTGTGTGCTGAGAGATTGGATGATATGAGCGGTGGGCGGTACAGTGGTCTGTGCTGAGACAGGGGAGAAACAGAGCGGTGGGCGATAAAATGATATGTGCTGAGAGAGCAGAGAAACGTGGCGGTGGGCGATACAGTGCTTTGTGTTAAGGGAAAGAGAGAAATTGAGCGGTGGGCAATAAAGTGTTAAGTGTTGAGACGGGGGAGAAACTGAGCTTTGGGCTATGCGGTATAATTTGCCGAGAAAAGTGAGAAACGTAGCGGTGGGCCCTACAGTGTTGTGTGCCGAGATAGGGGAGAAAATGAGCGGTGCGTTATAGAGTGTTGTGTGCTGAGGGAGGGGTGAAATTTAGCGCTGGGCGATACAGTTTTGTGTGCTGAGACATGGGAGAAACTGAGCGGTAGGAGTTACAATGTTGTGTGCTGAGACAGGGGAGAAACTAATCGGTGGGCGTTACAGTGTTTTGTTCAATGGGAGGGGAGAAATTGAGCGGTGGGCGATAAAGGATTTTGTGCTGAGAGAGGGGAAACTGAGAGGTGGGCGTTACAGTGTTGTGTGCTTAGACAGGGGAGAAAAAGTGCGGTGGGATGTACAGTGTTGTGTGTTGAGAGACGGGAGATATTGAGCGGTGGGCGATAAAGTTTTGTGTGCTGAGATATTGGAGAAACTGAGAGGTGAGCGATAGAGTGTTGTGTGCTGAAAGAAGGGAGAAACTGATCGGTTGATGATAGAGTGCTGTGTGCTGAGAGAGGAAATCTTTGCCGTGAGCGATAGAGTTTTGTGTGCTGAGAGAGGGGAGAAATTGAACGGTGGGCAATACAGTTTTTGTGCTGAGAGATGGGAGGAATTGAACATTGGGCGATAGTGTAATTTGTGCTGAGGCAGAGGACAATCTGATGGGTCGGTGATAAAGTGTTGTGTGCACAGAGAGGAAAGAGACTGAGTGGTAGGCGATAGAGTATTTTGTGCTGAGAAAGGGGACAATTTGAGCGGTTGGCGGTAAAGCATTGTGCGCTGTGACAGAGGAAAATTAAGCGGTGTACGGTACAAATTAATGTGCTGAGAGAGGGGATAACATGAGCAGTGGGTGATAATTTTTTTTTGTTTGGCGACGCAGTGTTTTGTGCTGGGAGAGGGGAAATCCTGAACGGTTGAGGATAAAAGATTTTGTGCTGAGAGAAGGGAGAAGTTGAGCGGTGAGCGATACAGTGTTGTGTGCTGAGGAATGGGAGGATCTGAACGGTTGTGGTTACATTATTTTGTGCTGAGTAATGGTAGAAACAGAGCGGTGGGCGAAAGAATGTTTTGTGCTGACAGAGGGGATATAATGAGCGGTTGGCGAATCTCTGTTTTGTGATGATAGAGGGGTGAACCTGAGCCGTGGGCGATAGAGTGTTATGTGCTGAGAGGGGGGAGAACTTGTGCGGTGTGCGATACAGTGTTATGTGCTGAGATATGGGGAAAATTTGCGGTGGGCGATAACAGATTTATGTGATCAGAGGTTTGAAAATGGGGCTGTGGGCAATTCAGTGTTGTGTGCCGAGAGAAGGGAAAAAATGAACGGTTGGAAATACAGGGTTTTGTGCTGAGACAGGTTAAAACCTGAGCGGTGGGCGATATATTGTTGTGCTGTCATGGAGGTGAGAAATTGAACGGTGGGCATTACAGGGTTGTGTGTTGATAGAGAGGAGAAACTGAGGGATGGCGATACAGGTTTGTGTGCTGAGAAAAGGGAGTATATAAGTGGTGGGTGATAAGAGTGCTGTGAGCTGAGAGTGGGGAGAAATTGAGCTGTCGGCCATACGGTGTTTTGTGCTGAGAGAGTGTAAAACTGAGCGGAATGTAATAGAATTTTGTGTACTGAGATTGGTGACAGTGTGAACGTTGGGCGATAAAAATGTTTTGATCTAAGAGAGAGAGACACTAAGCTGTGGGCGATACACTGTTGTGTGCTGAAACAGGGAAGACTCTGAGCGGTTTGTGATATAATGTTTTGTGCTGTTGGAGGGGAGAAATTTTTCGGTATTCGATACATCCTTTTGTGCTTAGAGAGGGGAGATTTTTAGCGGTGGCGATACAGTGTCGTGTGTTGAAAGAGGGGAGATTCTGAGCGGTGGAGATAGACTGTTGTGTGGTTAGAGAGGGAAAAAATTGAGCGGTGGGCGATTAAGTGTTGTGTACTGAAATATTGATAAAATTGATCGTTGCGCGATACAGTTTAGTTTTCTGAGATTGGGGTTAAAATGAGCGGTGGGCGATACACTGTTTTGTGGTAAGACGTTGGAGAATTTGAGCGGTTGGCCAAACAGTGTTTTGTGCTGCGAGAGGGGAATAACTGAGCGGTTGGTTTTAGATTGTTATGTCCTGAGAGACGGGAGAAATTGTGGGATGATGGTTAGAGTGTTGTGTGCTGAGAGATGGGAGAACTAAGCGTTGGGCGATAAAATGTTTCGTGCTGAGACAAGGGGCCAAATTCAGCGGTGGTCGATACAGATTTGTGTGATCAGAAGGGAGAGAATCTGATCCTTGGGCGATACAGTATTCTGTGCTAAGAGACGGGAGAACCTGAGCGGTGGTCGATAGAGTTATGTGTTCTAAGACATGGGGAAAATTGAGCTGTGTGCGTTATAGTGTTGTGTGCTGAGAAAGGGGAGAAATTTGCGGCGGGCGTTAGAGTGTTGTGTACTAAGAGAGGGGAGATACTGAGCGCTGGGCGATACAGAGTTTTGTGATGAGAGAGAGAAGAAACAAACCGGTGGGCGATACAGTGATTTGTGATGAGAGAGGAGAGAATCTGAGAGGTTGGCGATACAGGTTTGTGTGCTGATAGAGTGGAGAATGTGAGCGGTGGGCGATAACAGTTCTGTGACCTGAGAGAGAGCAGAAATTGTGTTGTGCGCGATAGAGTGTTGTGTGCTGAGAGAGGGTTGAAGCAGAGCGGTGGGCGTTAGACAGATTCGGGCCGAGACAGGGGACAATATCAGCGGTGGGCGATAACATTATTGTGAGCTGAAAGAGAGGAGAAACTGAGCTGTGGGCAATACACAGTTTTGTGCTGAGAAAGGGGAGAAACTGAGCGGTTGGTGATAAAATGTTGTGTGCTAAGAGAGGGGAGAAATTTTGCGTTGAGCGGTACAGTGATATTTGCCGAGAGAAGGGAAAACCTAAGTGGTGGGCGATAGAGTGTTTGGTCCTGTGGCAGGTGAAAAATTGTTCGTTGGTCGATACAGAGTTGTGTGTTCAGAGAAGAGACAAATTATGCGTTGGGCGATACATTATATTGTGCTGAAAGAGGGGAGAAACTGAGCGGTTTGTGATAAAGATTTGTGTGCTGAGTAAGAGGAGGAATTAGCGGTGGGGGATAAAGTTTTGTGTGCTGAGAGGAGGTAAAATTGAGCGGTGAACGTTAACAGTGTTGCGAGTTGAGATAGGGGAGAAACTGAACGGTATGTGATACAGTGTTGTGTGTTGAGAAATGGCAGGAAATGAGAGGTGGGCGGTACAAATTTGTGTGATGAGATAGGGGAGAAAATGTGCGTTGTGGGTTACATTTTTGTGTGCTGAGATAGGGGAGAAACTGATCGGTGGGCGGTAGAGTGTTTTGTGCTGAGACAGTGGAAAATCTGAGCGGTGGACTACACAGATTTGTGTGCTAAGAATGGGAGGACCTGAGCGGTGTGCGGTACAGTGTTGTGTGCTAAGAGAGGGGAGAATTTGAGCCGATGGCGGTACAGATTTGTGTGCTGAGAAATGGGAGAAACTGAGCGGTGGTCGATTCAGTGTCGTGTGCTGAGAGAGGGAACAAACAGAGCGTTTCGCTATACTGGGTATTGTGCTGAGAGGGGGGAGAAATTGAACTTTTGGCAATAGAGTATTGTGTGCTGAGAATGCGGCGGATTTGAGGGTTTACGATAGTGTTGTGTGCTGAGAGAGGGGAGAAACTGAGCTGTGGGGATAGAGAGGTTTATGCTGATAGAGGGTAGAATTATCGGTAGGCGATAGAGTAATTTGTGGTGAGAGAAGGGAGAAACTGAGCGGTGATGCATAGAGATTTGTGTGCTGATAGACGGAAGAATCTGACCGTTGGTGATACATTGTTGTCTGCTGAGAGGGTAGAAATTTAGTCTTGGGTGATATAATAATATATGCCGATAGAAGGGATTAAAATAACGCTGGGCGATATATTGTTTTTTGCTGAGAGAGGAGGGAAGGTGAGCAGTGAGCCATAGAGATTTGTGTGCTGAAAGAGGGGGAAAATGTAGCTGTTGTTGACACAATTTTCTGTGCTGAGACAAGGGAGAACATCAGCATTGGTCGATACATTTCTATGTGCTGAGAGAGGGGAGAAACTGAGCGGTTTGTGATAAAGATTTGTGTGCTGAGAAAGAGGAGGACTTAGCGGTGGGCGATAGTATTTTGTTGGCTGAGAGGCGGTAAAAGTGAGCGGTGTGCGTTAACAGTGTTGTGAGTTGAGATAGGGGAGAAACTGAACGGTATGTGATACAGTGTTGTGTGCTGAGACCATGGCAGGAAATGAGAGGTGGGGGTACAAGTTTGTGTGATGAGAGAGAGGAGAAAATGAGCGTTGGGGGATACATTTTCGTGTGCTGAGATAGGGGAGAAACTGATCGGTGGGCGGTAGAGTGTTTGTGCAACAAGAGGGGAGAACCTGTGCGTTGGGTGTTAATTGTTGTGTGTTGAGTGAGGAAAACTGGTCGTTGGGTCATAGAAAATTGTGTTTGGGACAGGGGAGAAACTGAGCCGTGGTCGTTACAGTTTTGTGTGCTTAGACGGGAGAGAAACAGAGCGGTGGGCGCTAAAGTGTTGTGTGTTGAGAGAGGGGAGTTAATGAGCGGTGGGCGATAGAGATTTTTGTGCTGATAGAGTCGAGAATCTGAGAGATATATGATAGAGTGTTGCGTGCTGAAAGAAGGGAGAACCTGAGCGATGGGTGAAAGAGTGTTTTTTGCTGAGACAGGGAAAAATTAAGCGGTGAGCGATACAGTGTTGTTGTGCTGAGAGAGGGAGAAAGTAATCGGTGGGCGATTCAATTTTGTGTGCTGAGAAATAGGAGAAACCGAAAGGTGGGCGATACAGTGTTTTCTGCCTAGACAGGGGATAAATTGATCGGTGGGCGATAAATTGTTTGTGTGCTCAGAGAGGATAGAAACTGTGTGGTGGGCGACACAGTATTGTGTGCTGAGAGAGGGAAAAAATTTATCGGTGGGCGATAAAGTTTTATGTGCTGAGACAGGGGAGAATTGTGTGTTGTGAGGTACAAATTTCTTTGCTGAGAGAGGGAGAATCTGAGTGTTGGGCGATAGATTGTTTTGTTCTGAGAAAACGGAGAATTTGAGCGGGGTTCGATACAGTGTTTTGTGCTGAGAAATGGGTGAAAATTAGGGGTTGAGAATATATTGTTCTATGATGACAGAAGGTAGAAGCAGAACGGTGGGCGAAACAGTGCTGTGTGACGACAGAAGAGCTAAACCTAACGGTGGGCTGAGAGGGGGAGACACTTTGTTGTGGACAATAATGTGAAGTGTACTGAGACAGGAGGAGTGAAGTTTATTGAGAAAGAAGATTATTTGATCGGTGAGAGATACAGTGTTATGTGCTGAGAGATGGGAGAAACTGAGCGGGGAGCGATACAGTGTTGTGTGCTCAGAAAAGGGTGAAAGTGAGCGGTGGGCGATAATAGAGTTGTGTAAATAGAGAGGGGAGAAACTGAGCGGTGTGAAATACAGTTATGTGTGTTGAGAGAATGGAGCAACAAAGCGGTTCAGAATAAAGTGTTATGTGCTGAGACAGTGGACAAACTAAGCGGTGGGTGATACATTGTTGTGCTGTCAGAGAGGAGATAAAATGATCGGTGGGCTATACAGTGTTGTGTGTTGAGAGAGGGGAGAATGTGAGCAGTGGGTAATAGAATTTCTGTGAGCAGAGAGAGGGGAAAAATTGAGCTGTGGGCAATAAAGTTTGTGTTGAGAGAGGGGACAATGTGAACGGTTGGTGATTAAAATATTTTGAGCTGAGAGAGGGGAGAAACTGAGCTGTGTGCGATACAATGTTGTGTGCTGAAAGAGTGGGTATCTGAGCGGTTGGTGATAGAGTGTTGTGTGCTTTTGGAGGGGAGAATATGTGCGGTGTGCGATATATAACTTTGCGCTAAGAGAGCTGAGTATTTGAGCGGTGGCAATACTGTGTCTTGTGCTGAGAGAGGGTAGATTCTGAGCGGTGGCGGTAGAGTGTTTTGTGCTTTGAGAGTGAAGAAACTGAGCGGTGGGCGATTCAGTGTTTTGTGCTGATACAGTGGTGAAAATGATCGGTGGGCGATACATCGTTGTGCTCTGAGAGGCGTTAAAATGAGCGGTGGGCGATAGAGTGAGGTGTGCTGAAGGGATTTGGAATTGAGCTGTTGGCGATACAGTGTTGTGTGCTGAGAGAGAGGAGAAAATGAGCGGTTGGTAAGAGTTGTTGTGTGCTGAGAGAGGGGAGAAATTTTGTGGTGCGCGATACAGTGTTTCGTGCTGGAAGATGGGAGAAATTAAGCTTTGGGAGAAACAGTTTTTTGTGCTGAGACAGGGGACAATCTGAGCTGTGGTGGTACAGATTAATGTGCTCAGATGGGAGAGAAACTGAGCGGTGGTTGATAGGTAATTTTGTGCTGAGAAAGGGGGAAACTGAGCGGTGGGTGATAAAGTTTCTTGTGCTAAGACGTGGGAGAAATTGCGCGGTATCGATACAATGTTATTTGCTTAGAGAGGGGAGAAATTGTGCGGTGGGCGATAGAGTGTTTTGTGTTAAGAGATGGGAAATATTGAGCGGTGGGCGATACCGTGCTGTGATGAGAAAGGAAGAAACTGAGCGGTGGTGGATATAGTTTTTTTGCTGAGAGGGGAGAGAAACTGTGCGGTGGGCCTTACGTATTTGTGTGCTGAGAGAGGGGAGAAATTGTGCGTTGAGCGGTACAGTGTTTTGTGCTTCGAGGGGTGAGACGTGAGCTGTGGGCTGTAACGTTTTGGGTGCTGAGACAAGGGGAAACTGAGCAGTGGCTTATACAGTGTCGTGTACTGAGACAGGAGAGGAATTGTGCGTTGAGGGATAGAGTGTTGTGTGCTGAGAGATGGTAGAACTGAACGGTGAGCGATACATTGTTATGTGCTGAGAGGGGTGAGAAATTGAGCTGTTGGAGATACACTTTAGTTTGCTGAGGGAGGGGACAATATGAGCGGTTTGTGATAAAGTATTTTGCGTTGAGAAAGGGGGAGAATTTGTGCGGTGGGCGATGGATTGTTGTGTGCTGAGAGAGGTGAGTAAAAGGGCGGTGGGCGATACAGTGTTGTGTGCGGAGATAGGGGAGAAATTTAGCGGTTGGCGATACAGTTTTGTTTGCTGAGAGAGTGGAGAAAATGAGCGGTTTGTGTTAAAAAGTTGTGCGCTGAGAAAGGGGAGAATTTGTGCGGTTGGCGATAGATTGTCGTGTGCTGTGAGAAGGGGGAAATGAGCGGTGGGCGTTAAATTGATTGTGCTGAAACAGGGGACAACATGAACTATGGGCAGTACAATTTTGTGTGTTCAGAGGGGACAGAATTTGAGCGGTAGGCGTTAGCATGTTGTGTGCAGAGAGAGGGGAGAAATTGATCGGTGGGCGATGCAGTGATTTTTGCTGAGACAGGGAACAAACTGACCGGTGTGCGGTAGAATATTGTGTGCTGAGAGAGGGGAGAACTGAGCGTTGGGCGATGTAATTTTGTGTGTTGATTGAGGGGAGAAACTGAGCGGTGGGCGTTACAATTTTGTGTGCTGATAGAGGGGCCAAACTGAGCAGTGGGCGATACAGTGTTGTGTGCTGAGAGAGGGGGAAATTGGGCGATGGGCGATAGGGTGATGTATGCTGATGCAGGGGAGATATTGTGCGGTTGGGATACAGTGTTGTTTGCTGAGATTGTGGGAAATTTAGGGGTGGGCGATAAGGTGTTGTGTGCTGAGAGGTGAGAAATTGAGCGGTGGGTTATAATGTAGTTTGTGCTGAGAGAGGGAAGAAATTGAGCGGTTGGCGATACAATGTTGTGTGCTGAGATAGGGGAGAAATTGAACGGTGGGCGATACATTGTTGTTTGCTGAGAGAGGGGGAATTCACCGATGGGCGATATAGTGTTGTTTGCTGAGACAGGGGAGATCCTTAGCGGTGGGCGGTTCAGTGTTGTGTGCTGAGAGAGGGAGAGATTTAGCGGTGGGCGCTTCCTTGTTGTGTGCTGAGACAGGGGAATCTGAACGGTGGGCGATACAATTTTTTGACTTTAAAGACTGGAGAAATTGATCGTTGTGCGATAGAGTATTGTGTGCTTAGATATTGGAGTAATTGAGCTGTGGGAGTTACGTAAAGGAAGGAAAATATCGGCTGTTTTGAAGGCGTCGACTATGAATAAGGCGACTGTAACGACGTCAAGCAAGCCATGCCACCGCATTTGCTGAAGCAACTGTATGGGGGCAAAGTGTCGGTGTGGCAAGATTTTTCCCAACAGTCTTAAAGTTACCTTTTGGCCCACCTAGCTTCCTGTGTATTGTGTACCTTTTATTGCAAGGGATACAGCGGCGGGGCAGCTTGACTTTATCATCCCACCCATCTGTAAGAGCGAGGCTAAACAGACACTACAGTTATACTGCTACTGCCTTCTGGTGCTGCATGTAGGGTGGATTGTAATGTTACAGACGGCAAGACGCTTATGTTGATAGCAACAGTTGTTAAAAGGCAATATGATTAACAGTAAAATGGCAATAATATAAACATGGGCTTTGTGAGTTTTAATTGTCTGTTGGCATGTGGTTATGACGGCACCGCACATTCCCATGCGAGTATATCTAAACCCTATAATTATTGCATATGCTACTGGTGCTATTGGTGTATTTCGATATGTTGCTTTGGAAACTAATTGTACTGTATATAACAGTTGATTGATTTTTCTTTAATTATCAATCATATATACCACAAAATTTTCAACTGAATTGGAGCTGTGTAATGTCTCCAATACACACTGTATTGTTACAGATTTTGCTGCTAATTTTGGTTTGTGTCACAAAAACATATTAACAAACTATGCTGTATTGTTAAACAAATCTCAGTCTGCTACATTCATGGACAAAATGTGTGTGTTTGGTAATGAGTTTGTGTGCGTAAAGTAAAGTAAAAAATTGTAATATTACTTCGGAACCAGATGGTCGGAAGGTAACTTGGCCAGCTGCGTGACCGACAGCTCTGCTGTCTCAATTCTTGTACACCGAGAGTCACAGCACTCCGTCAATGTTCCATTCGCTGTACACCGACAGTCACAGCACACCGTCACTGTACCATTCGCTGTACACCGACAGTCACAGCACACCGTCACTGTACCATTCGCTGTACACCGACAGTCACAACACA
>Ga0123352_10003806_pt1 | contig 21988 bp, 12 predicted proteins | sample TergutLab28metaG_FD_89700 | JGI IMG/M metagenome (GOLD analysis project Ga0123352, IMG submission 89700) | Labiotermes labralis P1 segment gut microbial communities from Petit-Saut dam, French Guiana - Lab288 P1 | ecosystem: Host-associated > Arthropoda: Insects > Digestive system > Gut ...
AGAAGCAGCGCAGCACAACACATGCAGTAACATACGTCTTGTTCTCCTGAAGATGGGCATAATGATGCCCAAAACATGTTGAGAAATTGTTAAAAATAAACATCTAACTGTTGCATCTTGTTGCTTTTCTCTCTCACTCCACAATTTACCTATAAGAAGTTAGGACGGTGTAGGTACTGTTTGATAATGTGGTATGTTTGATAATCTAGCATCTGTCTGGCCCAGTGGGTGCCAGATTATATGAATTCTATTGTGTGTGTGGTTTAATTTTGCCTAGCTTACAGTTAAGTTATTATACATACTTTGAGGACATGTAGTCTTGATTTTCAGACTTCCCGTGCTGAGTTTGATGAAACTGAGTATATTGTTCGTAGACGCTATAATGACTTCATTTGGCTGCGTCAGAAGTTGGTTGAGGCATTCCCAACACATCTGATTCCGGTGAGTAACATAAATCCTCTTTCCTCAGTGTACACTTGCCTGCACATGCCCTGGTGAAGAGGCTCATGTGTATGTGTTTGTTGTTTCAACTATACCCTGTCCAATTTTAAGCAAAATGTCACTTTACAGCAAGTTCTTCATTTAATTGGGAAGTACATATCTCAGTGAACAGACCACTGAAGGTTATAGGAATACCTAGGGAACCTCTTGTACTGTGTATACTATGACAATTTGCCAGCATTGTTACTAACATATAAGGTTACTGTTTTCATACACATAAATCCAGTTTACACCCTTGCATCCTGTTTCTTAAAGATCCATTTGGATGTTGTCATCGCATCTATGCCTGTGTCTTCGAACTGGTGCCTGTCCTTCATTTTTGTCTACAAAGACCCTGTGTTTATTCTTTAGTCACTTCATGATAAATGTCAACTCATTTCCTGGGTATTGAGATGCATTGTTCCGTCTTGATATTTCATACTGCTCCTGTCATTTAAGATGAAAGTTTTGGAACTGATAAGAGCCAATGGCATCTTGAAGAATTTGATCCATAAATCAAATGGTACCTGTTCCTAAAAATAATTTAAGCTGAGCCTTATGTGTGTAAACACTACTGTGACTGCAGGTGCATTACAGCATCTTGTGTAATTTAATGACATTCTGCACTGCATGAACACATTGTGAGCAGATTTTTTTTAAAGTAAATGTATGGTATCTCTTAAATTTTCAAGAAGCTGCCATTTTGTATATCTTGAACATACCACTGAAAATAGCCCTTGTGCTAGAAACATATGGTATAAATTAATGAACTGTAAAGAAGTAGAAGTACATTTGAAATGAAATATACTCCCTGTCAGATGGAGCTTCAATGATGTAGTCCTAATCATATATTCCTCATAAAGGGTGAGATTAGTTCTAGCAGTTTGTTGTCTGTGTAAATCTCATGTCTTTATCACGAAGTCTGGGTTTTTGTTTTCAAGAAAACTGGGATTATTAGTTATTTCTCTTTCATTGCAGACAAGATATTTATGAACATTCACTAGAAGTCTGGAAAGTTTCCTGCCACCACTTCCTGTGTAGCATGAATAGAAATATATCTGGCATGTTCTAGTGCCTGTACCATAAGGTTTTTGTTAGCACATACTCAGAGAAGTCAAGACTTTTCTTCTGGCAAGTTCTAACTCAGAGTACAATTTCATATCACTGCTGTGCTGTCTAACTTAATCTCTGTATAGAGCTGAAGTCAGTTGTACTATGGGTGTAGTGGTTATACTTCTGTGACATGTTAACTGGAGCATTATTTGTGAAATTAGGGAGCACATGCAAATAGGTGGTTGTATAACATGGATCCTATCCTCTGCAGTGAGTAAGTCATATTAGCCATCTGAGATGGCCACAGTTCCCTTTTGGCACATATTGCTTCTGTTACTTATGGCTGTGCATTTAATTCTTTGTGCTGATAGTAGTATGAAGAATGCAATGGTTAGGAAGATATTCTGTGTAACAAATTTAGAAATTCTCATTGAATTCTATTCTGCAGGGAAGTAAACAAGTTCTGTGTGTGCATGCACCTGCGTGCTTGCACATACATATCAGGAGCTAGCTTCTCTAATGTGTGCAGTATTTTAATGCTTGATATTATTATATAACTAAACAAAGTAGGTAATCAAGAAGCCATAGTCAGTCCAATCAGTGTGTATGTTTTCCTCTGCCCTATTTCAACCTGGCTTCTTCATGTAACATGGCAAATGTACAGTTACTGTTGTGATGAGCCATTTTTGTGCTAGAGAAATAAAAATGTTGTATTATGAACTTCAATAATTTCATCCAGTGTGATGCTATTTCATTAATTCTTATGTTAAAAAATTAAATTTGTTTGATTATTTTAAGTTTGATTCATTCAAGCTGTACATATTCTTCTAGCCATTACCTGGTAAGCACACAATTCTTGCTCAGCTGGATCGCTATTCCAAAGAATTTATTGTAGCACGAATGGCTTTGCTTCATCGATTCCTGAATCGTATTGCTAAGCATCCTGTGCTGAGCTGCAACCAGAGTGTGAAGGTGTTCCTTACGGCTAAACCATCAGTAAGTTGCATCACTGAAATTACACTGTTATGCTTTCTGTCCATCAAATGTTATATATTCTGAATGTATTTCTTACAGAAGATATGCAAATAGCAAGATTTGTTTCTTCTGCAAGGTGGTCATCAAATTTTAATGTAGATGGCCTGTCAGGGACTAGGTTTGAGGAGAAACAGAGTTTGAGCATTGTGTATGTTTTGTTTGATGCATTATTGAGGAAAATTGTTGCAATCAGTGTATTACTTTTAACCAAAACAACCTGTGGGTCATGATGTATAATGTTAACTGTGGAATTAAGTGCCTGTTGTACAGAGAATGGTGAAGCAGAGTAGTTACGAAGAATGTTGCTTCTTTCCATGAAAGCACTTTTCAAAGCTAATGCATTTTCTGTTGGGGTCCAGAATTGCAGGAGGTAATTGTGTACCTGGTGAATTACATTATAAATTAAATTATGAAGCACAAAAATTTTGTTTTGTTGTAATTACTGTTGTTGTGTTAATAGCTTGTAATATGTAAAATGACCGGCAGGTGTGATGAAGATGACCAGTAAAGACTTCTGACAAATGATGTGAAGGATTATCAAATGCAAACATAGGGGTAAAGTTACAGGAACTGTATAATGTGAAGTGCTGTCTGAAGTTGATAATGAATAATTCTCCTTAACATAACATGAATCCTTATCATAACTTTCCAACACAAATGTGGGATTTTAAAATCTGAAAGCAGAATGGGGGAAAAATGTATGTTAAACATTGACAAAGCTGTCTTGTATGGAGCCACAAATATTCCAGAGAATATTATCAAGCAGCATACTTATACTGAAAGTGGCATCATGGAAGTGCAATAAACTTTTTTTTTTGCTTTTCCCTGGAAGACTTGTAGCATAACTGATGTCTGGTGCAGTTAGTTAAGTCTTCATCAGTTCTAACGTTTGAACCTGCTAAGAGCTTAATGTTTTTCAAAGCTTCTACCTTACTAGAAAAGGATGTAAATATATGACAGAAATGGAGTTCTTTCATCTTCTGACATAGCCTAGTTACACAGTCTATACTTTTATCTGGAGTATTCATACCCCATAACTTGTTCAACAACTTTAGCATAACTGTTACCTGTAAAAGTGCCCCTTGATTCCCCTCACCTCAGTTCCATATATCACAATATTACTCTTGTGGTGACCTTCCTTTGACCAGTCCACACTATCATTCACCTTTTATTGTCTTAGTTTCCACTTCTGTAGTGATTGTTCAGTTTACATAAATTCCAGAATCACACTCTTTGTGTTATCCAGTTTTTGTAGTTTTTGCACCAAATGCCTTAGAATCTTTTTCCACTCCATCCACCACCAACAAAACTAGTCCTAAAAACCAGCTGTGTTTTCTGATCATCTTGGTCTCTTGACCACCCGGTGTGTACTTAACTATACATTTTGCTTAGAACATGTGAATTCTGTCCTGGTGTACTTTAGTTCTTACACCAGTTTCTTACTACCATAAAATCATATCAGCCATGAACCATAGTTAGAATGTGACTGTCTTTCAGTGCAGTATGCACCTAACATTTTTTTTAAATTTGTAAGATAACACTGTTATACCCTTGAGAAATGTATGCATTTATGTTATTTTTCTAGCAAATGGACTAGTGCATTTAGGATATTTGTCTTCTGGGTTTTGATGCAATATAGGGTGACAGAAATTTACTAACATTTTAGAGGAAGCTGCTGCCTCCAACTTGCAAAATATATGGCATCACAACCCTAGAAGACATTATTCTTTATAGTCTGACCTCATAGGACAAAGTGTTCTCAGGCTATAAGCTGTATGATGCTGAAGTAAAATTTCGGTGTTTTAGGAACTTCTTGTGAAGTGATGTGAATTAGATGGGTGTTAAATTACACTGGTCAGCAAAACAAAATTTAGCTCCTTGTTAAAATTCTGGGTGATTCTTATAGTTTTGACATTGCTGAATCCAAATATGACAACCAAATTGCCCTATCACCCATCATTATTTAGGAGAAAGGATTAAATTCAAAAACTACATTTGTAATGAAAAAAAGTATTATATTGGTTTTCATTTACAATGTACAGGATCAACTAATGAACAGTGTCTCTATATATGGTATAATAACTACAAAAAGTCGTTAAACATTCACCTTGTCTTCTTTTGCATCTTATATTCACCAGTTGGTGTGTCCCTTATAAGACTTCATCAGTAGTCAGCCAACATATTTGGACTCCATTTTCCCCGTACCTCTTTCAATTTAGGAAATATCCTTTTGGAACCTTTCCACATGTTCATTGGCAATGGCTGCCATGTTTTCAGGGGAAAAAAATCCAAATGTGAATACAGAAAATGAAGTTTCAATGACATGTTACAACCCATAGCACAATATGATGACATTAGCTCATGCACAATTTCACTGTAATTTTTTGCTTTTTCATTGCCTAGGAAGTTTCTGCAGATTTTTTCACAAGTCTTACAGGCTCTTCTTTCTGTAAAATTTAATTTTGTGCTAAATATTTGGTCTTCGAATAGTTGTTATATTTTGTCTTAAATAGCCATACCCTTCACTTTCTTCATCCATTGCTTTCACTGATACTGTTTTAAAACCGAGCTTGATGTGCAGAGGAGGCAAATAGATTTTTTTGCTTGTCCACTAAAGCAGGATGTGCCACATTCTTCTGATCTGGTGTTGCTTCTGATTGGAGTGGCCTTTTTTATTCTGTAGTGGCAGTCACTTGCCCAGCTGTCCCATTCACATTAAAAGTAACAGAATTTAGTTTATCTGCATTGCAGCACAGTCAGCATTGCTATAACTTTTAGGTCAGCATATTTACAGCACATTTTTTTCAAGAAAACCTGAAATAGCTCGTACATTTCTTTCATGTGAACTGCCTGAGCGAGTGGTATAGAAGGGAACTGATTTACGTTGTGGAGTAACACTGTCTTCAAACTGACTGTAGATGAATCACTGAAAAGCCTCCATTGCTCAGAGAAGTTGTAATTTTTTCATCAATTCTTGGATGTTATTGCAGTACACTAGTTCACCATCCATTGAGTAATACATTACTATGTATGGCTGCCTCTTGCTATAAAATGATATTATTACACCTTTTTCAAGAGCATTCCACTTCTTAAGCCGTGATCCAAGTAGCTGAGCTTTTGTTGCTGTGATAAAATGTTGGTGTGTTCAGTGTCCCTTTTATTTGCAGTGTGATAATTATAACACTGCAAATTAAAGGGATGCCAAACAGCTGGAAGGAAACCTTTTCAGTTTGAGATACGGTGTGAGAGAATATTATTCTATGGATTTAAGTGTCTTATATAAGTAAAAATAAATGAACAGCATAAAAAACCTTTTGATCCAGCCCCAAATTTTGGTTTAGGGCCATTTGACTGAGGTATCAACTGGTTTCATCCAAAAAGAGGGTAATATAAACATTTTATTCACACATTTGAATTTGTAAACCTATCCCCAGTGAAAGTGTATCAGAATTGTTCAGGGAGGAAATTGATGTTGACCAGTGTTACTTGTCTTTTGGTCTGCAGTTATATAATGAGGATACACTGTTTGTGATGAATGGCATGTTGGTGAAGGATGAAGAACCATGAAGGAATTAAACATTTACTTCTGATACCAGTATCACTGAATGCATTTTAAAATTGCACTACCCTAGTCACAGTCAAACATTTAAAGGCATTAATGTGCTTTGAGCGTTATGATATTTCTAGCTCTTATAGGTGTAGTAACCAGTATAGTTTGTTTTGTGGACATGAGATGTGTGAGACCTGTCTGTCACTCTTGTGATAATTTTTAGGCATGGCATTGAATTACACATTTTGTGACTCAGCATTTGTAGTTCTTACTAATGCTGTCAGGTTGTGTATTGAATTATCCTTTCTTGTTTATGGAAGGAATTCTCAATTCATCGTAAGAGTCGCCAAGGTTTACTTGGTCGAATGTCAACCTCCTTCCACAATCTGGCTGCAGTGTACATGATGAGGCACCGCACACAAGAGTTCGAGCAGGTCCGTGAATATGTGGCTGCACTTGGAGAGAAACTAAACAGTGTGGACAAGATCAGCCAGCATATCCACAAAGAAAGACAAGGTACATATATAGTTTTGGTACACTTTAACACTGTTTTCAGTGTACTGTTCTTTATTAGGGAAATAAAATAACCAGTTTGAAAGTTAGGCATCCAGTTGTGTTTTCAAATAATTAAATAAGTATCAACAGTTAACACAACTTTATTTGTAACATTTATTGCAACATGTTTTGACATTAACAGGTCATCATCAGGTGAAATATATATTAAAACATAAAAGACTGTGCAGTTGCTATGCTAAACTGAGATCTTAATTTTTACAATTCTCAAATTTAACAATTTTCCAACTAGATGCGACTTATTCAGTTTATTACATTACTGTAGGCAGCACTACATATTTCAGGTGTAGACACCCATCATCAGGAGCTCATACAACTGTAAATAGAGCTTCTGGTATTGCTTAACCGGATTTACTACCATCCACTTTTGTTGTTGAGTTCCAACTCAACAACGAAAGCAGATGGTAGTAGATCCAGTTAATCAATACCAGAAGCTGTATTTACAGTTGTATGAGCTCCTGATGATGGGTGTCTACACCCGAAACATGTAGAGCTGCCTACAGTAATGTAATAAACTGAATAAGTTGCGTCTAGTTGGAAAATTGTTAAATTCGATTCACGATGCAAGGACCCATGTATATAAAATTTTACAGTTGTGTTTCATTTTGTTTTTACGTGTTTTTTGTGATTAATTAAAATGTTACATTAAAATGAACACAATTAATGTAATAGACATGTGGTGTCTCAGCATAGTCAGATGCTCCATCTGACTATGCAGCACCACATATCTTTGTGTTACCTAAAGATTAACCTTTTGTAATTGAACAGAAATAAGAAGCCATCAAATAAAAAAAAATTTTGATTAACATTTGATTAATAGATTAATATACTAGTGGATTCCCCAACTAGCAGTAGTTCCTTGCCTCAATAACAGAAAGCACTAGCCCTTTTCTCTGAGGTAGTGACTTGGTGGGGACGTCGGTCCCTGGATGACAGATACATGAATTTGTAGCATTGGTGGAAAGATAATTTACAAGGGAAAACCAAAGTACTTGGAGAAAAACCTGTTCAATTTCCACTTTGTTTACAACAAATGACATTTCACTACCCTGTAATTCAATACAGGTCTCCATAGTGAGTAGCTAGTGACTGACTGCCTGATGTATGGCATGGTTTTTCCTTTTGATTGCTTTCAACATGTCACTTTGGTTCATACATGCACTCCTTGTTGAACAGTGCCCTCAGCGACATTGTTTTGCTTTAACATTCAAAACTTTAGGGACCAAAGACTTGCTAATAAATATCCGGTCTCAGACTAACATTTTTGCTGGCTGCTAATGTGAACTTCAACTGTCATATTCTTGGTGTGTTAATTAATTCTTATGGGAAAACCTCTTCCAGTTTGCTTTGTTTTGCTCTGCATTGTAACTTTCAGGGATGAAATCCCAAGGTTAAATAAGGACTATTTCTGCAGTGCATCAGCCACATACCACTAGTGGGGATGCTGTTACCTGACTCAAAAATTAACCTTTTTCCCACACCATGTGTATGCCTTAATGTAAGTTGTAGTGGTTACATATTACTAAACATATTATATCGTAATACAATTTTCACATTGTAACCTCACCACATTTATCATATTTGTCATCAGATTATCTGTATGAACTACATCAGATGCATCCCATCTTCACTCTTTGGTCTACGTCAGAACCTGAACTTAGTCCAATCTTACTATCCATAGCTGCTGCTATAGAACAGAGCACCCAAGCCCAGCAACGTGTTCTTGTTACCTTCACTCCTAGCATGGCTCAGGTAAGTATGTGGTTGATGTGACGTGTTTTGCAAGAGCAGATGAAAGAGAGAAATTGATTTACACTGTACCTATATATACATGGCATAACAAAACTTCCTCTGGACTAGGACCCAGGCAACATTTTGCTATGGCATTCTTTCAGTGAGCTATGTCGGTAGGTCCAGCAGCCAGCATGCAAGACATACTTTGTCACCTAAGGGCATTGTGAACAAAAGTTTACAGCCATTCACTTTAAAACACACTATCGAAAACTACTTCAAAATGAAGATTTTGATGTTAGGTTGTTGTGCACTGGAGATGTGCAGTTTTGTGGCACAGTTATTGTTGAGTTGGGATATTCAAACAACCAGGAATAGAAATAAAATAAAAATAATTAGTTTGTAAAATACTATATGCCTCTTGCCCAAGGTGTGTTGTTCCTGTGTCTGTATGTTTGAACATGCACACAGTAGAGTCAGCTTATAATTGTATCTTAAGGCATCTGAATGCCTCTGTGTTTGATGTAAGTGTTCATTTAACTGAGGTATTGAACTATAAATAAATCAAAATACCACAGTGTATGTTGCAAGTATTTATTGCAGAAATTCTTACTACATATGTACAGTGCATTGTTACTGAGCGGAATGGATATTTTGGGTTTTTTTTTGAGGGGGGAGGGAGGGAGGGAGGTGTCTTTCATTTGTTTCTGTGTTATGTCTTACATCCCCAAGTTAAAATATTCTCCTTATATTTTATGGGAGGATAAATTTCAGACAGCACAATCCAGAATGAAGTAATCTGGACACAGCAAACACATCATCTCTAGCTCCCTTTTTTTTCCTTTCTTTCTTTTCTTTTCTTTCTACATGATAAGCCCTTTACATTCATTGAAGGTAATTCCAGATTGGTATATTGCTCTGTGTTCTTGGTATCAGAGACACTTTTCCAATGAAGCAGATTTCTTTTTAATTTAATTTTAGACAGGGCTTGCTGCATTGGTTTTATTTGTAACATGTGTGTAAATATACATGCACACAATAGCACCATCAATGCTGGGTCAGACATCTCCAGGTTTTCAGGCAGTGATAGTTTGCATTGTGGTCTTACGGGTTGAGACTGTGTGGTCTTGTAGGTATATGTACTATCTTTCTGGAGGAAGATGCTGTCTCTGTCTTCAGAATCAAATTGAGTATGTTAAGGGTGTACTAAGGTTGAGTAGGCAGTTTGCAAGGAAGGTGGCCTCAGAGGCAAAATTGGAATTGCTGTCAAAGCATGGCTTGGACCATGTGTTCCAGTTAGGGTAAAGTGATGGGTTGCATTTCAAATTGGATACTTGGAAAAGGAATATTTTTGTGTTGATGATTAAATATCTCACAGTGCTGTACACTTGTACTGTTACTGTATTAAGTTGGTAGCTCATGATGTTTTATTGCTGTTTGGCTAAGAATTAAATATGCATGTCCATGAGCTGCAAGTATATGTAGAATGTGATTCATTATAAATCAGTAGGTATGGTAGTGGATACATTCTTCTTTTGTGTTCTACTAACAGAAATTAAACAGTTCATGGCAGCAGTAATTTACTAAATAAAATGAGTGTCACACATGTTCTGGCTTTATTACTGTAGTGTATTAACATACTGTAACAAGACATCCTCTTACATTTGTTTTTGTCTTCATTTATAAAGCCTCTGAAGGAGTATCTGCTCTATATAGAAGCAGTGAAAGAAGCTGTAACTCGACGTGATTCAGTGCAAATTGAATATGAACTGACTGTAGAAGAACTGAAGAAAAAGAGAGCAGAGAAAGAGCTGGTAGGTTTTGACAGAATTTTTGTAATAAGTAAAATACAACTGGCTGTTCGATCCTATCACCAGGCATGATGCTGTTACCCCTCATTAATTACAGTAGTTGAAATACACATGGTTCTTTGGCAGGCTCTCGTATGAGTTTAAAGTTTGACTGTGTAGCTATGACCACCACCTTGTAGCAAGGAAAGAAGACTAATGACGAGTATGTTTCATACTCATAAAGCTTGAGGAAGCTAAGTGTAGGCTGTAGAAATGGCATCAGAAGGAGCAATGAAATGTTGAATTTTAGTTAATGTTGAATGTAAACTGAAGTGATGAAAGGACAGTAGCATTTAAATATGTAATGCTCAGGAACCATATCACATATTTTTTACATGCAGTTGCTGGCAGAAGAACAAACACATGGTAGTGGAGGCTTGAGTCTTGGAGGAGCCTCTTTTTGGAAGGGTGCTGCAGAAATGAGAGACGATAAGTTACAGAAGTTAGCACAGGCAATACCACAACTAGTGAAGCAAGTTGAGGTTAGTTGCAGATATAGTACTTTGATACTGAGTCATAACATCCTGCCTGACTTCATTGAAGGCCATGTTGGTCACCTTCATGCCATTAACTCTTTCTTCTGAATCCATTCCAAGTTCACTGCAAGTAAACATAATCTCATTGCTTTTAGCTGTAAAAAAGTTTTGCTGTTGGTATATCATTATTAATTTGCTGCTCAAAGGACCAATTGAACTCATTTTTTGGAGTGCTGTATTTTGACCCAGTAGCATACACTCTGAGACCTTCATGCAAACTTAACAGGCCATGTATTGTTCCCAGTGAATGTTTAACTGACTTAAACAAGCTTAATTTGTATTTTATGTAATAATATGAAATATGGAGCGGACTCTACTCCTGATATTTTTATCAAATATGTCTGAAATTCTAGCCTTTCTCCAAGTGGTCTTGTCATAAGGAACAAACCATCAGGAAATCTTCAGAAAATCAGTTGCTTGACAAGTTTTTTATTAATTTGAGGGCTCATTCATGAATTCATCTTATCTTACAGCTTCATGAGTGGAATGTGTGACAATGCATTGCATTTTGTTGTAGTCCACCTTATCTGCATGCTCTGCTGTATTATTGGCTGTGATGTAATACATATGGTATTGTGTTCAGTTTCTGTCATTGTTTGTATGAGTGTACATAAAGTTGATTATAAATGTTCATGAACAGATTTAAAGTGAAAGCAAACATTCTGAATTATTCATAATAATATTTTTCCTGGTACTCATTCCTCTTTACAGGAAAATCAGGATAAAGTGGAGTGTGCAAATGAGAATCTGAGGGCTGATTTAGAACGCTGGCATTTTGAGAAGAAGAATGATCTGAAAAAGTTGTTTGTAACACTGGCTAATCAACAGATTAGATATTATGAACAGGTATGATTAAATCATACAAAGCCACCTTTTTATTTATAATTCTGGATGAAGAAAACTGGATTACATGTGCTATTAGGAAGACCTTCTAGAGTCACTTTCTTCAAATAATATGTTCTTATGTTGGTACCATTAATACAAATAGTCGTTTAATTCATGTATTTCTTTGTCAGATTAAGTAACATTTCATAATTTTGGTTCTCATATAATAATTTTAAAATTAGTGTTCTGGGAAGTGTAACATTATGTGGTTCTGGAGGAACCTGCTGCCTCAATCTTCAGTGTAGAAGACAGCAGAAATGGACGCAACAGTTTCCTCTAAAATGTTAAAACATATATACTAGGCTTTATGATGTCATTCATACAGAAGACTGTAATTTTTGTGTATTAATATTTGACAAACTATGGTTGCACACTTGCATAACAAGCAATGATATTGTGAGCTTGTGAGTGGAAGTTGATAAGGTATTAGTTATTTATATTAATTGAAATTATTTCCATTTTTCCTTCTTCATTTCTGTAGCATGCTGGTACTACCTTTCTGATTGTTTTCCATTTGTCTGTATGACATCAATAGAGTGATAAGATAAATAAAAATTTTGTAAAATTGTATGTAGTTGATTGGTCCTTCAGAAAATAATGAAACTTTAGTTTTGATTTTCTATTATATTTTCACTTATACTGGGAGTGTATAAAGACCTTTGAATTTTGACAGTGTTGAAAGATTTCAACATAATGTGTAGTATTGATACTTTGTGGTATTAATGGTCATATTGGTATTATTTCTTCAATAGCGCTTCTTGACAACTTTCACTCACATTTGTTGTAATAATCAACTATTATACAGGAACTGCTGTTTTGGTTTGCTTTGGTTTTATGTCTTCTTGTGACAGTACGTCACAGCACGGACTTCTATGCTGTAATGCAGAGATGCCGTCAGTATAGCGGTGCTACTGCAAGTGTATCAGCTGCTGATTCTTGTATGAGCAATGTGCTGCTGCCTGGAGCGCAACCTAGCCTGCAGTTGATAATCCTTGCTGGTAGAGCGCATTGCTGAAATAGTGTGCAGAGAGATGACTGTTACTTCATTGATACAACTGCTTATGCCTTTGAAATGACTGATTCTTTACTCCCTTGAGATGAATGACATTTTACTCCTTTATGATGAATGACTGTGTGCTTGGAATGCCTTGCCTTTATCCCATGTGACCATGCAGCTGACTGCTCTGTGATTGGTGGGTGAGCAAAGCATGTCACAGCAGTGGGGCGAACAGCTACTAGTGCATTGCTTCAGTTGGGCCACATAAAAGGGCTGTTTTTGAGTTGTGGTGCTGCTCTGACTTCTAGAGTTGGTGTAAGATGCAGTGTGTGTGTCAGTGCGCATGAGAGGGCTCTTTCTGACTACAGTGGGAGGTTCCTACATCATATTAAGTTTTTTACGTGCTTCAGAGTTGCAAAGTAGAACTTGGCATTACTTTAATGTCAGGATGTTTTTTGTTACAGTGCCTAGCAGCATGGGAAGAAGTTCTGCCAGATATGAAGGGTGTAGATACTTCTTCATATTCCCCCAGTAACAAGCCACAAATGCAGTTACCAAGCTAAGTGCTTAGTCTAGTATTTAACTGATATCACATTTGTTGTACTTGTACCTGTTGTGTAATAATGCTTTGCCACTTGCACCATGAATACTTCCATGAATTTCAGTAGAACATTTGAAATTTATGATCACAAAGATGGGGAAATATGTAATTCTTTTTTTAAAAATGTAAGCAACAAACATAAGCATGTTTGAGTCCTGCCATTGTAAAGACCAACAACTTATTGCTATTTAAGGAAACAATTTATTGTAAGAAACCTATGAAACACATTGGCAAATATTCTTAATCTTACAGTAGGCGGTATGTATATTGCAGCACCGGGCTTACCTGGTAATTAAATTGGTACAAATTTGTAAGTAATTTTGAAAGCAAGATTAATTAACTTCAAAGAATGATACTGACCTACAAGAAAATGGACACTGGTGTACCTGATTAGTGTCTGGTGACTTCTTTTCACTATTTATGTATGTCTCTTTGTTTGTTTAATATTTTTTGTTATATCTTGAAAATTATCATTGACAACAAAATGTTCAAACATTATGTTAATCCTTTGTGCTTACTGTGACATGTATTATGTTTATACATCTGAATTGGGTGGAGTTGTGCAACAACCAACCATTTAAGAAATTGCCTTGCTGATATTAAATTTCTGATATTCAATATTGAAATAAATATCTATTATTTATTTTCCACTGTACCCACCATTCTTGTGGTACAAGAATTGTTGAACTGTACGTAATATGTGTGAAATTTGCTTCATGTACTATGTCTGTAAAGGTAAAGGCAAAGTTACCCTAAAGGAATATGGCGGAGTGGGAGTATAGCTCCGCACATTCCTAACCTTAGTAGTAAGTGAAGCTGAGTGGTCAGCTATATGCTCATACAGCTTTACCCCCAGCTACAGCCTCCTCCATTGAATAGGAGGCTGGCTGCCCCCAGGTGTTGGTGTTGGTGTTGGTATTTTGGAGAAGAGAAACATTTCTTACCTGTGGCAGAAACTGCACTGAAATACATCGGTCATACAGCCCATTGCACAGTCACTATACCAGCCCACTCACTCTTGTTCCTTATTATGTTTAGGTAGAAGTAACAAAGCATGGGAAGATGGTTATGCCCTATGAAGAACTTAACATTTCTGCATTTTATTTTGTATAATTGTTATATAAAAATCTCCGAAAAATACTAAAACTTTTTTCTTGTGGAAATAAATAATATTAAGTCCTGGCAGCTGCATTTTAACTAGGGGATAATGCCAGTATTGTTAAAATATGCATTATTTTGCCAGCTGGATTGCACACATGCAGCATTTACAATAGTTCATCACCACTGCCATTTCCTGCTTGTGTGTGTAAGTAATGCAGTGAACAAAGGTACAGAGGGACCATGTCAATGAAGGGTGCAAAATCTCTGCTTTTTTTAAAGTCAGCAGTCATTGTAATGCTATAGTTTGTTAAACATGCTATCAGTTTTGCTTTTGTCACAACTCCTGATTGCCTGTGTTTTGGTATGTGTCAGGTAAATACCGTAAGTGTATGGGACCATGTCACGCTTCCTTCAAACACTAAGAAATTAATTTCTTACAAGACATGCTAAACGTGAGCAATGTAATTGAAATGAGTATGTTATCAGTGTGAATTTAGACGTAATAAATGGAAAGATCAAGAGATCCCTAGCTTCATTCACCCTGTGAAGGACAGCCTGGGTCTGAAGACTTCAGGTGCGGACAGCATGTGCTATGAGCCAGTCAGGTCTATGTTGTGTAGATCTGCAGGTCGGTTGAGACCAAAGAAGAAGATTTCCACAGTCACAATTACCTCACATAACTGGATGAGTTGGCAGAGGCAGAGCACATTTTCAACAGAGAACATAACATCAAACTCGCACGATACCAAAATCATTTCCAAACCACCATACATGGACTGTATGACCAGGGAGATGACTGAGATTGAGCTGCATCCCAACCATAAGAATAGAGGATTGCCTCATCTTGGGCAGATCATAGAAACCTCACATTCTCTTCTGAGAAAGTGGAGGAAGCCTTCCCATGATGATACATCAGCCTTTCTCAGGGCCACAAACTGGTTCTCTCCTATTCATTTTCTGAGACAACACAGGAGGTCTCCCCATATTGATTACAAGCAGCCTTTCTCAGGGCCAAAAACTGCATAATAGTCCTCTCTTTGACCACATGTATCCATGATCTTTCCTTTTCTTGTCACTTATTCATCTTCCATATTCCTGCAATGAACTCTGTCATAGACCACCCTCTCTCGGTTCCTGTCTCCATATAACCCTAAACCTAAAATTCATCACTTCATTGCAGCATCTCATGCCTGACCACCTGACCATTGTCACTTTATCTTATAACAGACCAGTGTGACAACATCCCATTAAATATACAGCGTTTTTGTTGAAACAGGAAGACGCTGTCATGCAATGGCCATTTAAAATGAATAGTACACCAGCTGCAGCAGAAATGCTGTCATTTAAAAGGCTATACGCTGAAGGATAACCATCTTATCTAATCAGTACCACTTAGCCTTCCTGCCAGTTCCACTACGACCTGGCCCATTCATAGTACTACCTTTCCCAGTGGCTTACATCCTAGTTGTCGTTATATAATGAGCCTATATTTTCTTGTGTGGCTTTTCTTTCTTGACTGCTTTTGACTGCTTTGCCCTGAAAATGAAGGCATTACACTCCTTTGAAATATCAGTAACTTATAACCATGTCAGCTCCCAGCCAGTGAACATATCTTAATTACAGGGACTCTAAGCATTTCTAAGGGACACAGGTACACTTCTATAAATAATTTATCACAATATTAATTTTCCAATTATACTCTTTGCCAAAACTTGTTGTACACACATTTATGTGAAGGTATGGTTGTGACATTGTAAGTTTAATCACTCTATGCCTGTAGGTTGTGGTCATGTCACTAATATTTATTTCACAGTTATGCTGTATTTACACACCTGAAATGATGGAAAATGTTCCCTTAAAGAAAACACGGAACTTAATTTTGCAATTTTAATCACACAAATATCTTGTAAATAAATACTTCTAAATTTCCAATTTTTAACTTACGTGACCTAGCTAGCTAAATTGGAGTGATGCAAGATGTGACTTCTTGTCAACTTAGTGCAAAACAAGACTGATTCCATAGCGTTCATTTACTAACTTGCCTCCTGTTCCAAAATTCTTCCCCTCTGAAATTTTCTTACCATGTCCAATTGGCTGCCTCTTAATTTCGCTGTTTCCTAATGGGCATGAAAAATTAAAATTTTGAATACTGTCTCATCATTGACTACACATGACAGCGCTGTCTCCAGTGCCGTAACTTATATATACCCTGTGTAAGTGTTCTACTGGTCATTTGTAAAGTGCAAACCTGACTAATTGAGCGTAGACCCTTGCAAGATTTAAAAAGTCCAAAATTATCAAAGTATAGAATTTCGACTGCTGCAGAATTTAAAAAGAAAAATGAATTGTTACCTTGACAAATGGTGAACATGCTAGCTTCCTATATGCAAACTAAACTCTCTCTCTCTCTCTCTTGCCCTGCTGTCCCATCAGAGCTGCTACTTGAACACATTACAGTTCCCTTTCCACACTTAATTAAATTACTAATTGCAAATAAAATGTAACGTATCTCCCAAATATAAATTCTGATACCTAATAAAAGTAATCACTCCTCATGTGACAATTATGAATTATTAACCTGTCAACATGGTGTTATACACCAGAAGACTTTCATCGTCTTTGGCAACTACTCATCAGATATATTTAATTTGTCATATACCTGATAAGAAAACAGGAATTAAATGCAGGACATAAGCAATTTCCTCTTCTTCATCAGGTGCTAGGTCTTTACTTATTCTGAATATTTGGAATTGATATCTGTATCATTTAGACTAATTTTTTTCTTAGAACATCTTGAATATATTTTTTTTTATTTACAGTTAATCCAAAATGTATTCATTGATTTTTCAATTTTTGAAACATGTCAGTTAGTGACTGTTTTGTTCTTGTAGTTATCAATACATCATCAGCACAGGCAGAACACTGTTTTAATCGGAGACATAGCTCCTCCTTTTAATGAGCTGTTGCTAGTATATGGGACAGAGGTTGAGGAGCTGCTAATTAGGACAAGTAGCGGTTGTTTGTATATTGGTCAATCAGTGGAGAATTTAGAAGTAACGGTGAGCCGAGACCTGATGTTTGTATATCAAGAAAAATGCTGAGTAAATCGGAGTTGAAAATAGATACCGCATATTTTGCATTAAAAGTAACCTAAGAAGATATGGAAAGTGTGTTGACCGGCTCTTGAACAGGTTTAACGAAGACTAGTTCAAGTAAAAGTATATGGAGGTGTTTGCTCTTCGGGGATATTGTGCGGCGTCGGTGTATGTTACCCATGTTTTGGGACAGCGTTTCAGTCCGTTCGTCAAGGGACAAAACAGACCGAAACGATTGTGTTGTTTTTACTTTGAGGTACCCAAAGAAATTTCGTTTTGCTGTTCATTAGATGTTCTGAATTGTATGCCAAGGCATAAATATGGCTTTAAAAAAAATAGGTAAATGTGTAACCTGCGTTATGACAAATTTTCTTCTGTTCTTTCTGGCCACTGCACGCACTATCACAGAAGAACGATCCAAATTTGATAAATGCTAATTGGTGTGATATTCTGTGTGTCGGAGGGGGGGGGGGGAGCAGGCTAACGAAAGCAGATGGTTTTCTTACTGACTGACTTGCCGTCGAATTCGTCACGACATATTGTTATCAGTGACATTGTCACTGCTAACTGGTCGTCGTGAGACAGATAATCTGTGGTCCCAAGTATGTCATCGACAGCATGGTAGCGCATGGAACGTCCAATGTCCCTTGAGATTTTTTGCCAATTGCCGTGAGTTGTATACTATCATCTGTGTCGGGTAAACTGACCAGCCAACTTTGTTTTCCACGTGCAGAGGCATGGTCTTGCGTGGTGGTCGGCGTGGTAAGTTGGGGCAGTTCGTGTTTAATATTGTAAAAGCTGTGATAGGTTTTTGGACGCTGATGACTTCCGTGATGGTTACGAAGATTACCGAAGTATTAAGAGAGCTGAGGTTGTAAAATGTAGTGTGTTCATTACAACAAAAATGCGCTCAGTGACTGAAGCTGTATATGTACTTCTTACTTATATGGAGCAGAGTCCTTGAGAAAACCTGTTTGCAGCTAGTCCAGAAATTTCCCGCATTTTATGGAACCCGAAGGTTCATTACCGCATTCACAAGTGTTCGCCACCTGCCCCTATCCTGAGCCAGCTCGATCCAGTCCATACCCCAACATCCCACTTCCTGAAGGTCCATCGTAATATTATCCTCCCGTCTACCCCTGGGACTCCCCATTGGTCTCTTTCCCTCAGGTTTCCTCACCAAAACCCTGTATATGCCTCACCCCTCTCCCATACGCGCTACATGCCCCGCCCATCTCATTTTTCTCGATTTTATCACCCGAATGGAATTTCAACACATGATTGAGTTCTGATGAAATTTTGTGTCATTAATGGTCACTGGAAGCTGCGTTGCCCTGTTAGTGTTCCATTCAAAGCATTGCTGTACTGTTTGAATACTTAGGCTTTCTTGGCGGCCTGCAGTGTGTAGGATAAGGCTGTGTAGAGGAATGAAGATTTCCTGACATGCTGGGTAACATCACAGCCACTTCCCCATTTGCCTTTGTGGTGTGGTTCATAGACCTAAGGGAATTGAATATGAGATGTGTTGCATTAAATGGCTACTGTAATGGTAGCCTAAATGTCAGGAACTCTTCATTCTTCCACACACTCTAATCCTGAAAGCCAACCTAATGCATGGACATACTGTTATTGCAACTGTGGCTTGAAATCATGAAGCTTGTATTGTGGTTGTCAACATTCTGAGCTAGAGCACCTTTGTGCACAGAAATAAATAACTAGAGCACAAATGTTATATTTGTAGTAGAGAGTACTGAGACGGAAGCAAAAGCATACAAAGGTCTCTCAGTTTTCATGAGCAGGACCCAGATCTCAAAATAAGTAGCTGACATTCCTGTTTTGTATGGTTCCAGCCCTCTGTCTCAGCTGTTCTTAGGGGTTTTGTGATTTTTTCTCAGTCTCATGTTTTCATTGGATCTTCATCTTCAGAGCTGGGCAGTCCAAGAAGAATCTAATTAGGCCTCTTTGAACTACCTGACTCTTAAAAGTGAAGGCACTATTATTTGTAACAGAAGGAGTCACACCCCCCAGTTCACAGCACCACATTCCAGAAGATGTGAATCCTCAACAACACTGCTGTGACAACCTCAGATTTCATGACGTGAGCACTGTTTGGTATCTTCAAGATTCTTTAACTTGACTTGGTAAGAGGTATATATACAAGCATTTTGTGAACATACGTGGTGCATGATGTTGTACATGAACTTTATTCGAGTGAGAAATTAGGAGTTGACTCTCAGCAGGGCAAGAAACTTTTTCTTCTTCAGATGATCCCAACCTCCTGTTCGAAAGATACTGGTGCTAAATCGGTCCCTAATATGAAGCTAACCACCTCAGTGGGGTCCGGAGTTTAGGAATATGTGGCGGTATAACTCTGCTTCCTCATATGCCGTTATGCCGTCATGCTCTGTCCAGCACAGGGGCAACCTTCTCTTTACCTCTACATGCAGTGTGTGCTAATTTGTCACCTGGCTACATGTTATTTAAATTATTAGTGGCAGATGTAAGGCTTTAAGTATTTTTTTTTAATAAGAGGCATGATATCAGGGTTCTTTTTATTTGGAGAAACTGAACTTCTACAACTGTTGTGCAAAGGTCTTGGGATTTGTGGTTTTATTTTATTGGCATACACAGGCTGGGCTTACATAATTCTTTCAGAAGGTAGACAGTAAATTCCCCCTATGGAACCCAAAGGTTCTTATCATGTTCACAGCAGCCTACCCCATGGCCTTGTCCTGTGCCAGATTAATCCCATCCATGCCTTTTTATCCTCTTTAAGTTCTATTTTCATATCATTCTCCATTTGTGCATAGGTCTTCCAAGTGGCCACTTTCATTGCAGTTGCCATACCAAAAGCCAGTACATATTTCTCTTAAATGTATCCTTGCGACATGCCCCACCATTCTCATTCTTCTTCTGAATAATATTTTGGCAGGGTTCACAAATTAAGAAGCTCCTCATTGTGTCTGTTTCTTCATCTTGGACCCAAATCTCTTCCTCAGCTACCTGCTCTCAAACATGCCTTGGTCATGTTTTTTCCACTAACGTGGTAGACCAGGTTTTACAGCCATATAGAACAAGAGGCAAAGTTATAGTTCCATAAGATTCAGTCTTTATGTCTAGATAGCAGAAGATGAAACCAAAGATAGTTAAGTGAATGGCAGGAAGCATTTCCTGAATTAATTCCACTTAATATTAATATGCATGCAGTTTTGTTTGTTAGTGCCACTCACAAGTACATGTAATTTGCCATATTTTGAAAGGCTTTTTTTGGCTGTCTTTAATGTTGTAATTTTGTCCTGCATTCTGTTGACAAGAGATGAACATATATTTAGTTTTCTGTGAATTTGCTTCTGTACCAATTTCCTTGCTAGTAACTAATCAAGCTTCTGTGTTTTTCTTTGTAATATTATTTTTTTTCCCAGTGAAGTAACTTCATCAGCATATACTGGAAGGTGATGTGTCTCATTCATTGACAGCCCATCCTGGCTTCACTGGACCCTTATAAAGACATTAAAAAATTTGAAAAGCAATGCTAATGAAGCATCTCCTTGTTTCATATCATTCTGAATAGGAAATCCAAGGGCAATTGTTTGTATATCTGGTCTTCACTACAGGTTCAATTTAAACACATTTTTAATTAAACTAACTGCATGTGTGCACCAAACTGAATGAAGATATTGTACAGAACTTTCATAGACTTGTAATCTATGAATATATGATGCACTGCTTCATCATATTCCCATTTTTTCTTAAGTATATGACAAATATCATATATCATTTATTTTCCTTCTGTAGATCCGTACAGGATTACATAATCCACATGGATATGGAAATCGTCATATTTGTTGGGATTAAGGGGTGACATCAACACAAGTGTGTACAACAATCACATGGTTATTTAGTATAATAAATATAATAAAATAGCACAGTACGAATTGTTTCGGGTAATAAAATATAACAAGGATAAAAATAGAAATTAAAGTAAAATAAAAATAAGATAAAATAAGAATAAAGATAGTGGGGTAAGTTAGAAACAATTAGAGGTACTCTTTAAATAGGAAATTGTCTTTCATTAAAGATAGTGGTTGGATGTATACAAACATATTTACAATTTGTATTTGTATTTATTCATCGTTCCTCAAATCCTTACAAGGCATATATATCTACCGGATATTGAACTTGTCATATATAGAAACAATAATGGAAAACTATGAATTACGATTATAGTGAAGAGTTACAGTTGTATAACAAGAAATACAGTTACATATATAACAAAGGTGTCAGGGTTCATGTCATCGTAACAATCGTTCCAAAACACGACTAAATATAAGAAATGCATCTGATGCATTATTAATTACAGTATGGCAGTATGTTTTGCCATGTAATTCTAATTTCTCGTATAATATAATAGTAGTAATGTGTATGTTACATTGGGTTTGACAACATTTCTTTAGATTAGATATAGATAATATCAGTAGTTAGAATCATTATAAATGAATTA
>Ga0123352_10003807_pt1 | contig 21988 bp, 12 predicted proteins | sample TergutLab28metaG_FD_89700 | JGI IMG/M metagenome (GOLD analysis project Ga0123352, IMG submission 89700) | Labiotermes labralis P1 segment gut microbial communities from Petit-Saut dam, French Guiana - Lab288 P1 | ecosystem: Host-associated > Arthropoda: Insects > Digestive system > Gut ...
AAAAACTAATAGCCTACACATCGAGAGAAGAGGACTGGCCAGTGCGGAAACGTGAATTAGTGAACAAATATCTAAAACAATTTACAAATTTTGCTAACTCTATAGACTTCGAAAAACTGCAGTGAAACGTGAATTAGTGAATAAATATTTAAAGACAAAAGCTCAATCAAGAAAAGGACACAACAAATAACCATATAAAGGTGAACAAAACAAACCTAGCATGTAGTATTACGCAATGTAATGAAGCATGCTGTGATTATAAAAAAATATAATTAAAAAATACATACATACATACGTACGTACATACATACATACATACATACATACATACATACATGCATGCTTACATGCATACATACATACATACATTCATTCTCTGGTATGTACCAAGGTTAGCCCAAAGTACTATAGGATATGGAATAAGCCAAAATATGAAACATACATAAAAGTACAATTCATAGCATTTTTAGGTCAAATGTGCTACTAAATTCTTGTACCCTGTACTTGTTTAGTTGTCCTAAGCACTGCAGCTGTATGTCTTTGGCAAGTGCAGGCATTTTGTGTGATATAGCTGCCATACTCAGTGCTCTGATAAAATAAATACCCTGCATGTTTAACAGATAAGCTCTGCTATTGTTTAGAGACCATAAATTAGGAAGAAATGTAAATTAGTAAGCAATGTAAATGCAAAAAGGCAATAAACAAGACCTACCAAAGTGAAAATTGTAGTGTCTGCATTATACCAGTAAATGATGAAACATGTTACTTAAATATTAACATGTTCCAAGCCTTGTGTAGCATATGGGTATTGCACATAATTTCAATGCATTACTCTGTACTATTTGTGCTGATGGCTGTAACAGGTATGGGGGCAGATTGCCCTCGAATCATCACAGCTGTATGTAACAGAAGGCACAAGTGTTAAGAGTCCGTTTTTTAACACGGTGAGTTATTGTTTCAGTTAAGGTGGTCAGGCATGGGAAATTTGAGACATTACTCAGATTGAAAGCTGGATATTACAAAATGTGGGTAGGCTACTATGATTCAATCAACCAAGTAGCCTACACTGTTTTTTCTGTAACTGGATCTTTAAAATAATTAAGAAAAATTACATTGTCACCCTCTTTGTTTCTGCAGCCTCTGTACAGGAGACATAAATTAATTATTGGTAATACTGTGCATGAGGGACTAAAAATTATAAATCTCTCACTTTCATGTTTGGCAGTAATTTAGTCTTTCACTAAGCAAAGTAAAAGCAGTGAGACAACACTGTATAGATGAAAATTATAAGAAGAGAGTTGTCGGTTCCAGGTACAGCAGATGAGATTGGATTAGGTTCTGATCTGATTAAGCAGAGAGATAATGTGAATAAGATAATAATGCACTGCTGTTCAATACCAGTGAGTTGGTACATTTATCAGTTATATCAGTGACATATTAGTGATGTGCAATAATTCCTTTGGGTTATTAGTGGGTGCATGCATGCATGCATGCTTGCTTGTGTGATGTGACTGGGATGGATGAGCAAGGATATAGATTATGTAGAATTCATATGTAGCATATCATGAGAATTTCCATTGAATTTTCAGTGGGTCTTACAAGATAAAAATTATAATATAAAATTATCTGAATTTATATTTTTCTGCTAGTGTTATAATTTTTATTTCTGATTTTAGTGATTTCTCACCTTTGATTCTTCTGCACAACAACTACAGAAGTGTGTTTCAATATTCCATTTATGTCATGTAAGCCTGTTTTATTCATACATTAGATCTTCACCATCATATTCACAGTATTTAAATAGTAACCTGTCTGTCATTTTAATTTATATTAATTCTACTTCCTCACACAAACTGAACAAACAGTCCTGTCTCTTCTTACAGAAAATTTACTCAGAAGTATTATAATATTGTGTAATGTAAGGTATGACAGCACCATTGTGTGAGCATATGTGCAAACTGTGTGTTTTGGTATATTTTAGGGAGTTTTTACTTTCTTTGTTCATGCTTTTTAAGTAAGAGGTTGCAGATATTGAATGAATATGCCCGAAAATATTTCATGGAATATCTGTTCTACTGATAAAGGAAAAGTAGCAACATTAAATACAACATGGAAGTGTGCCCAGAAACATTTAAGTTTGGTTTTAGAAGACAACCACAAATGAAATTCGCAATATGGATTTTGTTGATTAACTTCATTTCTTTGTTTGAAGGAACTTTTATGTCTGATGCATTTTTCAGTGCGTCAAATTTTTTTGAGAAATTCTGTGGAAAGAAGTCCCTTCAGAAACCAGGGAATACAATGGAAGATAATATTAAAATTAATTTTATTGGTCATAACACTGTCCTACAACAGGCTTCGGTTTTTGGGTTGAAACGCACTTTGTTTGCACAATATCGGGGAGACAGAAAATGTTACCCTTCTCCTTGCAGCTACTCTTTTGACATGTGCCCCTCTTGCCTTAACATTCCTTCTTTCACTCATCAGCAAGAATTTATTACCTGTTGCAGAAGACAAATGTGATCGAAATGTTTTATCTTGCAGACAATTGAGAAGTTGCCAGACAAAGTGCTGCTCAATATCTTTTCATATTTGTCTCACCGAGAGATCTGCCGCGTAGCGCGTGTCTGCAAGAAATGGAGAGTGATTGCATATGACACACGCCTTTGGAGGGATGTTTCCTTACGTCCTGAAATCTCTGGATTGCATGTTGGATCACTTGAGTTTCTGCTGGGGCTCATCAGGTAAGTTGCATGTAATGTAATGTAATGTAGCTCATTAACTGTTTCCTTGAATGCTGATAGAATTGTAAACACAGACGTGTAATAGCATTAAGTTATCTTCTATGCTCTGAAAAGGAGAATGCCATTTGCATACTTCTGAACTGAACGTAAACATGTAGGTAGTGAGAGCCATTTCTGAACAGGATGTGGCCTTTTATAAATGGCGAGGTAGCGTATAAGAAATTAATAAGTTGCATGAAGATTTCAGAATTGAAACAACTAGAAAAATTGTTGTATAAAGTTAGATGTATTTGGGGAAATAAATTAGAAATATAATACTGGGATGGACGGTGGAGAACATACTACCCTTACAGGTATTGCTAAGGACAGTAATTTAAGTAATGGGCATTGTTAAATTAATATAAAGGTCTGAGTACTGCCAGAACCTGATGCTAGTGTGCGAAGCACTGTTTTTGTCTCAACTAACAATGCATGAAATAAATAAATGGAGTGCATGTGAATAAGTAATTAAATAGTTATAACAGAGGGACAAATAAGTGAATATATGAAGAAATAAATACCAGCATTTATGAAACAGAGGTAAAACTGAATTAATGTGATGTGAAAATCGAGTTTCTCATTCTGGTGTTGCTGAAGAATCAATTATTCTTGGATACTACACTGTGTCAGTAGTTACCATCATTTGAGAGACTGTAATGCCTTCACCTTCAGGGTAAAGCAGTCCAAAATATTAACAGGCTATATTTATTAATTCATTGGCTGTAATTTTTTGGCATTTGCACAAATGAGCCTCCAAGGCAAACATATGAGTACATGTTGATTATATTACATGTGTTATCCTGTAGCACTAAATGTGTAAACAGTAACAATTAATTTATAAGTGTAACAGTGAGGTGGCATTATGTTGACTTTTCAAAGATACAGTGTCCTGATTCCTACATTTTGTGCCCTTGTTCCAGTATTAGGTTTGGGCCTTCTCTGCGCTACATTGAACTGCCCATTGAGCTTATCACACACACTGTACTGCATGAGCTTGCCAACAAGTGCCCAAACCTGACACACATGTTACTTGATTTTTCCACAGCCATGCAGTTGCATGACTTCAGTGAGATGCAGGTCAGTATGTAGAGTGAATGATAATGAATATTGCTGTGGGTGAGGTCGAAAACTGCCTTGTAATGTGATTTTTGTGAAGAGCAGCAGAAACGAGCACAGAAGCACAGCAGCGTCTAGTCTACACTGCGCAGTAAATACACACGCACATAGCACAAACACGGCATGCATCTAGTGTGCAGTGTTTTTCAGTCTTATTTAATATGTCACATCTTTTGTTGTCCATGTTAACAAATCCCAGATCTCATCACAAAATTTTGTTGTTAATTAATGTGAGGGGTCTGCAGTGAAAAAAGTGTGAATATTTGTTCATATTGGTTCACTAACCCCTGTTTTACATGCAGGTATCAGGATTGTCGAATTTGTTGTAACTGATTTGCTATACGTGGCCTGTTCAAGAAGTATCCGACGTGATTCCACCCCCCCCCCCCGCGGAAACTATTGAAGCACGGGAGGTGTACTGTGGGAGGAAGGTGGAGAGTACCTTCATGCACATACGTGGATTTTTTCCCGCCAACAGACAGCGTCAGTTGCGTGCAGCCAGCGTGTGAGTGGCAGTGTTTACACAGCGCGCGTCGCGTTGTTATTTTCTGCGAAAATGACGGAAAGACTCGAGCAGCGGTATTGCATCAAAATTTGCCAGAAGCTTGGCGATAGCCAAGTGGAAAACATTCGGAAGATTCAGCGGGTTTTCGGCGACGATGCCATGGGCATCACACAAATTAAAAGTGGTACAACCGACTCAAAGATGGCCGCACGTCGGTGGAGAGTGACGCTCGTTCCGGTAGGCCCTCGGCAAGCCGAAATGACGAGCTCAATGACCAAGTGCGGACTTTGGTCATGCAGGACCGTCGTGTCACCGTTCGAGAACTTGCGGAGGAGGTGGGAATAAGCACTGGTTTCGGTACATTCCATTTTGACCGATGATTTGGCCATGCGGAGAGTGTCTGCGAAATTCGTGCCGAAGCTGCTAACGATGGAGCAGAAGCAACTCCGTCTGGAAGTCTCGCAGGACATGCTGGACTACACAAACAGCGACCCCGAATTTCTGGACATCGTGACCACTGGTGATGAGTCGTGGGTTTACGGGTACGACCCGGAAACCAAGGCGCAGTCGTCACAGTTGAAACATTCATCATCCCAGAGGCCAAAAAGGCCAGACAAGTGTGGAGCAACGTCAAACTGATGTTGACCATTTTCTTTGACTACCGTGGGGTGGTGCATCAAGAGTACGCACCACAAGGCCAAAACATTAACAAAGAATACTACCTGGAAGTCCTTCGTCGCTTTCGTGATGCTGTGCGGCGCAAGAGACCTGACCTGTGGGCAGCGGGAACGTGGGATCTGCATCATGACAACGCACCAGCTCATTCCTCGCAACTGATTCAAACTTTCTTGGCCAAACACAACATTCCTGTGGTTCGACAGGCTCCCTACTCTCCTGACATGGCTCCTTGCTGTTTCCCCACCTGAAAACGCAGCTGAAAAGGACTCGATTTGAGTCACGAGACGACATTATACGGAACATGACGGCCAAGCTGTAGCCCATTCGCAAAGAGACATTCCAGAAATGCTTCGAACAATGGCGGAACCGCTGGGAGAAGTGTGTCCAGTCACAAGGAGACTATACTTCGAAGGGTTGCAGACCTCCAGGCGTGTAAATATATTTTTATCCGGCAAAAGGTCAGATACTTTTTGAACAGGCCACGTACAGTTAATAAGTATATATATATGTGTGTGTGTGTTTTGTGCGTGCGTGCGTGCTCGTGGGTGTGCGTGTGAGAGGACTCCAGAGAACATGGATGAGAACCCTAATGACCCTGACCCAGCAAGTAAAGGAGATATCAAAATGGAGTACTCCTCTAAGTATTTGTCCACTCAAGTATAAAAGAAATAACATAAATTCCCTGTAAGTACCTTAGATCAGTATAGGTACCATCTGGTTATCTGAAATAACTGCAGCAATGGCACACATTCATTCATTCATTCTGATGTATGTTGTTTGTGTTTTCTAGGCATTTCCAACCAAGCTGAGGTACATGTGTATTTGTCTGTCAGAGGTCATTTTCATGGAGGGTTTCATGAGAAAAATATACAACTTCATCAATGGGCTGGAAATTCTACATTTGATAGGTACCTAGTCCTTGGTTTATGCATGAGGAACTTGCTCTAAGTTCATTTACTATCCATGAAGAAAGGCTTGTATGACTGTAATAATGAACTAATCAGTTAGAAATATGAGTGTAGTCATCTTTTTTATTAAGTCCACAAGAAAGTGGTTAAAAGGTGAGATTTTTAATTTAAGCATTCCTAAATTTATTCTGTGCTGGTGTAACATAATATATGTTATCTAAGTGTCAGAAAAAAAGCAAGTATTAAAATATTTATAACAAACAGAGGTATAATTAGTATTACTGAGTTTTCCGACTTTGCCTCTTATTTAATCTTTTTTGAACAGAACACCTTTTGGATGCTGGATTTGTGTTGTCCTCAGGTAAAAAGATGGGGAGGCCCCTGTTCAGTTGTGTATGATGGGTTGGTATATATTTTTCCACCTTAGCAGCCGAAGATGAAAACATACCACTGCCACTGGGTAACAACTCAATTGCAGTAAATAAATATTATTATTATTATTATTATACATTTTCTCCAGCATTTTTCTCCATTCAGAATATCATGATGCAGTAACTCAGTAACATGCATTGTAACTTATCATTGTGCACACTCTTTAGAATTGATTTAAGTTAATACAGGTTTTTAATAACTTATGGGTTGTTTGTGTATGTGGATGCTCTTGGCATCACAACACTTTCATGGGTACTGTTTGAGAATATTCATCTGACCACATTTGTTGGTATAACTTACATACTCTAGTTCCTGTGCAAGTATATGGCATAAGTCATTCTTTCGCAGGGCAGTCACTGTTGTATTCAATGTCATATCCAGCTCATAGGCATAACTGCCCATTACTGATCCAACTGGACTACAGTATGGAAATAACAAATCATTTTGTTGAAATAAATGAAAATATGTAATGTGGTTTTTTGTTGTTAATAAAAATCCAACCAGATGCAACAGTATGCAGATATTTATTTATTGCAAAGTCACTCTACATGTTTCGGGTGTCACAGCACCCATCTTCAGGAGTACTAAAAACTGTAACCGCAACCTCCTGTACAGGTCATAATATCGGTACAGCTACTTCCCTCCAACGTGACCGATCAGGGTGGCACCAAATGAAACTTAATATTGTGGTAAACATTGTCGACTGCCAAAAGACAGCTGGGTGGAAAGTTACAGACATGTTTTGTATACAGCTACTGATCACATAATTGTTGGTATTTATGATAGTTCACATTTTTAGAAGCTGACCAGAAAATCACAGTTGTGTTTTGTGTGATGCCCTCTCTCCTGCCAATGTTAAGGATTATGGTATGTTATTTTCACAATACAGAGGTAATAACCAACTATTCGTAGTGTCTTTGAGAATAATGTCACTTTAAAGCCTGAATGAAGTGAGATTAATGAGGTGCCGCTTAACTCGTGTAAGAGAGTGAGTGACATTGTACCAATGACTAGTCCTCTTCTCATGATAACTTTTGTTTTTCAATAAATGTTAATTTTAAATTAATGCATTGTTTAGAGTAAACCTGTATAGAAATTTAAATGTATAGAAGATTAATTTTTATTTCTCACTTTTATTGGTAATTTAGATTTTGAATAGGTCATATCTTTAACATTAAGTAGTTGTAATATGTGTGCAGGGCTGCATTTTGTCTTGAAATATTTTTCCTTCACTTGGAGCGACATTTGTTTATATAACAACACAATTTATTTGGTCCCTTCAGTGACACTATAACTGCGTTAGACTTACTTCATTTTTCCTTTCTTTCCTTACATTTTGCCTCCCCTCAGACTGGAGCCATTTTAGTGTAGTCAAATAGTAATTAGGCTTCCTGCTAGACAATCTGGAGTTAAAATCCAAGAAGATGCAAGGGATTTATTCTCTTCCACAAAACGTCCAGACCAGCTGCAGGGCCCACCCAGCATCCTATTCAGTGGGTACTGGAGACTCTGTTCCCAGGGTAAAGTGGCTGAGTCATGAGGGTGAACACTCAGCTCCATCTAGAACCAAGGTTAAGAATGAGTGGAGTTCTAACCATGCTACTTCTATATGCCATCATGGCATTTATTATGATAACTATACCTTTACGTTTTACCCTCCACACTAGCTGTCGTCAAAATGACCAATTAAGTAGATTTATAAAATAAACTGAAATTTTTAAAAAATGTGTGGGTGTTTGATGCTTACACGAATGTATAGCAGTATACGCTGAACAACTGTCATCTCCCACCACCCAAACAGTGCCTAGGCACGTCAAATGAACATCTTGCCATGACTCTGGCTACCTAAAACAAATTTTAGTAAACATAACTGTATGTATAAGCGGCACATGTACTTAAATTCATTCCTTTTTTACAGGTACATATGAAAAGGTAGAGGAGGAGGAAGAAGAGATTTATGAAGTCATTAATGTGCACAAACTGAAGTCTGCAACTCCTAACCTCAGAGTTATCAACCTATATGGCATCAACTTTGTAGATGACAGTCATATTGAGGCCTTCAGTTCCAACTGTATTCAGGTAAAAATATGAAAACCTTCATTTCTAAACTGAATCAAGGTGAAATCTACGTTGAAAGCCTCTCACAGGAGTCAGTACATGCTGTTAGCATTTGTCTGGAGAGAGTGGGGAAAAATTTGAAGCATCTCACTGAGTGGAGTAATTTCGTACAGAGTAACAAATGGACGTGTTGAACATAATAGGTGATCACACATTTGCTGAAGGCATATAGAAAGGCAGCTGCCTGATATCGGGAAATATATTAAGAAAAAATGAACACTTGTCAGTGAAAATGACCAACGACATAGAGAAGACTGAAGAGTTCAGAATAAATTCAGAGTGTATATGAAACCTAGTGTCCATAATATTACATGTGTTTTGCTTAATGATTAAACATTGTGCCTTGACAGCTGGAATGTCTGGCAGTGAACTACTGTTCTAAAGTTACTGGATCAAGTCTAAAGACATTACTGCAGAGGAGTAGACGACTGAGGTGCCTTCTGATGAATCAGACACGTAAGTAGCAGTGATTTGCTTATTAAAAACAGTAGTTTCTGAACTTTCTGAAATTGCAGCATCATTGAAGATGCACTGCATTATTTCTGTCTGTGCATCTGTGAAGAATATGATTTCAATCGCATCTGTTATTCATGGGGTAATCACTACTCTCCAGATGCGGTTTTTTCATCTTGAGAAAATTACGTGGGACATTAATATGTAACATGTCACATAATGGAAAATATTTCAGAGCACTCTCATGTGCAAATACTCAGGACATGTCACTTCCATCCATCTATTCATTTGTGAATCGCAAGTTCAAGTACAGTTATTAAAAATAAGATCAAACTTGTGTATATAAAAGGATTGCAATCGTAAATGTTGGCTATGTGCTGTAGAAACTGGTAGTATCTTTTGAAGTATCATTCCATAATGGTAGATGGGCAGTTTAACCTTTCGATGCCTAACGTCAACTATAGTGGTCATACCGCACCGCTAACCTCCAAAGTTGCATTTTATATATTTATTCAACAAGTATAGGTACTGAATATTTTAAACATGGTATATACTCTCCGTTTTTTTTTCTCTTCAAAGTGCAGTTTGTTTCACAATTCTAACATATTTGGTTACTGTATTATTCACATTTTATATACAGAGTGTGCTAAACTTAAAAAAATAGTTCCGGCGCCAAAAGGTTAAATACAAATGTATAGTGATAAACAGCATTGTATAGATGTTATTTTATTTTGTTTTGTATCGGCCTTATCATGAGTTTCATATTTTATAGTAACATTATTAGTAGCTGAATTTCATCTACAAACCTTGATCATGCACTGTGTTAAAGAGTAATGGTGTAACTTCACGGAAGACCTGAATCTTCATCACCACAGCTGTAGGAAGCCCAAGATTCTGAATTTCACTGAAATTTCCGTTCAATGTTTCTGTTACAGATCTTGTCAGCGAGCATGTAATGCAGGTAGAATGGGAGAAGACAGCACTTCAAGAGCTGGACATCACTGCAACAGATCTAAGCACAGAATGTCTTATTGACCTGCTGACACGGATTCCCAACCTGCGATTCTTATCAGCAGGTCAACTTAATGGTTTCAATGACTCAGTGAGTGCCTGTTATCAGAATGAAGAATGATGTATAACATATCTTTAGTGTCTCCTTAATCAAGACTGTCAGTGTTATGTGCATGCTGTTACTTTGATATTAATATGGGGATTAAACCTTGTATTGCCAGCTACTGAAAAAATTTACATGTGACTGGATTTATTTTATAATCATACAAAAGTTCATTACAACGTCTTTGCCACCTATACTTTATAGCTTTGTAATATAGATAATTTATTTTATGCCTATGGTTATTTAGTTCACTTTCCTTATTCTTTGTGGATAGCTTATGGTATAATATCCATGCATCTATGTGAACTAAATAAATACAGTTCACATAATTAATTCCTATCATATTACCCAATACAAGCTACATGCCCTGCTTATCTCATACTGTTTGATTGGATTATTTTAATAATATTTAATGAGAAGTTCAGATTATGTATTGTATTTTACTGCTCTTTATGATGCATTTTACTCCATCCTCCTCTTACATTCTTCCTCTAAGCTCATATAATATCCTGCACACTCTTTTATGAAGCACCCATGAAGTATGTTCTGCCATAGATCTGACAGACCAAATTTGACATATATGTACAAAACAATGAGTAAATTACAGTTTTTTATTTCACTATCTCAGTTCCTAGATAGCAGTTGGTAAGACAAAGATTCTGCACTGAATGTTACAAGCTCTCCTGAAGTTAATCTGGTCTTAATTTCTTCATTAATGCTGTTTTGTTTCATTGTGGGACTCACAGAATCTTAATTGTGCCACATTTTCACTGTTTTTAACATGTTTTCATATTGTAATTTTATCTTCAGTCTGATTATGAGACATTAACATGTTTGTTTCTAGACTAGTCTCTGTGCTAATGACTAATAGAGCTGTTCTTTTTTGAAGTGCTGATGTTTTCACTTAGTAAATTTATATTACTGGGACAGACCAGAATCCAATGTATCCCGTTCATTTCCAGTTACTTCTGGTTTCATGTTACCTTCCTAAGGATATATTCTAAGGAAACATTTGAATACAATGTCAAAAAAAAGTCTTTTATATCATTCTGAATAGGAAATGCTTTGAATGATTCTTTATATGATTACACTGACTGGTAGGTTATGTTTAAATGCTTTTGGATTCTTTACTTAAATATTCTGGCCATAGGTTTTGTTTAAACACAATTTAATTGGGCTAATCATGTTCATGGAAGTACCAAATTGAATGACCATTTTAGAAATTGAAACCTGGCAACTCAGAAATTACAGTAGCCTCTTGTGAGGTTGATCTATTAAAAGTGAAACTGATAAATTTTTTTCAATTAATGAGCTTTTATGAGTGAAATATGGGTAAAATGTTAACTAATAACTTGTCTGCAACTTTTGCAGACCAAATGTTTGGTACAGTATAACACTTGTACTGTATTGGACATATAAGCTATGGAACATGAAGACTAACCGAACCAGCTGCTGGTGAATATTTGAAACTGATATATATTCTGAGGAAGTAGTACAAATGTAATAACAGCTATCACGTTGCTTTGCTTTCATTTGCTTTTTCACTGAGATTTGTATCTGTATATGGGGTCTGTATTTTAGAATTCTTGCCAGCAGGTGGTTGGTTGGTATGACATTACTAACGAGGAGTATGTTGCACTGATGGAGTCTGATGCAGTGTTTGTGAATGTAGTGCATGAAGTCTGTGTGTTGCAGGTCTGGCAGTTTGATTAATTCAATGATTTGTTAGAATTATCTTCTGATATATGACACCATACAGCCTGGTAGGTGGGTATCCACGCTTGTTTCATACTGCTTAATGAGATTATAAATGTGACTGCTAGTTTTGAGTTGATAGATGTTGGTAACATAAATTTCTGAAGTTTGGAACAGAGAAGATGGTAGAGCACATTTTATTGCTGCATTAGTAGTGCATGCTGTTAAGGACCTACTAACTGAATACAGTAATTCCTTTTATAGGGTAAATTAAAGTTATTCCTAAACCTAACACCTGAAAGTGTGCCATAAAAGTAAAATCCTTTGCATTCTTAGCTTTGGTAGTAGATGGAGGTTAGGTGTCATTTTCATGTTTCAGCGATTTTTGTCCTCAAATTAACTTTGTCCCTGTGGATGCTATCAAGGTATAAGGGGGGATTATATGTATAGAGCCACTCACTCTTAACCTTGGCACTACTGGTAGATGAGTGGTCAACTTGCCACCTTGGGGTAGTGTCCCAGTTACTCACTGAATATGAGACTGGCTATTTCTAACACTGGTGTGGGTGCAATCAAGAAGAGAAAAATTTTTTGCCTTTGCTGAGAATCAAACCGTGATTCCTCAGTTATCTAGTCCATGGCCTAATCACTATTCCATCTGTAATCCTGGCTCTCCCTAGGAAGGAGTCCCACTGTTGCTTGGCTGTGGGGCAGAGAGCTGTGGCTGTGAAAACAAGAATGTTGACACAGCTGCCAGGAGTCAAACCTTAATTATTGAGTCTGTGGTCCGTCACTTTACTGCTTAAGCTGTTACATACTGTACATACAAGTGAAAAATATGCCATTTTTGTTTTTATTACTTTGGGCTTATTGGAGAGGAATGTAGAATTTATGCCCAGATTGAAGAATTGTCTGATAATACTAAAAAGGTAAATTTTTCTTGTGTTCTTTATGTGTAATGATTGCTTGTGTGTAGGTGCTTAAAGCCTTCATGGAACTAGGCAACCCTAAGAATCTTATAGCACTGGATGTGGACAGTTCAGACAATCTAACTGATGATGCCTTGCATAAGTTCCTGTCTCGCCATGGTCACCAACTTTGGGGAATTTCTTTGTCTGGCATGCCACATATCACAGACCAACTGTGGCAGTCAGTTCTACCTGTAATTAACAATGCAAAGTGAGTACCAGTTACTTCAATGAAAGAACATGAACTGTATTTTCAACATTGTTTTTGTAGTATGCTGTATGTAAATTGACTGTGGTCACAATGATGTTTCCTTTCCTTGAAAGTCACTGGCTTTGGTCATTGTGACTTGCATGTATATTCTCTTTGGACCTTATTGGCTTTATGAGTATCTCTGGCTGTGTCACTTACAGGCAATATCTATTTTTAAATTTGCACCAATTTTCAATATGAAATTGCAAGCAGTCTACTGCAATGTGTCACTAATTGTTTACCAATCAATATGGCATAGCATCTCAGAAGAATGAAGTGTTCATCAGGAAAAGAATTTAGGCAACTGCAGGACAATTTATTAAAAGTTACAATACTGTTTAATATCTGGACCAACAAATGCACAACCTATAAATTAATAATATTTTAAACATCATAAGCACTCCTACATGTTTCAATGCATCTGCATTATCTTCAGGAAGTCTTAACCTTGTACTTTGCTAAAGTTACAAAATTATTAAAATTACAACCCAATAAAATTAGTAGATTAAAATGTTCACGAGATCATTGTTGAATGATAAAATACAATCTGTCAAACAGTAATAATTATGACACATGGAAGTTGTTTGTTTGGTGGCTGAATATACAATATACAATATACTGTATATGTTGTGCATTTGTTGGTCTGGCTAATAAACTGTACAAGACGCATGGTACATACATTAAAATAGGGATAGTACTGTTTGGTAAATTTTTTACAACAAAAACAGTGTTGATGATGACAATAACAATTATGATTGTTGTTGTCACTACTGTTGTCAATGTTATGGTGGTCACTACTGCTATTACTGTGTTTAGTAGTATGTGAATTGGTTGAATTTACATGGTTTAGCTATCAAGAACTGTAAATGAATATTCAGAAAATGTAATGATCCATTTATGTAATTTCCACTGGTACGTATTGTGATTGCAGCAAATTTGCTGGTATAAGTCAAAGTTTTACATGTTTGTAAATATTAATGTAAAAGAGATATTTTATATAAAATTTGTGATTACATTTTTCACCAGTCTGTATAAAATAAATTTATATCTTAAATCCATAAAAATTTAAATATGTATTTTATGTAATCATCAAATTAGTGTCTTGTACTGGCAGTAGTATAACTCCCACCTTGCAGATACGCAAGATTTTTGGTATTACTGATGGTAGGAAATATAAAAAACAGAACAGGAATGGCTGCTTTTTTTATGATGTTGATACCAAGTTTAATGGCATTGTCAGTTGATTAAAGTGTTGGTATGTTATACACATAAAACGGATGGACACAGTTCATTATGATACTATGGGTCCTTATTTTATCTGACAACTGGCATTTGTCACTTTCTGCCATTATTCCACCACATGTTTTAATATGGCAACCAGTAGTTTTCAGATACAATAATGACCCTGTATAAACAATATAGTGTGAAGAAGAATAAATATTGTGTGGTGTAAATAGAGAATTTTATGACCTGTTCATTTGGTTTACCATAATGCTTCATAACTGGCGTGGGTTATTCTTTTACTGGCTAATACTGCCCAAGCCGTTATGGAGATTTAATACAGATTTTTTATAGATTAACTGAAGGTTACAACAAGCCAGAATCCAATAAATTGTGACCTCTCCATTAAGTAATGGTATTAAGCAGCACAGGTTAATGGCAGTACAACAGTAAGATATTGTAATACTCCAGTTTGTATAATGTTTAGACATACCATGAAACCTGGACAATAAAGGTCAAAGACAAATCCCTTATCACAGTTTCAAAATTAAATTTATGAGATGGAATGCTAAATACTCCTGAAAAGACTGTGAAAGTAATTAAGATATTTTACAAGAATTAACACTGGAATTTACAAACAGGTTCATGATGTTGACAGAATGCAGAGCAGGACCAAGAATGGACCTTATGGAAATAGGCACTTATGAGAACTCTTGAGGAACCTGCTATAATACTGTGCCTAGAATAGACTGACAAGTTGCCTTACTTCTTTATGATACTGATTTTCAGAGTTCTTATCTCATGTGAGACTTAAATATAGAATATGATTTTAGACTGCAGAACTATACAGACACAGCTTATTTTCTATTGTGATTCAAACAGAAATAATGGGGCATTTGAAAACCCAGTTATCATATTTATTAGCTTATGCACAATAATAGACAGCATGATGGACACATGCTTTTTTGATTATATAGTTAATAATTTTATGTGACTGGTTCATACAGGATTCTGACAATGGGCACCCAGGAACGGCTTGGTGTGAATATCCATGTAGATCAACTGATGGATGGAATTGCCAATAACTGCCCAAACCTGGAGCGTTTAGAGCTGCGCTGGGATCCTGAGAACCTTCGTTTCTCTGATAAGAGCCAAAAAGCCATTGACATCCTGAGAGTCAAATGTCTGAAGCTGAGATGCCTTGTTCTCAGGTGATCTACTGAACTGTTGCTTCTATTAGCCAGGACATTTGCTAAGCAGACTGAAGGGTCACGATTAAAAAATGTAGTGCTTTCAAATGGGCAATGTATCATTTATTACAGAACAATTTCAACAAAGAAGTAAATTTATTTTTCAACTGTCTTTTAGAGCATTAATAGTCCATTTTGTTCAACTAAGTTCCCCTCTTCTCCTTGGTTTCCCACATCATTTGTTTATGTAGGATAACAACACATCAGACTTTTGTTGCACTCTTCAGTAATTGAAGATATTTCTTTATGAGTTTGATATTGCAGGTATACTGTCTTTGTTGTAATATTAGTATCTCAAAATGATGACCTCATGTTCAATAACTGCTGCATTTCCACTTTCAGTGATGGACGGTACTATGAGACAACAAAAGCCAACTTTGAGAGAGCAGACCGTACAACTGTGGTCAGAACTACGACAAACTGCCGTGTGTCTAACTACTATCTCCTATCAAATTACAGGGATCTTATATTCAACTGAGACAGACATTTTACTGTACTATATTAAAATGTATCATGAAAATGTTATTTTGTGGTGAGGAATCACTCAGTAGAACAGAATGACAAATTTGAAACTTCCAGTGCTGAAGAAATGATAGTGGAATAATGACCCGTACTTTCAGTATGAGAGTCATGTGCTGCATAGAAGCTGATGGTAACAGTAACAACAGCCGTTATTTCAGAATTTGTCAATTCTTTGATTGTTTCCTTAAAAATTGGAATTAGGAAGATTGAAACATGGAGAATAAACCTCCATTTGTAAATGAAAGCATCGAAATACATACCCCTACATCAAAGCAATTCCGTAGAAACACCAGATCCAAGATAAAATTTATCATGCCTTAAGTTAGACTAGACTTCACAGAAAACAGAGTGTTTGTTTAGGCAGTGAGGTTCTGTGCAGAATTGTTTATAAAGCATTGCATGTGGTAAGTCTGTTCATTGTAAAGTGGGAACAATACTTTGAAATATACTGGTAGCATTTGTTTACTGTATTTGTTAGCTGGAAAAGACTAGACTATATTTTTGTGACAGGTTTGTCACATTAATGCTCACCACTCTTCAAATTCTCTTATTTCAGCAGCCTCAGTCCTAAGTTCTGCAACATATGGACCACATTTTAATATTTTGAAGCTGTGATGTGTTTTTGCCTGAGGTCAAAAACCACAAGAAAAGAATGTAACATTAGTTGGCTTCACTACATGTTATTGATTTCAGAAGTTGAAAAGGAATAGGCACTCCTGATGAATGTAGTTGGTTTAAGAATAAGGTGAAGACACAAATTCTGGAAGGTAATGATGGTTAGTTCCACATGTTGAAGAAAGAGGGTCTGCAGGTGAATACTGATTGGTTGCAGTGCTTACCTGTCTATCTGTTGTATCTGAAAGTTTGGGCAGGAAGTCAGAAAAGGCGTCCATATTATGTGGCCAAATTGCTATCTTAGCAAATTGACTCAAAGCGCAGTGATTCATAGCAGACATTCAAACTGCAAGATTCCAGGCTTTACTGCAGTGTATTTGAGGTCAGTGATTTTCTGGCATGTTGTGAAGAGTCTTTGGGTAATTTGTTACCGACATTTTTGGACAGCAAGTTGGTCCCATTTTCACAGGCCTTAAGGTTCCCAAGAAGAATACTGGTAAATGTCTGTGATAAACCAGATGATGTTGCTTTATGTGTCATCCTAAGGAGATACGTTGATATCTTAACCTGAGACCTCTTTGTGGGCACCTTGATTCATAAAGATGGGACTGACTTCCTGTCTTAAAATGTCAGCAACAAATTACCGATGATGCTGCACAACAACCTAGGAGATCGCAGACATCAGCCTTGTCACATGCTTCAACATATACACCCACAGCCTTGTAGTGTGTTTTAATCCTTCCAGGATGCACTTCAGTTCCTGTGTTACTTCCTGTTCATAATAAATTTTCCAAGGGCCATAAAAGGGTACAGTCAGTGGTTGCAATGTGTACAGTGAGGACAAAGAGACAGTCACTGTGCCATGACTCTTCGTGTAAATAATGACATCCGCAGACAGTAATGACTCTATTCTACAAGCAAAAATTTGTCTTCTCTTGGATTAGCATACTTCTTCATGTGACACATTCACCCTAAGAATATTTCTTTTCGTCAGATCTGACCCAAACATTAATCCCAAAATTCCTGTTGATGCACAACCCATTAGCTTGTGTTTCCATCTTTGCTTGCTACATAAAAGTGCTGGTTGAAGTTACTTCCAGCCAAACTCATACAGTATGCATCTAACATGGTGTCTGTTTTGTCTGTTTTTGGCACTTGTTATGGAAACAACCTGTCCACACACACACCCTAGTTTACAGCGCACACATTCTGACATTGCAGCAATGTGAGAGAGCCGATTCATCAGTAGTCATCATTCTGGTATGATGATTGGTTGCAGAGCTTACCTGTCTATCTGTTCTGTCTGAAAGTTTGGGCTGGAAGTCAGAAAAGGTGTCCATATTATGTGGCCAAATTGCTGTCTTAGCAAATTGACTCAAAGCGCAGTGATTCATAACAGACAAGCAGTGCGCTTACCTTTCTGCCAACTCAACTGTCCATTTTCTGACATCATCATATGTTTGGGACCAGAAGGTCAAGAGTCTAGTAATTTTTTATAATCTGCTATTTGTTTCAAACTATGATTTCTGTGTCACTTTGAATTGGACTAGTCCCTTCTGATTTTCAAGAACATGTTTGTTCATGCTGCCTGCTCTTTTTTACAGTGTTGGTTGTGAAATGCCAAATTTTTTATCCACTTCTAGCCACCCCATTTCTTTTGTGACTAGCATCAGTTGTATACTACTGTGGGATACTGTAGGATTGTTTCAGTGACAATCACAGTAAAACACACATAACGTTATTTATTTTTGTCGTAGTCTTGTACAGTAAGGATGAGCTGTTATGTACTGTTGTATGATACAGCAGTCTAGCCTCACTTCATGAGCTCTGCACTGTGTGATGGCTCGGTTGTAAGTGCAGGCAGGTGGCAGCACCGTCTGGTCGGCTGTGGCAGTGGGCAGGGAGATGCGTAACAGATTGTGCACTGGGTACGTGTTGGTCACCAGTCTGGTCGGTGGACGAATGTTAGCAGGCAGCACGGCAGACCAGCCCTTCTTGATGTTGATGAGCTGCCTAGTCCGTCTTGGTGTTGCAGCTGGCTAGTACTTCTTGATGCAGGCATTGAATGATCTCAGGCTGGAAACGTGGCCTTTTTATACAGACTTCTCGCGGTTCGACCTGCCCTGCCATTGGTTAGTTGGCAGATTTGGTAGGCGTGGCTAGTAGAATGAATACTCTTGTTGAGTTGCCATGATGGGAAACTGTACCCAGTTTGGAGCTGTGAGCAGAGACTGGGGTTACAGAGAGAGAGAAGAATAGGAGAGAGAGTGTGTTGCTGTGCTGTCTGGCGGAGAACAGGACGGAGGAAGGAGAGCTACAATGTGGGTGTCCCCACACTACATTTGTTGCTTATGTCAAGACTGGCTATTGGGTTTTCTGGTGTAAATGCACATAAGTGTTCCCTATAACCAATCTTGTAACAGTGCGTATGTGATAGTGTTTACAAATTTGATTCTTGTAGGATGAGCGTATGTCCTAAGTGCTTGTATTTGTGCTGTTACACGAATATTGGTATGTCATTTCGGTTTATTACTTGTTTGCAACAAAACAAATTTTTCTTTTCTTTTATTTTTCCTGAGTAAACAACAATTTGGTGGTTGAAGTCAGAGTATAATTCCCAAGAAGCATATTTTGTATTTTCCATAAAGTTGTGTATTTCATTATTTCAATAAGCTGTTACTGCTTGTTGTTTATTAAACTGATGCTTATACTGAATTACATGTGTTGTTCCCAATCATAACCAGCTTCCACAGCTACCCTGGAAGTTCGATTACGTGGTCAACAAAGATTTTGTCCCGCAAGGAAAAATGTCTGTATCTGATTTTTTTTTTTACGCTGAATTCAAATATGTTTCCAGAATTTCTCTATCACTCACACCTTTCGCTCCAGGTTAAAGAGCTGGAATCTTCTGCGCCAGGGCACTAAGTTGTGTTTTTACCATGGATGCCATGAAGAATTCAAGGATTTCTTCTCCCAGGAAGATGATGTCATGTTTTGCAATGATGTTTGTTCCATTATGGAAGTTCTTGGCCATGAATATAACCCAGATCAGTGGCGCTTGTTCATTGTTTCATCAAAAGTGAGCTTGAAGGTGGTTCTACTCCACAGTGGAAACAGATTTCCCTCGGTTCCTTTGCCTCATGCAGCCAACATGAAGGAAAGTTATGAAAGCATGAAACTACTGTTGGGAAGGACTAAGTATGATGAATTTAAGTGGAAGTTATATAGTGATCTGAAGGTTGTGGCACTGTTACTCGGAATGCAACTCAGGTACACAAAATACTGCTGTTTCCTGTGCGAGTAGGACAGCCAGGACAAGAAGAATCACTATGTAAATAAACTGTGGCCTGAACAAACGCACTGACACCAGGGGAAAAAATGTTGTTAGTCCTCTTCTTGTTCTTCTGGAGAAAACTTATCTGCCCTCTTTGCACATAAAGCTGGGCCTCACGAAAACTTTGTGAAAGGTATGGATAAAACCAGCCATGGATTCGAATATGTGAGGAACAAGTTCCCAAATATGAGTGATATAAAAATCAAGGAGAGTATATTTATAGGACCCCAGATCAGGGAACTGATGGAAGACAAACAGTTCGATGAAGACCTAAATGAGACCAAAAGAAATGCATGGCTGTCGTTTAAGAGGATTTGAAAGGACTTCTTACGAAATCACAAAGCAGCGAACTATCAGCATGTTGTGCAGGACCTGTTGACTTCGTACAAAGCTATCGGATGCAATATGAGTCTGAAAATTAACTTGCTGGAGTCACACTTGGATTTTTTTCCAGAAAATCTCCATGAAGTCATTGGTGAACATGGTGAAGATTTAACCAAGACATTATGGCTATGGAAAAGCAGTACCAAGGCAAATGGACCTCAATTATGTTGGCAGACTATTGCTGGAAATTGAAGAGGGATGTATCTGATGCTGAATACCGGTGAAAGTCGTACGCCTCTACATTTTAGAGGAAGGTTTCTGCCTGTCTAATGAGCACAAAAAGTACTATTTTGCACATTTAAATTCCTCTGTATCTTTGAAACCCTGCCTGATAGAAAAACTCTGTATACATATCTGAATTCAGCATAAAAAGTACTGCTAAGTTCATCTATTGAAATTCATGGGACAAAAATAAAGTTAAATTTTGTTGATCATTGTTATTGGTAGAGTTGGTAAAGATTGTGGAGGTACATAATATTAAACTCATTATGTCACAAGAGTTAGAGTCTTGTAGGATGTGACACAGTGTATTGTGGTAGATATGTACTGGTGTTTCAGAGTAACCTGACACCTCCATTTTCAGAGAAAATGTCAGTACCTGCCTAAAAATTACACAGTGATGTATTCTAGACATGGTAATATTCAAAGTCACTGGTGTGAGGTTCTAAATTTAAAAAAATACCATAAATATGAGGGGTGCTGATAAGTCCTTAGCCCGATCTACTTCCCGATGTCGTAGGACGGAATCTATAGTGTCATTGGAAAAAGGGGTCTGTTCATGTGCCGAATTGCAAGTCTTTGCTTGTTACAGAGGCTGAAAGGAAACATGTCAGGCGAGGCGCGCGATTTCAACAACATGGAGACGTGAGCTGTCATCAAGTTTTTTTTTTTGCCTGCAAGGCAAGGCGCCGAAGGAAATTCACGCAATCCTGGCAGAAACATTAGGGAAACATGCATCATCGTATGCCACCGTCAGAAACTGGGTGTTCCAGTTTAAACGTGGTGATTTTTCTACCTGTGATGCGCTTCGTGCTGGACGACCCAAAACAGTGACCACCCCGGAGTTTATTGATCAAATTCACGAGTTATTCTTGGAAGACCGCCGGATTTCAGCTAAATCAGTAGCTGAGCAAATGGGCATCTCACGTGAGCGGGTTGGCTACATCGTTCTAGAAGATTTGGACATGCGGAAGCTCTCCACCAAGTGGGTTCCGAAATGCCTGAACGCGGATCAAAAACTTCAGCGGTGCCAGTCGTCTGAGCAACTTTCGGAATTTTTTTGGCGCGATCCGAATGATTTCCTGTCGCGTTTGGTGACCATGGACGAAACCTGGTTATATCACTATGATCCGGAGACAAAGCAACAATCAATGGAGTGGCGGCATAGTGGCTTACTCCGCCCCAAAAAATCCCGAGTACAAAAATCCGCTGGAAAAGTTCTCGCCTCGATTTTTTGGGATCAAGACGACATCCTCCTCATTGATTATATTCCACAGGGCCAAACTATCAACACGGAGTTTTACTCATCTCTGCTGGTGCAATTGGAGGACATTTTGAAGGAAAAACGCCGACCGCGGGAAGGTCACCAAGGGGGTCTTGTTCTTGCACGACACTGCCCCGGCTCACCGGCCACTTACAACCC
>Ga0123352_10003811_pt1 | contig 21983 bp, 8 predicted proteins | sample TergutLab28metaG_FD_89700 | JGI IMG/M metagenome (GOLD analysis project Ga0123352, IMG submission 89700) | Labiotermes labralis P1 segment gut microbial communities from Petit-Saut dam, French Guiana - Lab288 P1 | ecosystem: Host-associated > Arthropoda: Insects > Digestive system > Gut ...
GTTAGGTTTTGACCGGCTCGTTGGACATCCCCCCCCCCCCCCTCCCACGCTCGTCCTGCGGCCCTCCAGAACTCACTATCGCCAAGTCATTGATAAGCCGAAGTTAAGATACGTAGTAACAAATTGCACCACGGCAAGCGCCACTGATCACATCTAGTGTTGCATATGTCGTCCCGTGCGCCCCTACTGGAGGAAAGGTAAACTACTAATTAAACAACGCACTGTTTGTCAAGGTCATTGGCTTCAGTTATTTCCGTATACCGTACACTCACCGCGGTCCTTTTGCAGCAGATGGTATGCGTAACGTTGGTGGAACCCGGAGCGTCGCCTGATGGCACGCGTATTTATTTGTAAATTACCATGTTTTCATAATTCAATTTTTAAGATGTTAAGAGCATTACGTAAATGCCAGGCCACCAAATTCTATCAGCCCGACGACGGCGATCGCCCCAACGTCATTAAAAATTAATATGCCACTCGTCACAAACGCAGAACCGAGTATTAAACGAAGGCAGTAAAAAAAAAAAATGCTTCGTGACTGTCGTGCACAGAATGCAGATAACATTTTGTTGAAACTACTGTACAGTCTTCACTATTTGCATCTCTTTGCGCTTTGTGAAGAATTTTAATTGAAAATTCTTGGGTTTTTACAGTCGGCACACGATATTCGTTGTACCAACAACATCCACATTTAAATTACATGTTTCGACCTTAGTAGGTCGTCTTCCGGTAACACCCATTTCAAAAACGAAATTACATTACGCCAAAAGGAACCAATACAATAAAACATATGCTCTGTGTATACTATGGTCCTTCTGTTACCTGAGGATGACCTACTATGATCAAAATATGAAATTTGTAGGTAAATGTCTATGATAAAGATTGTTGTACCGACTGAAGGAAGCTTACTATCTACTGAAATTCACTAGTGTGCAGGTCTCAATTATTTGTAATTAGGTTCATTCCTGACAATGCAAATCACTTCACTTGCATGACACATTTTAGTACGAAGGCACTTCTATTCTCGTGGTGGTCGTACATCAAATTACATCAACACAGATGCTGAAACACGCAGGAAGGGGGCTAAGATAAGATGTTATTCTCCGAATGTAATATTCACTTCGGCCAGAGGGTTGCCGGAGACGGTCTTCTCCGAAGCACGGCTGACCGCATTATCGTATTATCCATGCAGACTGTGCTTCCTGCGCAACAGTCGCTTTCACATCAACAAAGAAAGCAGTGAGATGGGTAGCACGATGCAGGTGAGGCACTACGTTACACGGTCACACACGCTCTGGCTACCCATGTATGCCCCACTGAGCTATTCTGGCTATCGCCGTTGCGTGAACAGATCACTGTGTGTAACGACCACCAAGGCGCTGGGTATGTGCTTTATTTTCACCGGCACATTTATGTCTGGCGTGCTCTCCCACTGGCTGTTCTTGTGATATAAATATCACTGAAGACTGTGTGCAGCGGTCAGTATTCCTGTTGCGCACTGACAAGTTCTGGGTTTCAATCTCAGCCATGTTACCTTAAAACAGCCCACGATTGACGGGTCAGCATAATCGATATACAGATAGGCTACAAGGTTTGTCCTTTGCTCCAGCATGTCCACACCGGATCTGGGCTCTATCCAGCCTCCAATTCAGTTTGCACTGGGTTCTCTCCCTTGGTGTAAAGAGCTCAGGTCTTGAAAGTATATCCCGTGCCAAGGTTACACGTGATTTTGTTCTGCAAGTCCACTACCTCATGTGTCTCTTTGCAGTGCATATGGACAAATTTACTTAACTGTTTCTTATTCTTCTTCTTATTAGTAGCCGTTCGTTACTAAGAAAATAAACATAAAGGAATCTGAGTGCTAAATACATAGTTTAGCACCAGTCAGCCGCGCGACTTAAGTATGGACAGTGAAAAACTTTGCAACGGGTGTTAAAACTTGGTTGATATGTCTGTTTTCACACACTTTAAACCATATTAGAAGCACATGGTCACGTCGAATATTTAGTGACAATGTATCGATTACACGGCATGTTTGGGGGTCGAATATGATTGCAGATTGATCATGTAAGTTGAAACTAAGAAGTCTGGAACGGGGAAGTCAGAAGTCTATGCCGGATACGGAAAGCCATAAAAGCTACTAAGAAATAATGAATTGAAAGACGTGACCTTTTGAACACAACTTCCTACATGCTGACTTCACGGACAAAATGTTTGACGGAGGGTGTGATGAGTCAAGTTATTCTTGGAAATTTCAGCTGTCTGCTCCTCCCAAAAGAACCTCAGGAGGGATAATGAAATGTCATCTTCAAATACGTTCATCGATACTTCTGTTAACATCTGGAGGCACGAGAAAGTTCAAGTGAATACCGATGACTTCCGGAGAGATGTGCAAGTAATCTGTCATTCCGAGATCTCAGCTTTCCACATTGTTGATAGTGCGTATACAGTATTCTGGATTCTTACGCTGAGTACCAGAAACACAGTTCCCGAATCATTCTTATAATAAAGCCAACGAGATGCACTAATTTCTCAAATTTATTTTTGGAATAGAACTCTACATGTTTCGAACAGTTTCTCTGTCCACCATCAGGAGTCTACAGCAATAGGTGTATGGCATACAGGTTTTGTTGACAGTTTGCGAGCAGGATCAGGATCCCGCTAGCAAGCAGTCAGCATAACCTATTGCAGTGTGTACAGTGCTAGACTCCTGATGATGGACAGAGAAACTGTCCGGAACATTTAGACTTTTACTCCAAAAATAAATTTGAGAAAGTAATGCATCTCGTTGGGTTTATTATAAGAATATAACACGATGCATGGTCCTCTGAATGTCAAACGGTTCCCGACGTTTCGAAAGGACGCACCATTATCTTCTTCAGGGGTCAACGAGGACCACGAGGATAAAGAAGTCATCCCACGTTCTTAAAAATTAAGCTGGTACGTTCCTTCAAAACGTCGGAAATCAATAACCCGGAACTTCCGTGTAGCAACCCAGAGTCCCCGAAAAACGCAGAGCTTAATTTTCAGAATACCAATGCAGACCCGTAAACCAAGCAGTTGTGTGTATCGGTTCAAGCTCTAGCTTTTTACTGGGGAGATGCCGGTTCGAATCTCGGCCGACACCCGTTACCCTGGCAGATTTTTCTTTTCCTTCGCCCTACAGGAAAATTCTAGTAGAGTGCCTCAAATAGGCCACGAAAGTTTCCGTAAAGTCACAAAGCGTAAGATACCGACAGTGTCGTTAAATAAACCACCAAACAAAGATCAATAAACACCCTTTCACGTTACTTCTTATTGGTACACTTATTTTAATGTATATATATATACTCACAATGGATCAGCCCACACAGTCAGACTACACAATACAGTGAAACACGCGATTAGATACAAGAAGACGACTGTGAAACGTAGAGCATAATAAGAGACTTCAAGCTTCCGCATAAGCTGGTTACTGAGCGACGTTTCGAAACAGCCTACCGGTACCATCTTCAAGGGTCAAACATACCAAGATGACTGCTTAACCCTAGAAGATGGAACGGATAGGCTGTCCCCAAAAGTCTGTAACCAACCATCAACCTACACCGCCTAACATACCAGAAAAGCGAAGGCCAAAAGAGCAGAATATGGTAGGCGAAATTTAATATTTCCCATTTCCCAGCACTTCTGAACGAGGTGGAATACGAATCCAAACCCGGTAACCCAGCTCTCTCAGAGGAACAGTAAATATAAGTTGTATTACCGACCGATCCTTCCTGCAGGCAACACAATCTCTTCATTTTTCTTTGAAGCTATTCTGACGTTACCTCAATGACTTGAGGAATGCAGGTTAGAGTGAGAAGACGAGGTTCTGCACGATAAGACGCGCGTTTCTATTCGTTACACACTACAAGAACTCGTCTGTAATTGGACAAGAAGCTGTCGCATAACCAATGCTGAGTCGGTCAAGACTTTCTACTTACTCATAAGCCAGAAATGAGGTAGGAAGGCCACACCACACCGTATTCTGTGTGGGAACATATGGCTTGTGCAGACTGAGATACTGTGAAGTGACTTTCGATTGATAACAAGCGTTGTGATTAGTGTGATAAGTGATATGGGTTGAGTGACAATGTGATGGTGAGTTCAACGCTGGAGCAGAATAGCACATAGTGTGAAAACACTGCTAAAATGGGGCGGAGCTGCGAGTTTCTTCAGGTTATGCTGCTTCTGCAGTTGTGTGGCGCAGGTAAGCAATGTAGAGCACTGCTACCTACAGACAACTGCGGTTTAGAAATTCACGTAATAGTTTTGCAAAGTTTTTTTAACAAAAACCCCCTTATAACTAAACACTAAACCACGAACGGGTGTAGATGGCGTGGAGATGGAGCGCCACACATTCTCAGCCTATTTTACTTTTAAAGCTAGCTTCGGAAAATAACAACATGGCGGTCCGAGATGGAAGTTTGAGTCATATAGAAACCCATTAACTGGCATTTTTAGCAATACTTCGCTCAACAGTCAACTCTTTCTTGGTAACGTAGATACTTCTGTAACTACTACAATGTGTCGCACGTTTCTGCACCATGGAACAAGATTTTAACTTGCACATTCCTTAAGATGTGAAAAATATAATTCTCAATGGATATTGAAATTCATCTCTGAATTTTATAGAATGTACTGGACGACTTATTTTTCTTCCGACGCGACGACAAGCATCCTTCGCTGTTTGTTAGCGCTGTGGCGAGGGATCAGAAATTTGGTAGGGAGATGGGGTTGTGTACACAATTTTAACACGGTATATGACATTTGCTTCAACGTACCAATATAAGGCTGCTTTACACCAAACAATTAAGTTACAGCACACAATAAATAAACACATCCCAAAGTCACAGTGTCAAGGAATTAAGGCACATGTACAATTTTTCTTGTGCACGCCATTGAGACATACGGGGAAGAAGGGGTAAAGCTCCATTCATTCTTAACCTTGGCACTAGTGATCAGATTCATGCCCCCGTACCCAACGAATAGACAGCCAGATGGGGACCCAGCGACCGTCTGCAAGTTTTGGAACAATATAAAATTTCACTTGTCCTTGCCGGGAATCGAAGCACGATTCCTCGGCTGTCCCAACAAATATGCCGTCGCCGTTCCGAGTCTACTATCCCGGTTTCTTTCATGCTTGGAGAGCACGGAAACATCGACACCTACAAAGGTTCCAATCGTTTTGCTTCTAAAGAAAGTTATTTGTGGGATAAATAGGTAGGTTGATTTGCAGTTAATATGCATGTTCTTTTTAATGAGCTATTAACGACGCTCTAAATTTCTTAGATCACTATAAGTTGAGGTAAATTCAGTCAAAAACGCAACTATAAAATATGGCAAAATGATGTTTATTAGCAATAGAAAAACTACATATTTCGGCCTATAGCGGCCATCATCAGGTTTTGAAAACTTTCTTGCTATAAGAGTTATATATAATATGTACGCGGTTTATGCATATTATACAGCGTGATTCAAAAAGATGGACTCAATTTCGTACTTCTACATTTCCTGAACTATACGTGGTATGTGAATGAACTACATAACATTTGAAAGAGAAGGTCCAAAATTTTTAAATACCACCGTTAGAGCGCTCGTCTAGCGCACAGCCGTGCAGCAGCGTCAGCTGAGAACAAAACGTCTACTGTGCAGCACAATATTTTTGCGTTTTTTGCGTTCGTGAGTTCATTAAAACTGAGTCGGCGACTGCTGTGCAGCGTGCGTTTTCGTTTCAACATTCAACCTCCAACGAGGAAGAGCATTTATCTTTGGAATCACCAATTTGAGTAAATAGGCTGTCTGTGTAAAGGCAAAAGCTCCGGCCAACCACGTGTATCAGAGGAGAACGTGATACGAATTCAAGAGAGTTTTGAGCGTAGCCCACTCAAGTTAACCTGTTGAGCGAGCAGAGAACTTGGAATACCGCAACCAACTGTCTGGCGTGTGTTGAGGCGCCGTTTACTGTTCAACTGAGTCCATCTTTCTATAGCAAGAAAGTTGTCAAAACCTGATGATGGCCGCAATAGACCGAAACATGTAGTTTTTCTATTGCTAATAAACACCATCATTTAGCCATATATTCAGAGTTATGTTTTTTACTGAATTTACCTCACCTTATAGTCTAAACACACAACGGGGATGGCACACTTCAAAACTTCTTAGATCACAGCGTTAGTGAAAAATGAACAAATGACTATGCAGCATTTTTTGAAATGATACGGACAGTGCAAATTCGATGACTTTTTTATGTGCTGACGAAGGGAAAGGTGCAGTCCGTGCCACTGATCTAAAGTCGGTGCATTCCATAGCCAGTACTTCACCGTATTCGACAAGGAGAGTCGTTAATTTTCAACATGTGGAAGAATTTTAAAAAAGGACAAGCACCAAATTTTTTTCCAGAACGTCTTTTCTCCGTGATTTTGATTGGTCTCTGCTTTTTTTCCCCAAAAGATCGCAGGCTCGAAAAATCTGCGAAGCGTACATGAGGCATATACTCGCGTTCGTGAAAACGATACGTTTCAGCTTTCTTTTCTGATGATGGATACCTTCTACCAGAATACGCGGTGTTAAATCCTGAATGTAGTATCCAACACTGTGTTCAGCTGTACGTGCTGACAACATTGCTAGGTTTATCTGACCGGAAAAAAACACTTTTGAGCATATAACCAGCACCAAGTTTTGTAAAACCCCATCCAAATCTGATCCCAGTTGCTTCGTGTAGACACACAACCAGGCAATACTACGGACACTTCTACGTATCGGCACTTAGGGGCCGGCCACTTTTCTGTTACTCGACCTTTCGTTTCTAAGAATGGATTGCCCGTCTTCCTGTTTGTGCCATGCACTGTTAAACTGAACCGAAGCAAGTCTGAGTGCTGCAGCCACCTGCGCCAAATTAACCACAAAACCTTTAACTATTCATTTAGTACTCTGATTTCACTTATTCCCAATTGTCAGGATGCGGAAAAAGTTACATAAAGAAAAAATGCGCAACTTGTACTTGTATCCTCGAATTTCTAAATCAAAACAATGAAGCAGATGGGAAATATAGCATGCGTGTGAGAAGTGAGAATTATATTCGAAAAGTTTATTGATAAACGTCAGCGGATAAATCATTAATGGGCCTAAGAATAAATGGCAAGAACGTGTGGCTATGCGAAACTGACTCAAACGACGGAGAACAGTAGAGTATAGAGGGTGGAATTTTGTGAAGGCGGCGATATAACTACAGATTCTCTACCTATTACAGAACATATGTTATTCAAATCGTGCCTCATGGTTCAGGCTTTTAACTGACGGTTTCTCGTCTCAGAAGCCTTAATTCGCTCTGGGAAAGTCCGCGTGGAATTTCTGTTACAGTGGCACTGACACGGGCTGTTCCGAGAGCTCTTCCTCTCCTCCTTCCCAACCCCCCTCCGAACCGTCGTTCCACCAACACCCATAATTCATTGATATATCGTTCGTGGAATGGACAATGGGCCACCTTTCAAAACCGCCTTTCCGGGAATTTTACCGCTCCTCAAGAATTGTCAAAAAAAAAAGGGGGGATGCTCCCTTTTACCGTAAATCAATAAATTTGAGTTCGGATTATAGACTGTACTTGTTTAGTGTTTACGTCACCAAGTCGGCAAACAAAATTACAACGGAGGCGAGAATTCTGCTGCTGTGCATTGGTGCATCCAACCTTCTGTATTTGAACTATCATCATCCAATAATGCAAGTAGGGATAAAGGAATTTATGTATTATCAGAGGTTTACAGTATTTATGCAAACTGCAGTGTGTCAATACACTACAGCCATTTAGCTAATATTAAACCCATGATTTATATTTGTTCGTTTTACAAGGACGGTCATAATTCGCGGCATCATCATCATCGCACTTTCTGAAACGTAACCAAACCTCCAAGTACAGGAAAAATTTTGTTATGTAACAGTATCTTAAAAGGGCATAGAAGATCCCCCCTCCCCCCCGTTGTTATTAAACCTGGGCCCATCTTAATAGCAATCCGTCTATGAACATGTTTCCCACATACTTCTCACACTGAACTCAAGAAGGAGTAAAGGACAAATACTGAATGGAATTTGTCCCACTGTTTGTAATAGTGGTATCGAAATTAGACTGTCTGCAAGAAAGATCACGCAACTGAAATGTTTCTGTGCGTTGTTACACTCCTCTCCGTCCACAGCTTAATTCAGGATGAAAGACAGTGCCTGGATGTAAATCTTTCTGCCCTTGCAAGGTTTAATTCAAGGAGATAATTTACTCTATTAAAGAAACAAATTCGCCCACTGCTCCTTTAATCAAATCTCTGATAACCGAATGTTCAAAACCGTTAAAGCAGAAGTACGCCATTGGTTTTGCTGCTAACCCAACCCCAAACACTTGGTCCTCAAAATGTGCCTACAGCCTACGTGTATCGTCAATAACATTCTTGATTATCCTTTTCTCGATTGGTTCTAATATCTGCCTTGAAACACATTTAAACAACCTCCTCCTGAAAATCTGACAGTCACCTAGCCGTTCAGAAAAACTCCCCGCCTTATATGGACCTCAAAGATCATTAACCCTATTGCACTGATAGAGCAGCGCTGAATACAATTTTAAATTTTCTAAAAACTGTCTTCATCAAACTTCTCAACCTCTCAGAGTTTTCTACCCTAACGGTAGGCGAGCTCCATAAATGGCAAAGTTCCTCGTTATATATCACTTTAAACCGCCTCTTCCTTTTCAAACAGGTGCATTTTCTTGAAGAATGTTGCTCAATTCACGTTTCACAATCATGCAGATATTTCGTAATACGTAGGCCTATACAGTAAAATCTGTTAAATTTGCCACTCTTCTCATTCGACCACATGTCACAGCTGACCACACGTCTACGGTACCGGCATATTCCCGTGATATACATGGTCATTACTCCCTAACTTGGCCACCTGTTTTCCTTGAATCTTGGCCAAAATTACACATTCAGCGCTACTCTTACTGTGTAAATTCAACCTCCTTATGTTGGCCGATCTGAAGAGTGGTATAGTTTTTGCATCGTGCTGTACATGGGCCAAAATCCTCACTCATTAGCAGAGCTACCTGCTTTCCACATAATCTCCATCATTTCTCCACAATTATGGACAATATATTCGATTTTTCTTATGACAACTGATTACTGTATTTCAGGTTCCTATTCATTGCCCGTGTTACGTACCTGCTTTCCAACTTAACCACCTGCCTCTGCCCTCTGAACTGTACGTTTACACAAGTGATAATATAGGGTTAAATTCTCATAGTGTCAAGTGGTTGTCTTAAGTTTTCCACCCGTGTAAGTTGGGCGGCTTTGCAAGGAACCAAAGGTGGTTCACACATCACAGAGTGTGAGCTGTGAGATCTTCACCACTATGGACACAAAAACACGTCGTGCAGTTTGGTACCTACCAAGCTGCACGACGTCATATCCCTGAAAACATCAGCCTTCAGCATTTTGTAAAACAAATATAGCTTGAATGTAAAATTAACAGCTTCTCTATTAGACCAACCTACACGGAACCAACAGCGTAGAGTCTACGATGAATACCGAATTAGGCTCCAATCAGCTCCGTTACCTACTGTCTGTTATTGCCGTTATAATTGAATAGAACAGAATCAACTAGAATAACCAATGGGTTCGAGCCCTTCCGATCCCGATGCACGTAGGCCTTTTTCACATTTACTTTGTGCCCCTAAAACTGATTTCCAAGTCGTGGGAGCCCTACTCTTTCAATAAAGTTCCAGACTTCCCCTAGACTTAGACTTCTAAGATCCCCAGGGTCCAAGAAAAAGTAAGCCACATAGGTATATCTGAGCGTCGCCAAGGCTTCACACTCACACAAAACGCGAGCTAAGGTTTCTTCCTCGTCCCCACACCCCCCACCTAAGGGACTGTCGATCATACCCATTATGTAGAGAGTTACTGCCATAACTGAATTATAATAGCAAGCTAACTTATCACCCGAGATCGGTGAATGCAATGTAACTCCAATGTGGGTCAGCCGTCTGACCCCCCAGTGATCTATGCAACTGAAGGTCTACAAGGGATCGATATCTTCTTCCTTTGACGGACTGGTTCTAAAGTTCATGTAGAAGAGAAGGTTACTTGCAAAATTGAAACACATTTAGCAACTCAGTTTGACTTAGCTTACTGAATGATGCTGTGACACCTTCGTAAATTAGATTAGATTAGATTAGATGTACATCTCCGGATGAACTAGAAAAAATAAATAAATCATAAAAGGAAGTTATCGTATTTCCCTGGAGAGACTAAGAAATATCATGTACAGACACCAACATATCCGGTAACGTAAAACAAGAATCGATCAGGAAACAAAACTCGTCACCCTAGGCGAGAACCGTCTCGCTGTAAACAATTTTGTACCCGCAAAACGAAATCTATAGGGTACGAACCATAACACCATCGGAAAGCATCTGCATGTTACGCATCATTCCTCATAATTTTCGATGCAGTTAGAAGTATCCACACGGCGTCCTGAAATAGCGTTGAATATGATCAGACGTTGAAGCGTTGGGTCTTATGGGGTATTACGTCACGTTTACTGGTAAAATACCTGCAAACATTTGAAAGCAACGTCGCGTCTTCGTCTGCAGGGTTAAAGAGTCGAAGCAACAGCGCAGTGGTATGGACCCAGTTGGGGAACCTGGAGGGGGTTCGTTTACTGGGACTTCTGAAAAAAAAACGCATATCTGGGTTCCTTTTTCTTGGACCTAGAGGACATTCAGAGTTAAGTCTGGGGGCCATCTGGAACTTTAGCAAGGAAGAGGGCTCCCCTGAGCTGATATCAGATTTTAGGGTACAAAGGGCCCATTTATAAGGCCTAGGTGCATCGGGACCGTTAGGGCTCGAATCCAAATGCTAATCAATCAATCAAACAACGCTGTAAGAATTTCAAATCTCGCATGATCAGAAGTCGCTGGGTCACAAAAGCTCGTTTATAATACGGTTATTGAAGAGCGGGAACACAGACACTTATGCTCGGCTTGTGAAGGATGCGAGTGGGCGAATTCAGTAAGTCTGACACACTCATATTAGAAGAAACTGACTTGTGCTACATGGTTTTACATACTAGCTTTGGAATGATGACCAGTGTCTATATTCGTCGTACTAAGGATATCCCCATTGTAAGCATCTAGACAGACTGTTATGATTACTCAGATCTTCGTGAGAGTGAAACTGCCAGGGGAACAGCGATCAGTCCTTGGAATGTGGCAGTACACGGATTGCTCCGTCTGGGTGTTGGCTACAGTTCTCGTAGATTACAAGACCTGTATCACGCCTAGCAGAGAAGAGGTCATGACTTCTATTGAAAGCCCTATTTAACGCAATGTTTTGCTTGCCTCGCGGAAACTTCCTGAACGACACTCAGCAGGGAGAACACCTGGTCTCCCCTCATTCTCATCTCGACCCACCCACAGTACCAAAACGGTCTGCCCACTACTTATATCCTACTCCGAAAATACACCAGTTCTTCAATACAGTCTTCACTGACTTGGCTACTGCACGTAAATTGTGTGCAATTCAAACCCACATACCTACCACATCCCAGTGCTCCGGGATTCTGACTGTCCTGGGGGAAATCTCCCTTTCCTGAGATACATAACGGTACCATTTTACTCTGAAATGGAGGTAGCAAATTGCTACGAAACGTTGGTAAGTTTATACCAGACTAAAGGGCCTCACATACCAGAGGGCAGTATTATTTACCAATAATTATGCACCAAAAGCAGATGATTAAGTTCCGTATCATTTAATTTGAAACCTGTCTCGACTTGCTGTTAAATGAGACAAAATAACGGAAAGTTTACCTAGTAATCTCTAAGAATTTCGATTCTTGTTTTCATTTTGCAAAAGAAAAGACCTTTTTGTTGACATCACATGCATGCTTCATGTTTAGCGTGTCACGAAGAAATGCGTGACTCCCTAGGCAGGACACAGAGAATGGGCAGGCAGCGCAAAATGGAACTCGCGGCGGAGTCCTTGACTTCTGCCGTTTGAAAACGAATGTGTATCGGGACACTGAACTCGCTACTTCGGTCTTGATGTACAGCCTTAGGGAATAAAGTCAGGCAAGGTGTTAGACTCCAATTAAAGCCAAACCTTGCTTACTTCCACGCTTTTTGATATGCTTGTTTTTGCGGTAACGTTTAGAACTATTATGTGACACAAAGTTTCTCAAGCAACTGATAATTTTTCACCAGACCAAGGAATTCCCAATTAGATTCTTTACCACAGAAATGTGTGTTTAATCTGAGATAAAAATGGACCGTCATACAACGAGATGTCTTAAGCTATTCACCTCGTGCGTTACCAAGGCGTTTAATTCCATCCCAAAATATATGTAGTTATGTACGAGATACGTTTAGTTCAATTTTATACACTATTTTTTGGCAATAACAAGGAATCTGAGTGACATAATTCACAATATATTTGTGTTTTTACCCACACCAGCTATTCCAAGAAGCAGGCGTTTATTTTCCAGCCACTCACCCTAGAGAACCGGGCTCGATTCCAGGCCAGTATATTAGGTAGTTTCGGTAGACAAACTAATGTACGTTTTATATTCGTGGTTCCGTACATCGTAATTCTAGGTTGAAGAAAACCAACGAGATGCAGCAGTATGCAGATATTTATTTACTGCTAAATTACTCTACATGTTTCGGGCGTCCATCGCGCCCATCATCAGGAGTACATGAAACTGTAGTTGCAGCCTCTGGTACAGATCAAACTATAGGGGGAGCAAGCTTCCTCAAACGTGACCAAATCAGCCCTTATTTGGTCACATGCGCGCGATGGACGCCCGAAACATGTAGAGTAATTTAGCAGTAAATAAATATCTGCATACTGTTGCATCTCGTTGGTTTTCTTCAACCTAGTGTACGTTTATATCCCAGTACTTTGGGTTTCTCTTGTCAGTATCATTCCACCACTGATCCATACGAATTCATGTACCTATTACTGAAGCTGAATAATCTTAGCCACTGAAAGCATCGTTAAATAACAAACTTAAATTGCGTCACTAAAGTACTATTGTGCGTGATAAAACAATCACAATCCTGTTTTGGGTTGCTGGGTTATGCTACCAAAGTTTGGGCGAAACGTGCTGTTTTAATTTTCAGTCTGGGTCGAACTAAATACGGTTATACCAAGAAACATCGACAACACCCCGACAAAATTATAATTTGAGTGATACAAACTTCGATTCTGAAGATGTATGTTAACAGGTTCCCTCGAAACATCGGTAGCACAAACCACTTGCACACGGAACTAACACCCCAATACAGCATCAAGGTCAGCGCTATTCCACGGCGAAAACTTGAAATGCGTAAATACTGCTGTGCCAGTCACGTGTTCAGTACGGTGCGAGATACAGTTAATATGAACAACGTACTGTTAGGTCGGACACTTTATTTCTCAACGAGTACCTGTATTTGGTAAATAAAGCATAGGAATGACATTAACGGCTGTGCAGCATTGTGCAATTGTACCGAACAAATATCAAAGCGGCAGAACCGTTTGTGACAAGCGACTTCGCCGCCTGGCCTTCCGTGCTTTCCCAAAGACCCAAAGTTTTTAGCGCAACAGCAACACAAAGTCCTTCAAAGCCAGCGCGACCACTGTCAAAGACAAAAGTCTGTAAAAAAATGTCTTGAACGAATCACCTGTAACTGACGCAAGATTCAGCTTAATCGTGAACCGGCACAGCGAAGTCGGTAGGACCCAGGTAATCTGCTGGACAGCCAGGAGAAGGTAGTTTGATTCCCGATGGGTGCAAGAGTATAAGAAGTTATTAGTACGTTATAACACACCTCCATTTCCGCGTAGTCCTTCATGGTGTGCATACAAGAAAATTTTACCTCTACTTTAGACTTGTCGCCAACGCTGATTTGCAAATTTCGAAGAAGTCAGTCTTTCCTAAACCCCGCACGGTCTTTCGCACGAAATCCTATACAACATGAATGAACATAATAATCAACGTGTGTGTTCTGGGCTACGCATGATTCACACTCGTGATGTACCAACCAACTGCAATAAGGACAGTTGAAATCTGGTCGCTTTTTAAGGGGTTCAAATTTTTTGGTCCCGTTTTTAAAGTTCCTTATAAATATCTGAATAACGAATCTGATACACTTTAGGCAGATTCCACCATGGTTATTTTCAGCAACAGATCCTAGAAAACCAATAATGCCGTGCTTCTTTGCTCTAAATATCTCTCGTAGCAAAAGACTGCGATACTGTGACCCACCTCTCTCGTTACAAACGCCTGTAACTTCCTTGCGTGTGATTTCTTAAACGTGAGTACGTCCAAAACAGACCCATACAATATAAATGCATAAAATTATGCAAATGGAACAACACAAATTTCGACGGGTACAATGCTCAGAGTTTTTCAAAATATCGTCTTTTGGTCATAACCAGCTTGCATACTTTAAGGTCGTCACACATAACGCGTGCTGAACTAGGAAGTGAGTTCTCGAAAGTGTACAGCTAACCTATCATATGTCACGTCTTTACATTAACAAACTACATCAGTTTCAAATACAAGTGATATTATGTTTAAAATAAAGTACGAAAGGAATTCGTTCCCTGCAGCTTTCGTTGACTTGACTTGTCTGGTTTCTGAAGTCATCGACCTCAGAGGGAACTTACCTGTCAATATCACGCGCAGGTTCATGCGTTGCCGTTAACAAGCAAATGCACTACCGGCGCGCCGCAGCCGGCAGAACATCAAATGCGCAGTGAAAATGAAAGGCACCCATCAACTCTTTACTTGCAGGCACTGCTGCCACAGTGCTGTTCGGGACTCATCAAACTGCATTGAATGCGGATGGGTTAATACGGAAAAGTAACCCTGTAAAGCAGAATTATTTTTGAGGTCGACATGCGCTCAGCCTTTCAATAAATATGCGGCTTTTTATTATCCTCTTACTAAAAGTCAAACTTTCAATCTTACCTTGAGCCAGATGAATTCAATCCACAACACCCTACCCCATCTCTTTAAGTTCATCAGCTCTATGTAATGCCCTCGGGATGACAGAATGAATGAGTCAGGCCCGTGTTGATATTATAACCACCTGCTACGGATTCGATTGATCTTGGTTTGTGAATGACATCACATCCAGAGTTTCCGTGGTTGTCTTGGTTACCAGGTTGCAACAGATAAAATAAACCTTGGTTTGTCAGTGACGTCACAACCCGAATTTTAACGGGGACTGTTGTTTCCATGGTAAAAACAGAGTGTAATAACAAAGGGAGCGAATTAGCGCATGTACGTATATTACATTCACCTCATCATATGATACAGTCGTTCCTGGATTTTCAACCATTTCCATTTAGGCTTAGACCTAGAAAGTGGTCTTTTCCTTTCAGGTGTTCTGGTTGACATTTTGTGTTTTGAAAAAGTAACGTATAATGCAGATTTACCTCTGAGTGAATAAACTGGTCACACTACGTGAAAATTGAAATGTTCCAATTTACGGTAGTATTTGTTTCTAATTCGGACATCTTTCGCTCAAATGCCGACTCTATGAATGTAGAGTACATGGCAAATGGTTTTCATCAGGATGGACTTAGAGAGCTGATCAAGACATTTCAGTTGTAACGTAAATCGAAGGTTCATAATACTACTACTAGTAGTAGTAGTAGTAGTAGTAGTAGTAGTAGTAGTAGCGATGGTTGTGGTGATGGTGGTGGTGGTGGTAGCAGGAGCAGTAAACCATTAGAATCTGTTCTGAACTAGTTGAACCAATTGCATCTAGGATTTTATTTCGCTAGGCTCCGTTCTAACACTGTTCGTCCCCGTGCACACGACGTTATTGCATAATGAACATTTTACCTAACTCTGTTAGGATGAGGAGCTTTAAATGGGCTGCACATAGAGCACAAAAATGCGGTTCGAATTCCTGCTTCGTATTGGAAAGTTCCCGGATTCCAACGTCGGTTCGAAGGCTGGCTATTTTAACAGGTCTGTCACAAACATGCTCGTCTTCAACACCTCAAAAGTGGCCCACACGTTTTTCACAGTATGTCCAAATCGTTCACGTCACAGGGTGTGCATACTAAAAGCTCTACTATTTAAAAATTCGTTACCAACTAGGAACTACGCAAGATCGGGGGTTCTCAGAGCGTTTTTGCTAAAGGTAAGATCTTCTGGAGTGTGGCCCTGTGTATTTGGCGCGTAGTTCGCGACGTTTCGAGGGCACAGTTCGATGTTAGGCAGACACTGTGAAGGCCTTAAACGAACTGAACTGGCTTAGAATACGAGATTCTCTTCTCCATGTTGTCAGAAACGTAAAAGTTTGACCGTCTAGTACTTTATGTGTGTCTCCTTGGAAGCCTTCTGGGGAGTTGGCATTCCACTGACAGTTTTTTTTTTGTGGTCCGCCTTAACTCCACCCAGACAGGTTACCAAGCCCCGCTTTGGCCAGGGATTCTTCATACCTGGTGACACGCTCTATTGTCTAAGGCATGTCAGGCGTAGGCCCACGGTTTCTATTTCCAGCACTGTCCCGAGTTTAAGAATTCAGCATATTCATATTCTGGCTTTACAGTTTCCGGTTGTCAATGGACGAGCTGAAGACATAAACAAGACTCCAAAATTTGATGTTTTACTTCTTCCGTGCAACAGTCTAATACACACAGATTTCAGCACTAAATAGGTGCACAATTTTTTCTCTGTTACTCGTACTCTTAAAACTGACACAAATAAAAAGACAGCAAAGCTGAAAATCGCTGTCTGAAACACAATAAGAGAAGCGAAATTTCAAAACCTGAAAGGTCACTTCTTCAGCCGGTTTTAGGCCCGAACACATTCTCAGCCGGCTCAGAGACTCACATCTTTATGCAACCGATGAAACATTCTTATGTACACATGCTTGAGCATGGCCTAAGTACAGGCCGAAACATGTAGCACACATGTAAAGGTAACAAAATGAAATGAAAATAAACCTGTGTTGTGTTAAACTGAATAAGTTTAGTTTATATACATGTACATTAAGTTTTTGTTTAAATTTAGTTTTATATTATTTTGTAAAATTGATTTTTATATTACAATTCCATTTACATGCAGGGCTCCTGTTTCTCTTCTTCAGATTTACCGCTCTTATCCTCAAAGTTTGATTATCGTGATACTATTTGAAGAGTACAAATTATGAAATTCCTCAAAGCCAATTTTATATTATTCATACCGTGCACGCTCTCACAATTAACACATAATCCAGTAATGTGCATTCTGTGATACATCATTTATGACATATCGACTGCTACACGTTTCGGCCCCGACATGCCATTCTCAGGGCTTATATACCTTTGTTATAATGAATGTCTGAAGAAGACACCTCGGTTCCGAAACATGTAGGAGTTGATATATGACATAAATAGTGTATCACAGGGTGCAAATTTTGGGTAATATAGTAATACCTCAACGTGATTTTTCCACAGAGGTCCATTTACATTAACACTTGCTCAGGGATTTAAAAAATGAGTCACATAAATTTCAACAGCTTAAAAAGAAATAAAATAAAATGCTAAATTAAAACACTTTCACGTGATCCGGAGGTTTCAAGAGGTCTTAAGAATTCTGCGTGGTGTCTTGACCATAATAGTTTTATGCAGTAACCCAATGCCGCTCAGAATTAATGCATTCTTCTCACCATTGAAGAAGAACTGGTCCTATTCATGTCTGTTAACTGCGTTATTCAGTCTGACATTTCAAATTAGCCCCAAATAACAGACACTGGTTTTGAATAAATACTCTTTTTTCGAAGAACTGCTTGTTTTTTAGATAATGCCCAACAATACTTTCTCCGAAACCATCGAAAAAATATGCATTATTTTTTCTGGCATTAGTGTGGGCTCACGGTAAAACAATTTTCGTCTCAGTAAACAATGAAGCCATTACACAGACTTGTGAGACAGATATCAAGACAATTTTTTAAGTAGAGTACCTCAAAGAACTACCTTTATTATAAGTTCATGTGCCGCTGAAATTGCAGTGACGCGGTATGCACTTCCCCAACAGGAAACCAGACATAATTATAATCAAGGTTGCATTTTAAGTGAGAGCATTAATTAATCGCAGGCAATGTTCAGTGGGACGAGGTTCCTTGACAGATACTGCTAACAAACTTGTGCCAAACTTTATAGGCCTACGTCACAATCTAAGCGTCCGTCGCTACGTTGAGTATGGCTGGAAAGCAAAATAAAACGGGACGACAGACAACTATCCAAAGACCTGGGGAAATGCTTCAGATTAATGTTGTACAACCCCATTCCTGTTAACAACACCAGGTGTACATTACTTATTAAAATTTCTGAATTAAAATTAACTGCCGGATACTGTTAGTTTACAGGCTCCTGCAAGGTTAATCAGACTACAGTCTATACATACAATGTACACGACCACTAGAAGGTCAGCACCTCAGCTAGACGTGCTTCTGCAGCCAATGTAGTCTGTAGAACCACAGACACAGTCAGTACTCTCATTTCTCTCGAGTTATCATTCCCGCATTATTTTTTAAATTTCATCTCTACAATGTGAGCACAATTTACGCCTTAGAATGCGTAAAGAACTCCTGTACTCACCTTACCGCTATTTATTCCTCTCTATTTTAAGTTTTTCATGTACGGTAGAACTCCATTTATCCGGACGCTGGTTATCCGTATCGCCGATTATCCGAATCGGCTCGGCCCTTCGAGTAAATTTTTTGAAAAGACTACAAAACTATCTTGCCTTGAAAATACCGGTTATCGGATCAAGTACAATAGTGTTATGGCTTCTAGAATTTCAGATCAGCCGCGATCGAAAGGTTTAGACACAGGCACATAGTGTAAATAGTAACAACCGAAATTCAAACTGCCAGTGTGGCCGATTTTCAGAGAAAAATCCAATTATCCGGATTTTCTGCACATCCGGATGGTTCGCCATCCCAGTTAATCCGGATAAGTGGAGTTCTACTCTATTCTGCTTTGTGTTGCTTTAAGAAAGTTCGCATATTTCCCTACTAAAGCACTTCTGTCGGTCCGTTGGTGCTGCTGTATGCATAGAGCTACGGCGTATTACAGAACAGCTGAACAGATCTTCACAAAATTTCTTAATGGATGACTTTACATGAAACTGTCGAACTACTTGAATTTCGTTTAGAAATCAAACAAACAAACAACAGCTCCTGCACATTAAGATCCTTTGTTACTAGTGTTTGTTACACATTCCTTTGCGGAACTTACTGTTCACGTATACGTTTACGTTGCTTTTATCCTCGGTGAGTTCTTCGAACATAAACAACTTAAAAGTTTCACCACGTCGAATTACGCTACAATTACGATTTACAAGTAACACTTCGCACACAACTTTTATGCTTATCTATAATCTACCTACACAGGCCTAGCAATTCTTTATTCCCAGATACAAGCAATAAATATTAATAATGTGTTTTCCCCCTAATTACTTATCATATGAATCGCAAGAAACAAATCGATAACTGCATTCGAACGTGACCTAGCAACAAAATGATATGGCACTGCATGATTATGTCACACTACAACAAATCTCATCTAAATGCAGTCATGCCATGTGACTGTAATCAAGAATGAAGGAATAAATGCTAACTGATATGACTGTGCTTGTGTTTTAGATCCAATTACCCGGCATGCAAATCGCATCCATACGAGTCTATTTTGTATTTATTGTAGTTCAATTACTTATCTAGAAAACGGCGAGATACGTTAGTCTTCAACCAAAATATCTGTTATTTTTGTCCGACTTAAACCAAACTTGAACTCGACATGCAGATCTTCATGTTTGCACCATGTATCAATGATAATCAAACACTTTATTATCCCACTAATGCACAATATATAATATGTAGATACAATTAAAATTATAAGATATTTAAAAGTGCTCCAACATGTTTCGGATCACAGAGGATCCATTATCAGGGATCCTTGTACAGTGCTTGGCTAAAAATTACAAGAATGGTTTTATTGTGTCTTTAACCAAGCACTGTACAAGGCTCCCTGATGATGGATCCTCTGTGATCCGAAACATTTTGGAGCACTTTTAAATATGTTATAATTTTAATTGTATCTACATTTTATATATCGTGCATCAGTTGGGTAATAAAGTGTTCTACATGCAGATGTTAATAAAAAAATCGCCACCTCAAAATGGCACTAAAATCCGTCCAGTGGGAGCCACGTTGTTTCATGCGAATATTCAGAAGACCGGCAGAAGGAGTGGTATGAAGAAATGATAGTCGCTTTTCGCAATTGCTTTGCGCTCGCGTCTAATAGCGACTAAACATGCCCTGTTGTTACGTTTTGGTGTAAAAGACGAAAAAGCCGCCTGTACTGTAGCCTTCCAAACCCTTGTTTGACCACCTCTATAACTGAAGTTTTAATTTATGTCACGTTCATATCTGTTGTGGGACCGAATCAGTCTTCTATTCAAGGACACAGCCATAGCATGAAACCGAATATGGCCCATGTCTCAAATGTATCGAACTTTATTCGTAAGCCCCATATATGAAGAATGTCCGACAAGTAAGGTCCACTAGGTCATAAAAGTCAAATAAAAACCCACTGCTACCTTAAATGCAGCTTTCGTATCCCACTGAAGTATCATTACTTTTCAACGTAATCTCTAAGCGCAGAAAGCTTCTGTCCCATCTTGGCACTAAATTAAAATTTCCATCGGGGCAGAAATCGGGCCCTTTTTTTTTCGCAATAATTTACGAAGAGTTTTTCCACTTCCCCGTTACTGCGAAATCGGCGGCCAAGCAAGTGGTGCTGCTTCGACGGCCCAAGCTGCATCTCAGCTTGTTTTGTCTGAGGAGTGACTGGAGTACCGTTATCTCATCGCGTGACTGGAGCCCAGTTTGTACAGCGACGGAATTTTTAAACTCGTGCCAAAATGTAACAAATGTTTCTTTGTGACTGCGGATTAAGATTGAAAGTAATGACATATGAGTGAAATAAATGAGCTACATTTTACGCCGTAATTGTTTCTCATTTAGTTCTCATTGCCTACGGAATCTTATTTATGTGACGTCGCAAAAATTTCTTCCATTTTCACAAGCAATACTCAAAACTTGCTTATGTCGTGTTTGGTCAAATTTTTGGCAAGGACTGTAGCCACAACAGTGGCGAAGAGAATTATGACTGACACGGCCGAATCGTAAGTACTAGAAAAAAATGAACTCCATTACCACCTCTTCCATTATGCCTGTACGAACCACCGAGGTACTGAACCCAAATACTCGCATTAGAATTTTCCCTCGAGAACAGCATTGCGTGACCTAAGATTTGATCCCATATACGTCCGGACAGAATGAAGAAAAGAGTCTCACCGCACGACAACGGTCCTAAAGTAAAAGAGTGTTACAAAACTTATAAGACGTTTATGGCCACAAGCTTTTTGTCCCATCTAAAATATCAGCGTCCAGCTCAAGGTCATGCTGTTGCGACGTCACAGTCCCCACGTGAGTTCCGGGATCTGGCATCTTCAGAGTAGATTGAGGTCACAAACACTTTCACCAACCACGAAAACATAAATAATAATAATAATAATAATAAAGACTTTACAATAGAAATACAGCGCATGTGGAATGTAAAACCAAAAGGTGATACCAGTAATAATAGGGGCGACTGGGACTATTTCAAAGTCATTTAGAAAATACGTGATCAACATACCAGGAAAACACGAAGTCAAGAAACTCCAGGAAACAGCCATATTGGGCAATGCACACATAATTCGGAAAGTACTAATATAAAAGTAAAATAGATTCAACACTGAAACTAACGATGTAAGCACCATGAATAGTAACAACAGAATAGCTGCAACACTGTATTCCCTAGGGACATAGTTTGTCTCAGGAATATAAGTATAAATACTCTGCATAAAGGAGATGATGATGATGATGATAATAA
>Ga0123352_10003812_pt1 | contig 21981 bp, 5 predicted proteins | sample TergutLab28metaG_FD_89700 | JGI IMG/M metagenome (GOLD analysis project Ga0123352, IMG submission 89700) | Labiotermes labralis P1 segment gut microbial communities from Petit-Saut dam, French Guiana - Lab288 P1 | ecosystem: Host-associated > Arthropoda: Insects > Digestive system > Gut ...
AAGATGCTATGCACACTTTGGGATCCCAAAGTGTGCATAGCATCTTGTGACACAATTGACAAAATAAGCCTGAGGATGACTAATCTATAGTCGAAACGTGTAGCCTTATAATTACCTTGAGTAATAAAGTTGATTGTGCTGACTTACACTATTTAATATTATATTAATGGGAGTAGTTTTAAATTATTGAAATCTGGCGTTTACCTAAATAATACTTAAATAATTTAGTTCCCGACTAACAGAAAATGCATCGTGTCTCAAATACAAATTAAAGACTGTTAATGTTTTCTGTGGAAATTATCTCTGTCCATTCTGAAAATTATTCAAAGCATATAGCAGTCGATACACAGCTGAAATCAGGAATAGCGTTCTCGGCTACTGTGACATCTCGGCAATAGCCATATACATTCTGTGATACTAACTCCCAGTAAGACACGTGTTTGTCTGCCTTGCTTAGTACGACATACACAACAGCATCTACCTCGGATATAACGATATGGCCAGTCACCGGTTCCAATACACTTTTCCAAGAAGTAGACTATTTTAGAATTCTACCATCTCGAACTTCAGAGGGCAAGACCTCTACCTTTCAGGCAGCTAAACAAATTCCAGGCTAGGAAAATGACAACAGTAATGATAATTCACTTTGTGTGCTACGTTTTCCTGTACTTGCTACTCTGCAGTAAATAGGAGAATGGTAGAATTATAACATGATTACACTTCGAATACAAGGAAAGTAGTGATCTTCGAAGGAAAAGTTAAAGTGATAAGGATAGGAAAGGGAAAAAAACAAGCTCACATGTGTGGGATATATGTTCTCATAAATTCTACGTCTCAAAAGATTTGGAAAGCCGGACCGAAATTATTTCTGCATATGAACAAAACGAATCGAGAATAAAACGTTTTCCCCAGCTTGAACGGAGCGACGTTAATGAGGTGTTGCTTAAGTAGTTAAAGCAAGACAGAAGTGACCATGTACCAGTGAGCGGTCCTCTTCTGATTGCAAATTTTTTTCTTCTTAAATTTTAATTGTAATTTAATGTATTTTAGCGTAAACCTGTGTGGAAATTTGCAGTTATAGAAGAGTAAAATTTTAATTGCAATTACAAATTCCAAATACATCATGACGTTAATATTCAGTAATATGTCTGCAGGCCTGCGTTTTCGCTTGAATTTTTTTTTTTTTCACTTTTACTATATACATCGCTTTGAGCAACATTTATTTATAACAACACAATTTGTTCGGTCCCTTCGATGACTTTATAACCTTGTTCTAATATATATATATATTTATTTATATGAGAAAATAGAATGCATTATGTGGAGAAAATGCAGATTATAGGGCATGTATAGTAAAGAACTGCTTGAACAAAATTGTTCCTAATTTCAGCGAAGGAGAAAATCTGAATTGAATTCATACCTCAGAAAACACAGTTTCTCAGTTGAGAAGATAAAAAATCGGTTAATATTGTTAGGGAAAATGGCAAGTAATTTTTCTGAGAATCTTATGAAATACATGTAAAATGTTTGTAATAAATCCTGCACCTAAATAGTTTGCGTACAAGCTATAATAATTATTTTTCTGCAAATTGTTTAGAGTGTTAAAAAAAATGGCAGTACATTTTGTTACAAGTGTCAGTTACAGCGGGAGATCACCAGGAATATGTAAGTAGCATAGTTGAGTTCTTCATAAATTCTACTCGATTTCGTCTCTAATTTTCTTGGTGAATAGTCTGTGCTGTAATGATACGGTCAGTCTGTTTGCTGACAGTGGAGTACGCAGGTTTTAGCTATGTAGTAGCAGGTGATTGCTGAAGGAGAATGCAGAGTACGCCAGCGAACACACCTCCTGCTGATAAAGCGGAATGTATTTTGTGCCTGTAGATGTAACAGCGACATAGTCTTCTTACGTAGACCTACGAAAGCGTTCTTCTGAAGGCTTTGCGGACCAGACTACGATGTCAAGAATGCTACCATTTTCCGAAACGTGGCTACGTTCGGTTTTTAAACAAATTATTTTTGCAACGTTTCATGAGGAGTAACACACGTGTATATATTTCCCCAAAATCAGTTAAAGCCTTTGCAATCAAAAGCAGTACCCCTGTTTTTAATACGATCTAAATTGTTTAATACCGCAAGAATAGTAGAAGATTTTAATCATTTTGCCACAAAAACTATATTGATCAGTTAGGCAGTTAAATTATTTGTTTACTGTTTAGTATTTTAGTTCATTTGTTAATGACAACTGTAAAATTTTGTTAATCTGTAATAAGAAAAAATCTGGAAATCTGAAGTGCAGCACGCAAAATAGCCAAAGGTTTTGTTTACATTCATTAAATTTATCTAGAAAAACAATAATTCATTTGAAATTAGTGTAAGTTTTGCATTATGAATTATCAAATCCATAGAGTAGTTTCTCAAGCACAGGGAAGGGTGTGTTTACAGCTTTATGCAAACTAAGTTATACTTTTACTAAAAATTGATTTGCCCGATAATTATTTTGAAGTATTCTTTGTCATGCAGCAGAAATGTTGACGCGGTTTATGTTATGGACTACGTGGAAAAGAGATCCTCGGTGTTCCGGGATCTTACAAGGCGTAGATTGATAATCATATAACGACGTTTCGGCGACTGCCTATCTGGCCCATCTTCAAGAGCAAGCGGTCCAACCTTCATAGACTGCTTGACCCTTGAAGACGGGACCGTTATGTATTCACGAAACGTCGGTAAATAACTCCCAATCTGCACTATGTAATATCCTAAGAGAGCAAAGATTACACACCGCGACGGAAGCCTGAAATCGTAGATGGAAAAGATAATTTTTAGCCTTGTGTAAAGGGAAAGTTGAAATTGACCCTTCACACAGTATTGATGGCAAATGAGGGGAGTGGAGAGTGACGGTTTAGCTATATTCGAACTTTAACCGGAAACTGGATATAGATCAGTCGTTTTGTTTCTGTGAGGGGTTTCCGGTATCCATCGAATAGGAGATTGTGTGGACAGCAGGAAAAGTCAGGACGCCCTGGTGAAGAGACAATTTTTGTCCCTGTCGGAAATCGAAATATGCTTTCTCTTTCACGCAGCTCTCAGCTTGGTCACTACACCAACTGAACTATCCCGTCTTCTGTTCACAGTCTTTCTGATTTGTTAGGGATTAATATATTAGAAAACCAGATATTTTAGAGTCACCAATATGTAACTTAAACACGATTTCTAAAAGGGTATATGGTCTATGTGTAAAAGCCCTCTTGTTTTATTGTGTAAACTAGGCTTTAATAGGGGTTAATTTAGTTACAGATCAGAATTGTTGGACACGTTTGGACGCAGATCTCCAAAGTTTAATTTTAAAAAAAGTGTTCTGCCGTTTAGGTATGAACAGTGTATCACCCACAGCCAGACAAAACCTCCACATAAATAGTTATTTACTGTTATTTTACCGAAGGCATTGCGGTTTATTAAGATGTCAGTAAAGTCCGAATAAAACCGTGCTAACTGTCGATTTGTGACAGACTTAGAAGTACGTAACTGAAGAATAAAAAACCAACTAGATGTCACTTATTATTTTACTGTACTTCTTATAGGCTCAACATGTTTCGGGCATTATTATGCCCATCATCAGGAGCTCGCGACTATGATGTTGATTACCACATTGGTCGTTTCGTTCTTGGTTTGCTTTATGTCGGAGGTTAGGTGTGGTTATGCTGGAGTAGTGTCCGGGCTGCAGTCCAGTAAACATCACATTAGAAGTACGTAGAGTGCTGGCTAGTGCGTGCCGGTGTCCGCATTCAGGGGAAATAATTCGACCCGCTTTCCAGAGACACTGGCGTGTACCTTCGGTCTGCAGTTATTGAGTGATTAACTGAGCATCGACTAAGGGAGGAGTAGCACACTATTAAATATAAACAAGGAGTAAAACCTACTGAACCAGTGTTTGTTATTCCTACCTCCTAGAAAACATAATGTAAACATTTACACAGCTGGTTCTGTTCACTTGTCTTTCTTCACAGTGCAGACTCTTAGCAAGAAGATTTCGGGTTTACAACCCCATCAAAAATATTGATCCTCCATTCTTTCTTTATTATTTCGTTTTTTCTTCTTGCTTTATTTTTCTTTCGTACTTTCTTACCTTTCTTGATTTCTTAAGCTCCTTATTTCTTTCTTTCTGTGTGTGTGTGTGTGTGTGTGTGTGTGTGTTCCACGTTGTTTCCATCTTTCTTACTGATGGTTCTTTTGGTGACTGTCATAATATTTCCGATAATTTAGTGTCTAATAACACAATGACAGTCAACAGCTATCTTGAATAATGTGGAAACGCAAGGGGCCGTAATCTCGGTTGAGGGTTTATCCTGACATTTGCTTGGAGGAACTGGTGTAACCACAATATCCCGGCATAGATTCGAATCGGGCAGTTCTCAAATGCATTTCAGAAGTCTTGGCGCTTGAATAATTTTGCTTGAAGCTTCAATATTTCAGCTGTAGTTTATGTGTATTATTTCATAAATATTTCCTCCCTGATTTCATTTACATTTCCTTTAAGAGTATTCTTTATTTGAAGTGTGTTTGACTTCATAATTCACTGACATTTACTATACATATCTGTAGAAGTAGAGGATGGTAATTTTCAAAATATTTTGCAATGATACGGATTTCCCTGATGTCATCCTAACGCACATTTACGCGTCATTGTTGGGATGTTTATACTCATGTCTGTGCAATTTGTACGAACTGGGTTCAGAGGCCGTTAAAACCAATGAACAATCCTAACATTGCAAACATTGTCTGCCATTTCGATGTTCTGCTTGGCTGCAGCGGGTCTGCACTTTTAGTGTCTGTCATTTGTTGTACATGCCCATTCATTGGTTGGGTCGCTAGGAATTCCTATTCATAGCCGAAAATGCAATGGTTATAGCCTAAGCATAATAATATTTGTATAAAGAGCAAGCTGGTTTAGCGATGACGGTGTAGATAGTCATCCTGGAGGTGCCTGGTTCGAATCTTGGCCTGTGTATCTACTGTCCTAACTAAGGTTCTGGAGGTTTCTTCTCAGCACCACCAGGCAAATGTCGTAGTAGTAACTCGACAAGTTCATGACCGCTTTCTTACAAATTCTTTCTATTTTTTGCCATAAACCATTTCTACCAATTTCTAATTCCTTATATCCCGAATGACTTTTCATAAAAATTTTATATTCGTGGCTCCGTGCATCGTAATTCTAGGTTGCAGAAATCCAACGAGATGCAACAGTATGTAGATATTTATTTACTGTTAAATTACTCTACATGTTTCGGGCGTCCATCGCGCCCATCATCAGGAGTACATAAAACTGCAATTGCAGCCTCTGGTACAGATCATTCCGTCTGGGAAGCAAGCTTCTTAAAACGTGACCAAGTAAGGACTCACGTTTGAGGATGCTTGCACCTCACATAGTATGATCTGTACCAGAGGCTGAAACTACAGTTTTATGTACTCCTGATGATGGGCGCGATGGACGCCCGAAACATGCAGAGTAATCTAGCAGTAAATAAATATCTGCATACCGTTGCATTTCGTTGGATTTCTTCAACCTTTTCATAACAATGTTTTAAGTTATTCTTTGTTATTTTTCAGTTCACACTCTTAGTCCTACATAGCCTGGATAAATAAATGTACAGGTACAAATTATTAACATTACTTTTCCTTTTGTGACAAGTTCTGACCGTGTACTTAGCAAACGATGTGGGTAAATAACAACAATGTAAACTACCAGAACTTAATTTGCTTTGGCTTTAAATTCGACGATCCTAGATATTTTGGCAAACTTTTACAATCCTCAGGTACCTTATAGCTGTGTATGAAAATTATTAAGAACCGTAATGACTATGGCTTTTATGGTATTCGTTTAAAACAAAAAAAAACATATTTTTAGCTAAAGCAATTCTCAGAAATAATGTTAATCTATGCGTTTATTGGGTAAAGTTGGTAACACATCCCCGACATGTTTCAACCTCCAAGGGATCATCTTCATGTAAGACACTTTCATCAGCACGTGCTGTGAGTTTGCGTGGTTTGAAGTGTTTTATCTACGTACAGGAAAATTGAAATAATAACTTTTAAACTTAATCCGAAAATTTGTAAATTTAAGTTACTTAATATTAGTCAATTTAATAAAAAAGCTGCATAATTAGAAATACTGACAGCTGTGTGCAACAATCTTCAGAAAATGTTATAATTGTAATATATTTTGATGACGTAAATTTCTTAGTGGTGTTTGTTACAGTAATTTTAGAATTTGGCTTTTAGTATTTTCAAATCTTAAGGTGTTATAGGCAGAAATATAACATCTGGCATTTTGCTATTAACAGTTTTTGAACATTTAGTAAAATTTCCAAGAACACGAATACACATTTCAGTGTGAAAAGTCTCAGTTGGAGTCGGACAAGATTTGTCTAATGCAGTTATACTGTCAATTGTTTCTCGGTTATTGTCTAAATTTGGTCACAATAGGAACTTCGGGATGCTAAACCTCGTTTATATAACATTTACTTTGGTTTAACGTAACATTTTTGGTATGGCGCCTTTTAAATTTCTTCTTTTATGTTTGGCGTCCTGTTGTGTTATCTGTAATAATAAAGAGCACTAAAACACGTTCAACACAAAGATTTGTTAACATTTAACATTTATATGTCCGTGCATCGCTAATATATTCGCAGCTTATAACCAACAAGATGCAACGTTTCACAATTTATTTATTTCTGTAAGACGCTGTATATGTTTCAGACGGTTTTTTCGTCCATCATCAGGAGCTCAAAACTGTACATACAGCGTCAGGTATTTGTCAGACTAATACTGCTGCCTGTTGCTTGCCTGACTAGCGGCAGGTAGCAGTGTTGGTCTGACAAATACCTGACGCTGTATGTACAGTTTTGAGCTCCTGATGATGGACGGAAAAACCGTCGGAAACATGTAGAGCGTGTTACAGAAATAAATTGTGAAACGTTGCATCTTGTTGGTTATAAGCTGCGAAAGTTTTGTTAACACTAATATAAATAATAAGAAGGGTGTTGAGATATTTTATTACCGCCTTTTCTTAAAGTTGGTTAATTTAATTAGATATTCGTCCTATTTAAATACACTGTTTATTGCATAATCTGATTGTCATGTTAAAATTGAAATAGTCTTGTTACCTTCCAAGTGTGTGCTTCGTTGTTGAACGTGATTCTAATCTGTATTAAGGGACATCACACGACTTCTGCTAATTTGTAAGATGCTGAGCAATTGAAGCATGATATTCCACTTGACAAAATATGCGGCTGCATAAGGTGCCTCACTTCCATGGTAGTTAAGTGTAGGAATATTCAGAAGGTGCAAATTTCAAAGAAAGCTGCTTCACCCGTGTATCAGTAACTAAATTATGTAACCGCACATCCACAATAATAACTATTAACATCCGACTTCTTTGGGGCCAGTAGGTAACTGTCCTACGATATACCAGAGGCGACCCAGTATTTCCGGATTTTGAATCTTCCGCATTCAGAATTTCTGTTGAAGATTTTAGACAGTGTTTTCAGGAATGGGAGCGGCGCTGGGATCGCTGCATCCAGTCGCACGGGGAGTACTTTGAAGGAGACCAAAGTTTCAATCTTTTATGATTATTTTACACAAAATTTTTTTTATAATACCGGGAATTTTTGGGCCCCCTCTCATATTAATACAAGTCGGCCGGTGGACATACGTGGATAGTGAAGCTCCGACAAACAGTTCACCGTAGTGTTGAGCCCCTCTCTGGGAATATTTTGCATTTTAGATGTTAATCTAGCGCTTATAAAAGGAGCTCCAACTTTGTGGGGTGTAAGTCCTTTATTCGAACAACACCCAACCGAGTGCCTGCCGTATCTCGAAACAGACGTTGTACTGCCGCCAACACCGCGCAAAACTCCGCACCGTTACGAGAAGAAGCATCTGACTTCGGGTCAAGTCCGTTACCCGTTATCCCTTTTATTAATTTTGATTCTCTGTAGAAAGCTGAGGGACCCCTCTCGCCGGAAGTTTAATACGTCAATTGATAGTTCTGGCCTTTCTGGTGGAACTGAGACTTAGGTCAGAATCATATAATTATAGAATACGAAGTGTACTGTAACTTCTGAGCTTCTGTTCAACCGTTAGCCCAAAATTTAAGAGAATTCCATTCCTACAAAAGTAGTTATGACACAGAATGTTAAGAATTATTTTGATTTTCATCGAGGAATGGCATTCCTTGGATTTGACCTCAGGCTACCCTGTTACCGTTATTGTTATGTATATATATTCTAAGGTATAATATTTTTAATATTATACCTTAGAAATTTTCATATAAAGTGTATTTATGCTGTAGCTTATTATTCCTTCCGAAGTAGCGATTGTGAAATGTCTTAGGGCTCACTGATTTAGAGACCAGCCCATCAAAAGGAATGTGAGAATAAAGACAACAGCGAAAAACGCGCACAGACATTGATGTCTGGCACTTAGAACACCTTCCTTGACAAGGTAATTATTCACGGAGCCATTAATAGGCAGAATGATTGATTAATATTTAATCAAATTGGGGCATAATAACAATGTGTATAGTTGTATAGAACAGCTTGTAGAATTCAGTAAAACCTTTGCAAGTAACTGTTTAACTGTTATTTAGAGTGTGTCCTGCTACATGAACCTGAAATTATCCAAACTCATCTTATCCAGTATGACTTTCTTTTACTATCAAAGTTCCTGGTAATACATTAAGTTGTGGTAATCATTTTTGTTCAGGCCGTCTTGAAGTGGCAAGTAGCAACTACCAACATATCTGAGAAAACTCAGGAACTAGAATACTTCACATATACAGGTTCTTGTATTACCTCGCGGGTTTTTCGGAGAACCTGCTATCATAAATGGTACCGCGAGAGAAAAGAAATTTTACAGGTAAAGCAAGCTTAAATTGTTTGACAATGATCTGGCATAATGATTTGATCTATGTACTCGTAAGTTGTCTATCGGCTAGTTCTTAAATACTACAAACACAGTGTTTCGAAAATTGGTTCTTTTTTCCTATTTATGATTCAGAGGGCAAGATAGTACTCCTGTTTTGTTAGATTTGTGGGTGGAATTATTCTCCAGAGTATGAAGTAGCTCTTCTTATGGGCTCAAAAATGTATGAGTCTAATTCAGATATTTTATTCTTGAAGAAGAAATTAGAACCGTTTCCCGTTACGTTGTAGCTCTTATACGAAGATGCCAGTGGCGTCGAATTTTAAATCAGAAATACTAAGTTATTATAAAATGTTATTATTTAATTCTCCTGGAAGACGGTAACTGGTAGGTCGGTTAATTAACCTTTTGACGTCGGAATTATTTTTTTAAAATTTTAGCACAACCTGTATATAAAATGTGAATAATACAGGAACCAAATACTTTAGAATTATGAAACAAACTGGATTTTGAAGAGAAACAAACGGAGAGTATAAATCATGTTTAAAATATTCAGTACCTATATTTGTTGAATAAATATATAAAATGCAACTTTAGAGGTTAGCGGTGCGGAACGACCACTATAGTTGACATTAGGCGCCGAAAGGTTAAGCGAGCCATGTAACCTGCAGAGGTCTGTCAGCGTTAACGAGGCTGGAGGAATACAGCATAAGATGAAATGACGTAAGCAACCTTGGTTTAAAAAATTATGTAAATTTATATGGCGTAACACGAACTGGTTATTATTATTATTATTATTATTATTATTATTATTATTCACCCGGCAGGTAAAGTGCATGCACCATATTATACTGTCATCTGTTGCCTGTCTGGCTGTACCATATTCTTCCAAAATGTCTCGAAAACAACACGATTTTCAGAAAAAAAATTTATCTAACATATAATGTGTTTTGAGTTTCTCTAAAACTTTTTCTGAAATATTTTTATTCTAAGAAGAATTTAGCGAAATATAATGTACATCGGTCTTCATGTAAAAGCACCCGTTTTTTCTTATCATATTTTAAAGCAACTTGAATTTTCTCGACATATTTTCGAAAATACTCAAATATAAAACCTCATGAAAATACGTCTAGTGGGAGCCGAGTTGACAGACAGAGAGGCAGGTAGACTTGACGGAGGTAATATTCATTTTTCGCAATTTTGTTAATGTCCCTAAAATTGTTGGACATGACGAAGGTAATATTCGTTTTTCGCAATTTCGTTAATGTCCCTAAAATTGTTGGACAGCAATATAAATTGGGATAATTCTGGAGAAGTTCCTGAAACATTTCTTGAAACAAGATCACGAACTGCCACTGACAAAGTGAAAGAAATATATGTCAGATCAGTCTTGAAAAACAAAAAATGTAAACATTAGTCTCTAACATGACGAAATGAAAATATTGCGATATATGTATGATCCTGGCTGACAGTAGAGGCTCTTCAAATTGGTAAGGCATCAGGTACTAATGTAGCTCACGGTTAGTATTGGCCGAGCAGACACTTAGTATAAAATGCTGAACCGTACACAGATCATACTGCTGGAGTGTTTGTGACGTAGGTTCAGTGATGTGGAGGATCCGAGTAACATGTGTGAACACGAAGCCTTCTTAAACTGTTAAAGTCTACTGGTCACGTGATGCACAAACAGGCTTAACATTCAAGAAATGCACATTCTGCCCACACTGTATTTATGTATTTTGTATTTATGTCTGACCAAACAGCGGCTTGTGTCACAACACAAATTGGTTTTTACAACCGAGACGAAAAGTATTTACAGCGCGGTACGGATTGGGTCTTTAAATAAAGTAGTTTGCGCTTCTTCTTTAAAGGGTTAAATACGTTTAATTGTGTGGCGATATGTTTATAGATGTTCTTTGAAATTAATATTAATTAATCGGCACTATAAAACTACAGATAAAAGAGGCGTTGAACAAACAACAGATAAGAACTCGAGCAGAAAAAAAATGTCTCGTATTTGCTGCATGAAATGAAAGTTTCCAGGTTTAATGTCCGTACTTCGCACGCTGTGGCCCTAACTTAAGGTGCATATAACAAGCAGTGTGTAGGGAATAAAGATTGTTTGCTTCAGATTCAGTTCTCAGAAAAATTACTGGTGTTTAAGATGTTGTACGGAATGTTGTTGTTCTTTGTCGTCTCTCTGATATCTAAACGTAACTGTAAAGACCAAAACTGTTAGTGAAATAAATACTTTCATAAAAATAGTTGTTTCAAAGTATTGTATAGAGGTGCTTAATTTGGAAGTCCCATATGTATTTATTATCTCTTACATTTAAAAAAAACACGTAAATTAGAAGTTTTGAATTTAGTATTACTTAACAATAAAATAATTTATTACTCAAAAATCGATATATATATTTAAAACTTTGTGATGTATTTTGTCATACATCATTGTAAGCTAAAGTAGACGAAAAAAACTTAGTTCAAGAACGTTTCCCTTGGCTTCATAAATTCGTTAAATATGTTAGAACATATCCATTGTTAGAGCATCTTTTAACGTTGTTTATTACAACATGTCATTATTATTAACAACTTCTTCATAAACTTGGAAAAACTCAGCTCATATTTTGGCCAAAGATGCTCAAAAAATTTCTACAAGAATTTATGTTTCATATCTCATTACACATAAATTACAAGAGGTAAACCCATAGGAAGATTTTGAGAAATAAATACAAGTTTTTGGTATTTCGATTGAAAGTAATTTTAATGTAGGTGTTATCGAGATTTTTTTTATGTTAATCCCCGCATAATGTGCACAAACAACATGCGAAAGGTAGCAGAGTTTATCTAAATTGATATTTGCTCTACACTCTCCCTATCTGTATTAATGATGCTATTCATATCTTTATGTTCTGTCAACAGGTCCGTATTGCTGCATATGCCTCTCTAACCTACGTAGCAAAAAATGTAATAATTGAACTCGTATCCTGTCGAATTCTGAAATGCCTTTTGGTAACAACACATAAAATGTCCGAATGATAATTAATATTATGAAATGTATCCATCAAAAATAGATATTAAATAATGAGTCTCTCTTTTGGATCTGTGATGAACAGTGCCTCTCAATGGACGTACAATTCATACGTAGACTGATGTGGCCATATGTTACGCTATTTTTAGTGTAATATAGGAGATATTTCTGCGTCTAAACATAACGCCGTCAAGACTTGTACTGGCACTACAAGTGAAACTCCACCTATAATTGCAGTACTTGTAGAGGTAAGTCTTGGTTACATAACAGCCTTTCGTACTGAGCTGAAAGTCAGCTATATTCTTCAGGTCTCTGGATTCTGGTGTTGTGGGATGTGGCAGTGCGTCCCTAGCTCAGTGGTTCCCAACACTTCGAAGGAACCGTCGTGTTCTCGTGTGTAAAACGTTCAGGTATCGTGGGTCTTCATGTATCAAGCAGCTGTGAAGATGAAGGTGATACGTTTTGTCCGACTTCAGGAAACATCCATCGAAGCATTGTCACATTCCAGAATTCTGGAATTCCGCCTTAAACCTCTATCACAAACCCCAAAACTCCCATAAAGCCTTCTTAAAGATCTTGCTCTTGTACAAGACATATTAGTCACTCCGAGTCTGTGTTCATTTGCACATCCCCGTCGCAATGTTGATGGTAAGATAGAGTAAAATTCCAACAATATATTACTATAAACCTAATCTCAATCAGATTTTTGGCAAGTGTCACTTCCCTTGAACCACTGTATAGACTGCAGCTCTTCGGTGCATTTCGAATTACAATTAAGCCAAATACTCAGTTTTTGTAACTTCTGCGACAGAATTTGGGATTGTAACTCCGAAAAAAAACATCGCTACTTCTCACTTCCTTTCATTGCTGCAAACCTGTGTTTCAGTTCGTAACTACTTATTCATGCACAAGGACAGAATACGGATGGAACGACAAACATTAAGCCTTCAATATATGGACCCAATTAGACCTTACTGAATATTCAGTCAGGAGACGAAGCAGTGTTCCTTATCCGACGTTATTATCAGTTCTGACTTTATGTTGCCCTGTACGGATTTGTTATCCTCCGTCGCCACACTGATATCCAATTAGATTTTCTTGCAAACATACATAGGGAATACAGCAGTGTTCGTTATCGAGTGGAAAGCCAAGGAACGAACATTGGAATCCGATTGAAAAGAGTCGCCCTCGATCAAAACACAGGGCGGAGTTTCACACCCCCAAGGAAAGCAACCAGACAGTCAAGGCCACTCTTCCACGTGTTCTGATAAAGAGAATTAATTTACCGAGGTAAAAAGGAAAGAACAGTGTGAAGAAAGAAATAGACAGAGACTTTTGTGCCGTCATACGAGTCAATTTATTCTTCAAAATCACGCTATTTGAATTGATTAAAATGCCATAACCCCTTATTAAAGTGGTAGAGATTGGAGAATGTCGTTGTGTGGGGTTTATGGGATACATTCAGAAATATGGATATACAAAAATGTTTGTGTTTCTTGATGTGACATATACCCACTTCTATTACGTGTTTGAAATGTGAGGTTCTTGTCTGCATTAATTGGGTAATAAAAGACGTCATTTACACAAAAATTGTACCGAGTTTATAGGTTGTGCTAAATCAGAGAAACTGTTATATCAGTAGTCAGTTGTCTTGTCTCTTTGCCAAAACGTCTTTTCCTTTACCAGATATATTCTTCTGAGAAAGGAATAAGAATGTACTGCGTGCAAGCACTTGAAAGTGGATTAATAAAGTCAGCTTTTGGAATAATGTCGATAATATTAAAATTGATATAATATAAATGTATAATAAGTACTCTAATTATAATCTAAATATAGCTGTTATACTGCTCCTTTGTATTGTATTTTAACATATATAATTTCAGAAAGTAAAATTAGATGGTGCTAGTGGCGATTGTATTGCTTTCGCCGAACAAATTTGCTCGTCCGCCATATTACTATCACTTCTAATAAGGTACTGGAAGTAAGGGGTTCGGTATCTTAAAGTGGCATAATGTTAATACTAAGTTTCGTGAAAATCGGCCAGTTGGTTGAAGGGTTGGGGAGGCGTCACACACACACACACACACACACACACACACACACACACAAATTCACCCACAAGGTGGTAATCTTAAAAGTGAAATTTTTTTGTCGGATATTAGGAGAAAAATTGGATACCTCTCTTGCGAAGTAGACTCGATAGCAGTGAGTCACGAATAGAACGTGTACAGACAATTTAAATGGTAAGAGCTGTATACGAAAGTCCAATTTGCAACATCATGTTGTCTAATTATGCTGCGTAATTGCGATCGGTCGTTATAGGCCTACCTGGAGGTACGCAGGCACACTAAGCCAAATCTCCCTGTTTCTATCCATACATTCAAAAGGTTTGTAATTAATAATTGTTAGTTCTATTAGTTGTTCGTGGCGGGGATGCTAAATTGCGGTGAATAACCTTCCAATCACATGTACATGTTTTTGTTCAGTGGCGTGAACATGATGACAGTTGTTGCAAATACAATAAATGTTGTCAGAAATATTTATGATTCAGTAAGAATTTATTTTATAGTCCTGTTAAGAAGATCTAAGTTACCAACCTTAGTGTAATACTTTGTAGTTCGTATCTGTTCCTCAACATTAACTTTCATCAGGATATTTAGTTTCATATCGTTGACTAGGCGTCAATCGAAGGATAATATTAATAAACACTGAAAGAAATAATTAGTGCCTGTGTGGGCTGGATTGAAATGTCTCAAGATAGATTTGACGGAAGGATTTTTAAACATGAATGAATTCTTATTCCAGAAAATCTTAATAATTCTTCAAGATCTGTCTGCTTGTGTTCTCTTGAAGACTTTCCTTATCTAGTTAGCTCCTTGGTTAGACAGTTGTGTTGTTGAAATTAGGACCTAGATGGGAGTAGCTTATTAATTCAAGTAATTAATTTAATTTGGACTAGCTATTTGTTCGGTGTCGTTGATTGGCCACAATCTATTTAGCTGAGATGAGTCATATTGCATAATTCATCTTAACTCACAGACTTCGGTTGAATTTATCTTAGTAATTAAACAACTTGATGCACAATATTTTTGTTTTACAGTAAGTTCATTTCATGCCTCTACATGTTTCGAGCACGTGGTGCTCGAAACATGTAGAGGCATGAAATGAACTTCAAAAATATTGTGCATGAAGCTCGTTAATTACTAAGGTAAATATACCGAGATGCGCTATCAGCAAAACATAAAAAATCGGTTGAATTGTTGCTGATTGTATTCACTTACTTTTGTTACAGTACTTGATCTTAGTTATTGCTCTTAAATTTTGTTACTTCAGTCACCTATTTGAAACACTTTAATAAACGCGATTATTAAATTCAGTCATATTAAGTGCATTTAGTGTTTATTTTTGACTACTTTTATCGAGTATTCTCACTTCCATTACCTTAACAGTATTCAAAATTAGTTGACCTGGTTATTTAATGCAACAAATTGGAGTTCTGTTAATGTAGTCACATCAGGTGAGTTTAGTTATTTTATCGACTTTAGTAGACTTTAGTTATTTTAGTCACACAATTCATTCACTTACGCAAATGTAGTTAGTTTTCAGTTGCTTTAGTAATTTGCAGACAAATATCTTTTGCATTAAGATGACACACTAATACCAATCATCCACTGCTGTGTTGTCCACATCCCATTCTATAAATTCCCTAACGTAGCCTCGACGCTTTCGTGACAGCATCGACCTATATAAAACGGTTGAAGCTTATGATGGGTGTGGGGGAACTGCGGAACCATCCAGTTCAAAGGTCCGTGCTCGTACTGTAAGATTTTCAGCGCATTGTTAATCCGCTGATGACATACTGTATGCTGATTTCGTTATGAACGTTGGTGTTGTGTGCGATCCCGAGGGGAAGGGTAAGCCACAGCGGGCTTAATGTCGCGATATGAAAAACGAGGATTTGCTGTATTGATTCTGTACTTCATGCTTCACTCAAAGAGAACCGGTCGGAAATGAAACAATCTAAGATTAGGGCCATCCATTTCAAAGTCATGATAAAGGAAGATTTGCGAAAAATGCAGAACGCGTGGGCGGTACATTGCTGTGTCAGTTGCACTATAAGTGAAGTCTGTAAAAAGCAGTTCAGGTGTTAAGTACGCGAATATTTCATAAACGTGATGCCTTATTAGACCCCATTTCATGGTTTTCTGAATTTAGAACAGTTATTTCGTTCCAGCTGGCCCCCTGATAACCTGTTTTTCTTAGGTCCGTTTTAATATTATTTTTCATATATCCCACCATCTTCTGAGCGAAATAATTCCGTGCCGTACTGCAACCCACGTTTTGCCTCTGTTTGTTTTCCTTCGTACCTACCTGTTACTGTGAACTCCTCTTATTTACGTACACGCTAGACAGTCACGGATGAAGCAGACAGGACTCCTGGTTATGTTCTAAACTTATTTGTGTTTAAGTAAAAAGTGTTTAGGACTGCGACAGGGCTGTCCAGAGATTGTTAGCGGTCTGTACAAATGACTGCCCTATAGCTGGCTCCTTAAGCATAGCTGGTGACCGTTTCTTCCATGTTTCCATCATCCATCTCACAGTTTCGTCTGATGCTGCACAAATGTGTACATGTATTTGTGTTATATTTATAACCTAGGAGTTTCAAACGGCGTCTTTAAGAAACCAAAAATAAAATCGCTAATATAAGGTAAAACAGGCCCGCTCAACCCGTAACTCGCGGGCTACGTATAGCCCGCGACATCGTGAAGTTTTGCCAGCCGAGACGTTCCAAATACGAAAAGTCTTTTTTCTTTTACCTGGCAAATCCGAGATATAACGTCAAATAAATGTTTAAAACTTAATGCGCTACTTATTTATGGTTACATACGTTACTTAATAATTCTTTTTAAAAATACGTTTAATGTAGCGACAGCCCAGTTTGCATTGAGATTTAGATTTTTAATAAAATTTATCTTGTTCACATCCGTGCGCTAGTATCACTATATCAACGAAATAACGACAAATGCAATAATATATTATTAAATCGTCACTTTATTAACGCCAGACTTAACTCCAACACGTTTCAACCCTAAAAGGGTCGTATTCACAGGGTATAAATGATAGATTTTAGCAGACTGGGGCAACAAAATGAATCGCCAGTTGTAAAATTCAACTAATTGCGTAGCGTGTACTGTGTTAATTAGCAGCTGTGTCAGTATCAATTATACTTCCTGAAGATGATCCTTTAAGTGTAGAAGCATGTTGTATTTACGTATAGTGTTAATAGAGTGGTAATTTAATAATACATGAGTGCAATTTGATGTGTTTATTTGATAATTTTTATAATTTTTTTCCTATTTTTATCAGTAAATTTTTATTGCACGCGATGAATAGAAAAATTCTCTCGTAAAATTATAATTATCTGTATGCTTATTTATTCTTAGTTTTGTGTACTGCATTTCATGTTCCCGCATGCAGACCACATTTTGTAGAAGTTGCACGCACCACATAAAAGAATGAGTAGGCCTGAGGTAAAGGGAAGACAAACGACAGTATAATGGTAGGCTTTTAATTGGATTGTCAACAGTCGTGGTTCGGTTCCCAGTAAAGACATTTTTCTCTACTCTACATAACACCATACCGGTTCTGGGATCCACCTGTCTTCTTCGTATTCGAATGAGTCCCGAAGGCTTTTTCCTCGTGTATACGTCTGACTGATTTGTATTCGTCTACTGCAGAACTTAAAAATGCGTCGCACTTTACCTCCGCTTTTCCATATATATATATATATACATAGGACGAACAGTTATAACAAAGGTAAACAGAATTTTTGAGGCCGTGATGTAACCCCCAAAACAAAGACTCATATTTAAAATGCAACGGTAAAAGTATAATTACATATGCAGCAGAAACATAGTGTTTAAAAACAAAAACGGTAGCAAAACTAAATTCCACAGAAATGGATTTTTGGCGACGCTCAGCTCGAATTTTCAGAAAGGACAAAATTAGGAATACTATTATTAAACAAAACATAAATGTAGTAAGGTCTCTTTTGGACGATATTAAAACCAAACAACTTCAATGATATGGACATGTTCAGAGAATAGAAGAAGGGAGATTACCAAAAGAAGTTATGAAATGGAGCCCACTAGGAAGAAGAAAATGAGGTAGAGCTAAACTTACCTGGGCGGAAGGGATTAGAGGACTGATGGGAGAAAAGGGGTTAATGGAAGAAGACTGGAATGACAGAGGCAACTGGAGGAAGAAGATAATATAATTGTCAAATGGGCGCAGGAAGATGTGGAAACATTGTACAACCTGCTAAATAATGTATATATATCCTGTAGTTACTAAATTAGACAGAAAGACAACTTGGCCACACGAAATACGAATATGAAATGCAGAAACTCAACTTCCTTCTTGTTTAGACACAAAACTTATTTAGAACATTCCACTGAATTATGTAGAATAGACTATAAATGTTTACTTCAAGATATAGGCCTACTAACTTCCTCGTTACAGTGTCTGGTCCTGAAAATATGCGGAGAACGGCCTTCCTGAAGAAAAGGGTTTAGTCTGTTGACTTTGTAACCTGAAAACCATCCTCAGTCTACTACAAGCTGGCAAGGCGGAATATGCAACACCATGACTGTTATGTGAACTTCACCTCTATGCATATTACCTTGCCTAGGCCCAGATCTGGGTGGTTAGTGAAACTGAATATTATTTCTTATGGTGTTTCGTGCAATCACTATGCTTAAATTAAGTGTCCACTTTTTTTCTTAATGTCCAGACTTGGAGCAATATCAGCTTTTCCATTTTCTTATAGTTTTTCTGGTTTTTCTGTGATCCCATTTGTTGATTCTTTCTAAAAAATGTTTGATAGGCTGGCACAAGGCTTCGATAAAATTTGGGACACTACTTTCTTACACAGACTCTTCAAGGAATTCCATTTATTTTACGTCAGAGGAAATCTCGTTTTCCGAACCTACAGACATACATTCTGCTTAAAATCCAAAAATCAATATTGCTGTCTTTTTCGACTAGGTTGAGATGGGCTGGGTATGTGGCGCGTGTGGGTGAGGGGAGGGGGTGTATAGTTTCTTGGTGGAGAAACCGGAGGGAAAGAGACCACTGGGGAGACCTAGGCGTCGATGGGTGGATAATATTAGGATGGATCTCCAGGAGGTGGGATGTAGGTATATGGACTGGATTGGGCTGGCCCAGGATAGAGACAGGTGGCGAACGCTTGTGAGTGCTGTAATGAACCTTCGGGTTCCGTGAAATGCGGGGAATTTCTTGACTAGCTACAAACCAGTTAGCTTCTCAAGAAGGACTCTGCACGATGGAGTGAAGGACTCTGCACGATGGAGTAAGTAAGTAAGGAGTACGTTTTAGACTAGGTAGAGTAGCTTCATTTAATATACTATTCTTGGTGAAATACGTTTTAACAATCAAAACTCTTTATTTTTCCCACACAGTTTGTTTATAACTTCTGAATTTTTGCGAGAGGACTCTCGTAACCTGTGTACAGAACAGTCACCTTAAGAGAGTGACGATACCTAATGCTGTACTAATACAATATGTCCTGAAGATGAGCATAATATTGCTCGAAAAGTGTACAGGAGTATAATAAATGTATTGGAATAAAGAATTAGTGCATCGAGTTGGTAAAGAAAGACTATCACGGTCAACCAAACATAAAAAATAATAAAATTTATTGTGGTTGATGAATTCGTGGATGTCATATTTAGTAGTTCACTAGTAGGCGATAAATTCTTAATCATTCACTGAGTTCCAGCGTCACGAATAGCCTAAGTACCGCTCTCTGAACCACCCTAATCAGAGCTCGCTAGCAGTTATATAAAACGTATTACGTGAACACAGGTAAGGGGAGTGGAAACCGCTGCGCCAGTATTAGATTCTCTTATAAGATGAAGGTACATAGATAGGTGGCAGTGCTGACGCGGGTGTTTTCGACCGCACGACGAGGATACAAGACTTATCCAATCGCGAAATACCTTCGTCAGCCGTTTTTCTCTTTTCGTTAAAGCTGGTTCCATGATAACGGACGCGAGATGAAGAAAAGGACCAGAACTGAAATTTGGTAGGATCTTATGTAGAACGTCGCCTAGTTTGGTAAATGGCAGCATGGAACAACGCACCCATATAACGTCACGGTTAAGTCCTGTTGACGCAGTCCAATAAGAATAAAGCGCGACGTGTTCACGTGAGTGCGTTGTCGTTGACTGAGCTCGAGTGTCTTCCGGGAGTGACGTAGGTCTGACATTGTTGGTTTTACGGCTTTCATTACAAATCCCTAAGAAATGGGGGAAGAAACCTGTGTGTAAGATAATATTATGTCCTTCAAACAACAGTTATGTATTTCTCAAGGCATTCTATATTCTTTTTCTTTGTCGTTTTCGGTTCTAAATTGCTCAGAGTATCCTCTGTTCTTCTTCTTTACCTTTTTCATAGACTGTGCCACTTTAATCCTTTGTGGTGCATATGAGTTCCAGCAGTCTCCGTCATTTTCTACGCCGAGGTCTTCCATGATGTGACTTCTTCTCCCTCCAGATTTATGGACAAGAAAAATACTTTGTTTTACCTTCTCCTTATCCTTATGTTCCTCTCCAAAATTTCCACGTCGTATTTCCCTGTTGAAAATTAGACTTAAAAAAAGTGAGGTAACCGTAAAAATTCTTGTCGTTTTGTATTTGTTAATATTATGGTTTCAGTAAAAATTGTAATGTTAATACATCAAACTGTGGGCTCTAAAGTCATTGTCACATGTTACATCTGGTATCGTTACACTCTTCGGGTGACTGTTCAGACCACAGGATACGACAGGACTGCAGTCCTCTCGTAACCTGTGTACTGAACAGTCACCTAAAGAGAGTGACGATACCAGATGCTGTACTAATACAATTTTTCCTACTGAATATGAGCATAATATTGCTCGAAACCTGTAGAGGAGTGTAATAAATGTACTAAAATCCAGAATTTGTGCATCAAGTTGGTAAAAAAGACTATCATGCCATGTTTTGTTGCTAGTCAGTAGCAGAGATAACAGCGCCATCGATAACGGCAGCGAGAATGTATCACCACAAATGCTTCAAGATTATACACTGAATACTTGTGCCCACTTCAAAATGTTGACGCAGGTGCTATGCTGGCTTTGTTCATGACAAGAAATTAAAGGTGTAAATTCTAATGTGCTTCATCCCCGTTGTGTTTTGTACAACAGTAAGCAGTTAGGTATGTGAACACTTAGAGTCGAACACAACTATATTTGTTATTATATTATAGGAGTTTACAACAGCAACATGTTTCGGCCCTATATGTGGGCCATCGTCAGATTGTGGTTAGACTTAGAGCTTAGGCTATACTAGCATGAGTGTAGTGGTCTTGGGGCGTAATGGGGTGGGTAATATAATGATATCTCGAACCCGCCCCATTACACCCCAAGACCACTACACTCATGCTAGTATAGCCTAAGCTCTAAGTCTAACCACAACCTGATGATGGCCCACATATAGGGCCGAAACATGTTGTTGTTGTAAACTCCTATAATATAATAACAAATATAGTTGTGTTCGACTCTAAGTGTTCACATACCTAACTCCTTACTAAAGGTGTAAATATCAGCAGATTTTTAGTGTGGAGTGATTCATCGTATTCGGAGTGTCTGTTGACACATGACACAGTACTAAAGTAATAATCGTTTCGTACAAAACTTTGTCAGATATGGGTATTTTTTAAATTTAAATTAATTGCGAATATTGGTATTTTTCGACGTTGTGTGTAGTCACTTCCTTTGCCACACAAATACCAACAAACTCACTCTTAAACTGAGCACAGCTTACTTTTTAGTTTTCGTACTGCATGGCAAAATAACTGCTATTGGCAGTTTCGTCTGAAGTGCTGATAAGTCCTTAGCCCGACCAGGAAGGAAACAAGCTAATGTTTCTGTCAGAATGACGTGAATTTCCTTCGGCGCCTTGCCTTGCAGGGGGGGGGGGGAACTT
>Ga0123352_10003813_pt1 | contig 21978 bp, 14 predicted proteins | sample TergutLab28metaG_FD_89700 | JGI IMG/M metagenome (GOLD analysis project Ga0123352, IMG submission 89700) | Labiotermes labralis P1 segment gut microbial communities from Petit-Saut dam, French Guiana - Lab288 P1 | ecosystem: Host-associated > Arthropoda: Insects > Digestive system > Gut ...
TGCATATTATCATCGAAAAGCTTTGATGTAAAGATAATTTTAGTATTAAATTCACGTCAAAAGATAGTACACTTTTCCTTTTGTTGTAACTTTAAAATCGTCAGGATTTTCTGCCGGATCCTGTACAATCAACACGGCGTCACACTCCAAGCGACTTGAGTATTCACTAGCAGCGCTGTGATAACCTCAAATCTCGTATAGACCTATCTCAATATTATAGTACAATCTACTTCTAGATATCTGAAGTATCTGAAGTGGCCCCTTCCGTTTAAGATTTTACTTCTGTGACATTTGGCACATCTTTCATCTTTACATGTAAATACACGTGAAAGTTCCATCGTTTGGAAAGCTGTTTATGTCGGTGTTTGTGTGTTCTCATCAACACACACTCGCAACTTGTTTCAAATACGGAAGTATAAGTTAGGCAGTGTATCGGCTGGCAACAGTTTATACTAACACTTTAGGCAGTTCAACCGCGAGTGCTGGTGACCGGACACTTTTCGGTACTAAACCGGTTCCTCCCTAAAAAGATAAATATCCGTCACTCAAGGAAGTTCCCGCACTTTCTGGAAATCCAGCACTCACTATCCTCTCACAACGAGCCTCACAAAGTTCCTAGTCTGTCCACGAAGAATCCTATTCATACATTACAATCCTAATCCCTTAAGATGCACTTAATATGCAGCCTACTCCTAGGACTAGCAAGTGGTAATTCCCTTCAGGTTTTGTGACTAAAATTCTAATCACATTCAATTCTACACGTTCCGCAAATCTCACCATCCTTGATTTGACAACTTTCACAATACGTAGTGAATATCCAAAGAATCGCTTCTACTCCGCCGTCCTGAGGTCGCGACCTATTTCATGGTACTCAAAACTGCGTTCCGCTAAAACCTGGGGCTTGTTAAGCACATTTGCTTCCATCGTGAAAAAAGGTAAATACAATTTTACTAATCTTTAATTGCAATGCTTACTTTGTTCCCCATCTTTGTGCTTAATCGACGATGAGTTTATTTTGTGCAAACCACCAGAAATAAAGTTTCATTTTTTTATCAGTGTGTGTAAATATTTTATTTTTTACAATAAATGTATGTTTTTCAAACTTTTATTTCATTTCGCACCCAAAAAGTAAACTTTCACTGAATGGAGGTTCCGCGAATATTGTAATTTAGTCACAAGGATTCAACAGATAATAGGAGTGTGAAGAAAACTGGTCCAGGGAACCAAGATATAAAATAGCAGGCTGTTACGATAGCCGACATCCGGCCACGATGTGTGTCTAGGGTCCTCTACGTACGGAGTGACACCCGCTTGACCAAGCCCATGAGTGTGAACACAACTGTCTGCTTAACCTTGTATCAGTTCACACAATTTGAGCCCAACGACAGCAGTAGAAACGACAGACAGAGAGGAAGTTAAAAAGGAGAAACTCAGTTAACAGGTCTATTAAAAATAAATTTAATATTCATTTTCTAGTACCTGTCACTCGTCCTTAACCAATCAGCATAAAAAAATAGTTCCAAAGCGAAGTAAGTCGCAAATCTTGTAATATCAATTTTGAAAACACGGATTTCATAATCACTATGATGCACCTTGTTCCCTAAATTATGAACATAATGTAATGTTTATTCTTAATATTACAGCGAACGACGATGGCTTTGTTTTTAAACGTTTCCAAGATAGAAACAGTTCTGGGGAATGAATATGAGTTCCATGTGCGAATCATGTAAGTTTCTGTCATGGTTCGACACCCCTATTGGGCCTAGGTCTATTCAGTGTGGAGGTTTCGAGATCAAACTCAGACGCACCACACTCGGTAGGACTCCTGAGGTCGAGTGACTGGCCCGACGCAGAGACCTCTACCTCACACAACACTTACAAGAGACATCCGTGCCACGGCGAGATTCGAACCCGCATTCGCAGTAAGCGAGCACCCGCATACCGACGCCTTAGACCGCGTGGTCACCGGGATCGGAGAATCGTGTACGAACTAAGTGTATAATGAGTTGAAAAGGAACTACAGAACAGCCTCACAAGTCAAACGCTGGCACGTGAATGATGCCATGAGGCTTTGGTGTGGCTACGTCTTTAGTTACGAGAAGCGAGTGAATAAAGTGACACAAGCTGACGAAATGCGTGACTACTGCAAAACAGTCCGCGAATACGTGAGCCAAAGTGCATGGGAATCTATCAGCAGCTGTTTCGGTAAGCACGTATGAATGAATTACTTGTTCGGCTTATGCTTCGTTTGGGACTGTGTGGCAAAACGAACTGGCGACAGCCAGACGGGGGTAAAGTCAAACTGCCCGCATAATGGGGAATTTACTCTTTGGAACCAAAAGTACTTTTTCTATTATCCGAAGCAACTTAATTGGTAACACACTCTTGTTTTTCGACGTTTCGCTGACCGTGCATCTCAGTCAGTATATTTATCTCAGTAATTAACCAACTTGAAGCACAAAATTTTTGTTTTACAATAAGTTTATTTCATGCCTCTACATGTTTCGAGCACATGTGCTCATCATCAGGATGTCAAAATTGAATTACACAGCCTTTGGTATCATCACAATGAAACAAGTGAGTGGTCTAAAATTACTAAAATACAATTCTATAAATATGACAAATATTAGTGAAATTCATGTGTGAATTTTTCGGGTGTGATTACTGTGTATTGCTTACTATAAACATGTTATGTCATGTAGAGGTTATGTTCATCCAGTTATTAAACTTATTAGAAAGTTACTATGTAAATAGACATACTACCTTTCTAATAAGTTTAATAACTGGATAAACATAACCTCTACATGACATAACATGCTTATAGTAAGTACTACACAGTAATCACACACGAAAAATTCACACATAAATTTCACCAATATTTGCTCATATTTATAGAATTGTATTTTAGTAATTTGAGACCACTCACTTGTTTCAGTGTGATGATACCAGAGGCCGTGTAATGCAATTTTGACCTCCTGATGATGAGCACATGTGCTCGAAACATGTAGAGGCATGAAATAAAACTTATTGTAAAACCAAAATTTTGTGCATCAAGTTGGTTAATTAATGAGATTAACTCTTGTTTGTTTACAGTAAGTACCTGTATGATTTTCGGCTTCTTATTAATGCCATTATCAGACTAAAGCACTGTACAAAAGTACAAGTATAAAAGTTACTTTTATACATTCACATTTATATTTACGTTTTAGAAAAAACAACGGAATGCGAAACACCTATATTTTACTCTTGCTATTTACCTCCAGAATTGGCACATAAATTTTGAATACCTTTGTTTTAAAAACTTTTCTTCTTTATTATTTTAATTATGCTTCTTCCATATGTTATGCAGCTGAAGAACAACGGAACTATGACGGACAAGGGTGTCGAAGATAGTAACGCAGACTGTTTTAAGGTGCTGCAATAACATACGCTTCGGGGAAAATGAGGAATGCCATGACAATCTTTACTGAAAGTACCCGCTTACGGGGAGAGATAGTAAAACGCTACATACTGGAATGGTGACCGCAGTAGCACACTGGTGAAGGTGCTGCGCTACAAATCGGAAGGCCGCTGGTTCGATTCCAGATAATGTCATTGGTATTTTTCATTGACATAATCCTTCTGATCGCACTATGGCCCTGGGATCGACTCAGCCTCTAACAGAAATGAGTGCCAGGAGTATTTCCTGGGGGTAGAAACGGCCGGTGCGTAAGGCTGACAACCTTACCACCATTCTGGGCCATTGTCACGTAATCCGGGAACCTTAACTTCCTGGAACCCTCTGGGCACCTCGGACCTGTAATGGGACTGCTTTAACTTTTTACTTACTGGAATATCATTAAAGCAACCAAGGGAAAAGAGAAAAGCTGGCTTGTTTTATCAAACCCCAGACGCCCAGAAAACGCAGTAGGAGTGGTAGTAGTTAGGCCTTTGCACAGCTGTTGTCAGCAGAATAAACAGGTGAGGCAGAAAACAAGACAACTGGGTACTTAGGAGATGTGGAATGATTTTTATGTTACTTTCACTAATGCTTAAATGTAACATGGTTTGACCTTTAGAATAAATGTAATCATATGGCAATCCCCCACTCTTAAACAATAATGTCGGACTTTTCGTAACACATACACTCGTCTAGTGCAGGCGACACAAATACAAACCCTGGGCAACAGGCATAAAGGCTCGCGTCGCACTCAGACCACACCTTCAAGCCAGTCGACTATTGTGACTGAACTAATGGTTGCCCTCTCAACGGGCACTTTGATTTGTGCTACAGCAAAGATAATAAAAGCCTTCAGCCATTTGGATCCACGACATGCAAAGGTTGCCTAATAATACAGAGGCGGCTCGTGCGACAGGTTGCCTCACCAGTAACGCGACTGGCCCACTGTTACTAACAATTTCTCTCATTCTACGCGAACGTCTCCGTATTGCCCAAACATGAAACGCATTAAGTTCTTCAAATTCAAAATTCCGTTAAACAGACCGTAACAATTAGCATGGACATCGCGTTCAGCAGTCTCGGGGTTCCAATCTCTGTGCAAAATATTCTATCCTGAGTATCTTTATCGTTGCACCGTGCATTCTGTACTTTATTTAACACACCAACAAATACATATGTATATATTATTTAAGAAATCTAAAATTTACATTAAAACACTTAAAACGCTCCTACATTTTTTCGATCACAAGATCATCCTCTGGGAGCATACATTGTTCTTTGCTAAAGTTATAGTTTAAAAACAATCAGTGATTTACTTCGTTCTGTTAATTTGGTGCTATGTGCTGTGGCAGCATGCTTTGTTTTTAAACTATAACTTTAGCAAGGAACAATGTATGCTCCCTGAGGATGATCTTGTGATCGAAACATGTAGGAGCGTTTAAGCGTTTTAATGTAAATTTTAGATTTCTTAAATAATATATACATGTGCATTTGTTGGTATGTTAATTAAATGTCCTGAGGTTATTCGTTACTTTTTTGGTCCCTCCAGATGAATATCAGTCACGTACGTACCTTACAATAGGCCACGGCTGTTTCTGTATACATGTTTCAAAATTCGTGGGCCCGAGGGTCGGTTTGGACGGGCGTAAAACCTCGTCCCCACCGGGATTCGATCCCGGATTGTCCAGCCCGTAGTCAGTCGCTATACCGACTGAGCTACCAGGCCCAACACAGATATTATACCTACGTGAAAACAGGCAAAATCACTACGTTATAAAGCTTCTCTCTGTGAATTCATGACTCTTCACGCTTCAGCACGTCAGCCCCACTTCGAACTGCAAGCTATCTGCCAATCCCCGCATTAAACGCACCAATTAAATTTTATTACAACATCATTAATCCATTCACTGTCAGATTTATTCTCTTGATAACTCACCTTCAGAGGTCAGGTTTGCCAATGCATTAAACAAATCAGTGCATATCTTAGAGTTTCGCAGTCACGTGACATCTATTTGCGTCTTGATGTCTTTCGTCATGTCACAGATTACGTAGAAAAGGAGTGTTGTCTGATAAACCTATTAAACATCTACACGTGTGCTATTCGCGTCTTGAAATGTATGTAATTATTTACATAGGAAATAGTACCTACTGGAGCGGCAGCCACAGCAATTGAAGCTTTAGATAAAAGACAACGTTGCCGGATCAGGTAACTAGGCAGCCAGGTTCAGGTGTTCAGGCTGCACTCCCCAGCAAGTGGCAACGTTACACGTTCTTAACTGTCCAGTTCGTTGATTCGTTGCGTTACTCATAGCCGGTTGTTGAGAAATTCAACCAAATTGCAAATGGGGAGTCTGTGACGTAAAAGCGAAAGCTACCCCATTACAGGCCTGATCAGGCCCTTAGGGCTCCAGGACGTTGTATTAAAAATAATTCTTCATGAAAATTACTTTGGGGGGGGGGAGAGTAAAAGCTGTAATCTGTAACCTACTGCCCCATCTTCAGGGTAGACTGGTCTGGAATTAGGCTCATCTCAAAACTCGGTAACTTTCTACCAGACTTCAGACGTCACAACCTATAATACATTAGTTTTCACATCCATGTCCGTAACTCCAAATCTCGCCTTGCCCCATTTCAATTAACAACATATTTTAGGTTTAATTGATAGCAGGACACAAAAAGCCTAAAAAACTAACACTTACAGTATTGTAGCTGGAATAACGTCAGTAAGAAACCATCAATTTCTGCATATAAAATTATGAACAAATATTATTATGTATTTTAAAGTTTATTTCCTTCAAATTACTCCGTGTGTTAATAGCAAGTCGGGCGTGTCTTGGTTGTCTCGGATCAAGTCTACAGAAAGTACACACAGAACGAATATATAATATGATGCTAATAAGGAATAAGTAATGGCCGTAAATTTCTGCAACCTTCCTAATGATATCGCTCAGAACAACGATACGACATTGTACAAGTTACCAGACAGGCATAACCGTCTACGGAGTCCAAGCTTTATATTATACCAACAAAAACTCCAGTACAGCCGCTTCTGCAACACACGTTGGACGCCGTAACGAGCTATCGTGCGTGGACTAAAATGTTTTAAATTTATCGACTTGTTTGGCCTTTGGAACATCCATGGTACAGGAGATACGTGCGTAGATGGCTGCTTGAAACACGATCCGTGTCGCGTGGACTTAAACCACTTTTTTTGGTGCGGCTCTTAACATCTCTATCTTCAAAACTAGTAGCATTCGGAATGGAGGGGCAGGGTTTGATTCTCATCATTTTTCGACGAAGTGATCAGTGGGCTCCACATTCCACAGGAACTAAAATTCGCTTTTCCCAGTCTTTAAACCGACAGGGATATGATCTTAAGAACCCTTCCCAATCTAACATTCGCCCATTCGCCGCCACATTAACTTATGTTGTTCGGAGAGTGTCGTTAAATAAACTGCCAAGAAAGACACATTCCTTAGTAACAAAAACATCAGCTGCCTCCAAATAACTTCAAATGTATTGTTCACTTATGTGTGCATACATTTTTACACACATATCAGTTTCAAGGTAGAGGTTGTCAAGCATGTGTGTTTCAAAATGCTGTAAACATGAATAATTACAATTTTTTGTTCCCCTGACGCCAAGCAGAAAGTAGTCATGTAATAATCTAGTAATTAAATGTTTCGAAGCTTTTGTCGTGGTCATTACAAATCAGATAAATATTTCTACACCTATTCCGCGCCATCTAAAAGTAATCCAAAGTGAGCATATATTAAAACACGTTACGTTTCCACGACACAAAACTGAAGACGTGAAAGCGTATTAGTGCTAGGACGTCTGGTCTCTCTGGCTCCGTTCGTTCTCTATTCCTCTGTCGTAGTGATAAATGATATTCCCATTAAATGTGAACAAAGCATAGATCGCATGATCTATGATTACGAAGTCGCTGGTTCGAAACTGCAGCCGTCTGAAACGAGTGACATGTAATATCTACTGCGTGTGTCTAGTGATTATTTATTATCAAATTCGTCTCGTTATTGCGGTTTATTTATTTATTTCTGAGTCTGATCCTTTCTACCTACTCCCTGTAGATGTAGGGGTTTATTGTTGCACCTGATCACACACACTCACACACACACACACACACACACACACACACTCACAGACACACACACACACACTCACACACACACAGACACACACACACACACACACAGACACACTCTCTCACACACACACACTCACACAGACACACCCTCTCACACACACACTCACACACACACACACACTCACACACACACCAAATGTTATTAGTCAAGTTACGCCTACGGGTTGAAGAATATGGGCTTAAACGTTGATTAGCATTTGTACAGTCACAGGGGGTAAGGTGTACCACGACGCCTCTGATTGAGCAAACAAATAAAATGTCAATGACTTAATGCCCTAAAAAAATTCCAGGCCCGAGACAATGTCGTGGGTGAGTACTATAACCTTTAACATTTATGGCGTCACATGTGATTTCGCAGAATGGGGACAGATAAGATTAGCAACAGAGCATTGTAAGTTGCAGGGTGTCTGGCTGCCATCGAGACTGCGGCCAGCCGTGATGAATCAATGTTTGCTTCTTCTCTTGTTCAGCGCCTTCCCGATAATTGTTAAGATGACACTCAGCAGAGGGTGCGCTAATCTTGTCCTTTCTTGACATCATCAGACTAATTACTGCTGTTGTGTGTAAGAGGCTGACAATAGGCACAGACCGCGCGGGTGTGGGCTACTTGTGAGTGCGCCACTCTGTACATCCAATCAGAACACAACTGTTTCATTCCCCATCATCTACAAGTCATTATTCCATAATCATGTTATGAGTCGACGTCAGGGAGTTTCTTACTGACAGGGTCATTAAATACCGCATTTCCTGCCTCACAAGACGCTACAAAGTGAGAAGACGCACTCACTATTGGCAAAGTGCTTTACGGGGTTTAATAGCCTACTTATTCCGGTGCTGCGGCGCACGGCCAGTTTTGGGGGCACTTTTAAGGATAAAAGAAGCGCGTCTTATTGGCCGAAGTACGGGAGGTCATAATAAGAGGGGCAATGCATGTATAAACGTATCTTTCAGGCGCGTTCGCGATAACCGTTTCTGCCGTGCAAAAGCAAGAGGTATTACATATTCTGAGTTTGTGTCTATAGCCTTAGTTATTCAGCATGCAAAGCGCATGGACCGTATTATGTTATCATACGTGCCCTATCTGGTTCTACCATATTTTTCCATATTATCTCATAAATGGTACGATTTTCGGGGAAAAAAGTTATTGCATATCATAAAATGTTTTTATTTTATCTACAACTTCTTTTCTCTCGAAACATGGTCCATTGGTGGCAGCCGCGCCAAGGGGTGTGGGGGAGGGGAACGGGGAGGGAAATACGATTTGAACTATAGTCTAGCATCATTAAAAGGTAAGATTATTTAGGGACTGCCTCTGCATAACTTCCAAGTGAACCAAACATTTGTGTGGCATGCTGTAGGTCATACAATTCACTTTTCGCTATGTGCTTCAGGGAAACACGTGGTGAAAAGTGACTTCAAACGAATTTACCCCTTGTGATACGGAATGGAGCTTCCGTACTTAACAGGCCTGGAAATGCGTCCTCTAACGGAAGTTCCGATATTTTATTCAGTCCCTCCGCTTAAGTGCCGAAGTATTACCTGTTTGCATTCTTTCTTTTGGGTGATTCCTCGGCATCTGACTGTTATGTGCCGACGTTTCGGAACACTGTCTGTTCCATCGTCGTAAGTGGTGTGAGCAGGAAGAATCCGGCTTCTTCTTTCTTCTTCTTAGGGCCCGTCAGCTTATGCACCGAATGCACCGCAGCCTTTGGCTTATTGTGCAGCCCTAATATTTCATTCAGCGCAGCCTCAATAGCCCTGCGCCTCGTATGAAGAGGCAAAGGTCCCTTAATGAGGCTGTGCTTATGTCTTTTGGTTCTACAGTCAGCCTCCCAAAGACATTATAACGCTGTCGAGCCAACGCCTCGCAACAGCAAGTAATGTGCTGCACTGTTTCGGTCTCCATCCCGCAGAATCAGCAGAGTGGATCCCCATCAAACAGGCCCATAGTATACAGGTGCCCCCTTACAGGAGCATGCCCTGTGTAAAGAATCCTGCTTACACCACCTAGGAAGATGGAACTGGCAGAGTGTTCCGAAACGTCGGCACATAAAATTCAGATGCCGGGGAATCACCCAAAAGGAAGAATGCAACATTCAGAACACGACGAAAGTTTGAAATACAGTATTACCTGTTTGTTCTATATATTTCAAATTCCTCATTCACAGCAATTTTGCCGTTTTACACTAGAGTCCAATGCAGTTTAAAGCCTTGTTCAATATTTACAGACTATCGACAAAGATCTCTCTGACAACTTGAGACGTGTCTGGGAAAGTTTCCCCAATGGTCCTCTTCTCTTATGTCTTAACCCTTTATAGACAACCCTTACCGTAATTATACTGCATGATTCAGTTTGTACCGAGCCGTAACATGCTATGTCAAAGTTATAAATACAACAAATTAGTTAATTGACCACCAAAGCAATTAATCGCTGTTTAATACGAAAATGATATAACACACATGAATGCATTTTTATATACATAGGTCCGTGCATCGTGAATCGAATTTAGTAATTGTCAAACAAGATGTGACTTATTCAGTTTATTACATTTCCGTAGGCAGCTCTACATGTTTCGGGTGTTGACACCCATCATCAGGATCTCGTACAACTGTAATTACAGCTTCTGGTATTGATTAACTGCAATGAATAAAATACGCTGCTACTAATACTAATATATAATTTAAAATTCTAGATTGGTTATATTGAATCTAGAATTTTAAATCTACATGCGTACATGTCCAAAACAGCAAAGATCTCATTTACAGCCCGGCGGAAGCCTGAAATAAAATGGAGGGAAAGTCAATCAAGCCGAAAAACAGACAAGGCGAAGCAAAAAGGTGAGGTTTTCGCAATTCTTCAATACAAACGCGCCAAGAAATGTAGTTCCTTGAACATAATTCGGATCTGAAATGTTGACGCTCGAACAACAGCTCGTAGCTTGGTACAAATAGTGACTGTGGTCAACCACGGTAAAAGCAGTCACTATCAGTGGTGCTCCAGGAGAGAGTGCTGGGTCTGATTTCTGTTTGCACCACGGCCTTGAACTGGATTCATAAGTCAGTCATTACTGCACACGTATTACATTGGATAACTGAATTAAATTTCCCTACATAGAATTCAAGTCATATGAAGAACTATGACACATACAAGACACAAAAGAACTACTAGAATCGCACTTGTCCGGCGTTCTGACAAACTTCAGTGCTTCAATTCCCATTAGTAAGACATACATACATGGTCGTTTACAATTAAACGCATATATCAAGTGAGATTCAACCCGCTCCCTGGCGGGCTCAATTCTTTCTCGTGTCAAAGTTGCCCTCATACGGGGTACACAATATTTTGCACAGTCTTGCATAACAGCACGGCATACAAAGCCATCCCTGAAAGACAAATCCCACCATCAAAATAGCAGGTAGATATATTAAATAAGACTACAGTCGAATGAATACCTTAACCCTTTCATATTTGAATGCCAATTTCACGTACGCCTACGTGCAGTGGAAATTATTTTCATGAAAGATGATATGACAATAGAGGCATAACTGTAAAAGTCAGTATATCTGGAATTCTGGAAATTCCATAACCTACAGAGACCTAATTAAAACAACAAAGGCAATTTACGTATAAGGTAACACGCAGGAGCGTTTGTGCTCCATTGTTGCAGCAGAAAAGCAATACGTATTGCATATTATGAGTATGGGTCTGTATCCTTAGTTATCCAACATATAAAGCGCATGCGCCGTATTATATTGTAATCCGTGGTTTGTCCGGCACTATATTTTTCCACATCATCTCATAAACGCCACGATTTTCGTGGGAAAAAAAGTTATTGAAATTAAAATATCTTTTGGATTTTTCTATCGCATTTTTCTGAAACATTTCTCATTCCAAGAAGCACTCAGCCAGATATCATCACGAACGTACCGACGGTCTGCACTTTAGTTGCCCTTATTCTTGTCAGATTTAAATCGGCCTTGAATTTTTTCGACATATTCTCGAAAAACGTTCAAATGTCAAGTTTAACGAAAATCTGTGAAGTGCGAGCCGAGTTATTTTATGCGGCCAGACGGACGGACGGAATTTCGCCATTGCGCCTAAAAACGTTACACCGTTATACGCGATCGCTATTCAACTACAGAAAACTGAAGAAAATATTAACTCCTCAGATAATAAGATTCACCTGAATTATATATAGTCAGCTCGTACCGCGCAGTAAACACACTCCGTACCGGTTATAGAAACCTATCAAATGTGCTGTATAGGAAAATGACCGATATTTTGTTCCGAAATGCGTAAAAAAAACACACACACACATACAAATTGCTTCATCAAGTGGGCAGAATGTAGAATTTTTTTTTTCCGATTTGGTGACCACTAGGCTTTAGGGTTATTACCCGCCCATTTCCTTCCAAGCCAGTCAAGTGACTTCTTCCAACTGCTACACTACAGTTCATTACGAATTACCTGTTTCTCGTACCCTAGCTATCATCAACCCGACCCCAATCTTATTTATCTCATGACCTTAAATGCAATAAGTTGCCTGCATAAGCCACAGAGACTTTCACAGTCTTCACCTTAACGCTTCTTTCTTCACACTTAAAACGACGAAATATTTTCATAAGGAGGTACAATTTGTTTCCAAACGCTTTTAATTTCAAGAGATCATGACGGGGAGTGGCTAGGTCGGATACAGCAATTTTATGAAACAATGCAACCAACAAGGCACATAAAGCTTGTGGATCTCAAATACATAATCTTTAATCTCATTCCACTTGTTTCGGCCCTCTCAGTCGTATACAGGGAAATCATGCTAATACTGCGGAAAGGTTTGTAATTTAGTATTTTAACTACAATCAAAATAATTAAAGTAATCTTGCCACTGCGTGTACCGTGCATTTTCCATATATTTGCAACATATAACCAATAAATGCAAAATACATTTAACACTCAATTGAATCTGGGGGACCGCGGTAGCACAGTGGTTAAAGTGCTGTGCTACAATTCGGAAGGTCGCTGGCTCGATCCCAGCTGGTGTCAGTTGATTTTTCATTGACATAAAATCCTTCTGATCGCACTATGGTCTTGGGGTCGATTCATCCTCTAACAGAAATGAGTACCAGGAGTATTTCCTGGGGGTAAAGGCGGCCGGTGCGTAAGGCTGACAACCTACCACCATCCTGTGCCGTTGTCAAGAAATCTAGGAACCTTAAGTTCCTGGAATCCTCTGGGTCTCTCCAGGCCTGTAATGGGACTGCTTTACCTTACCTTACTCAACTGAATCTAAAAAACTCCTACATGTTTCGATGCCACAATGCACCATCTTCAGGAAGTCCGTCTGTTATACCAACGTTACAATCCAGTTAAAATGCAATCCATTAGTGCATAATGACAGTAAATATCATAAAGTAGCTTACAACATTATTAAATAAAGCATAAACATTTCGTTGTGTAAATTAGTGTTAAAATATTTAACCGTTTGAGAACCCTTCCGCATTATTGTAATGGAAACTCTGAAGATGTTCGAAAAGGCAGAAGCACATGGGAGAATTTAAGTAATAAATGCATTTGTGTTCTGAAGATTTTTTCACCGCGCTGGTTGCATTATTTGACAAAACTGGAGTACTGTACATGGTAAAATATTATTGCAAAACATAGCATTTTGTATTTAAAAGCGCCTATTTGCATCAACTTCGGTCTCTTGGTTGTGTGCGTGGGTTAGAAGTGTCTTTCCTCTTTGATGTAACAGTGACTCCTCACTGCAAAATCTCCACAAAACTTTCTATTACCCAGAACTGGAGTCGAAAATATGTGTGAAGAAGAGTGCCTCTAATTTTTCACAGCAATTGGACCAAGCGTTTTCGTTCAAAGCATCAAATAATGAGCTAAAATTACACAAACGTTCTAAAGAAGCAGCAGATAAAGTTCGACAAAATGTCGATTATTTCTATAACTCCGTGTTATTGTGAGGGGAATGTCCAGTGCTCCTCAATAACGCCGCTTTCAAACATCGATTATAAAGGCTACAGAAATTACCTTAGGAATTGTGCGTCAGTTTAGCCGCTCTATATGCCTGTACTTCCTGCACATTTTCACGAAAGACGGTCAGTACTTGAATGATACCGCAGTGTTCTACTCCACTCCTCTCTAACGCGGCTACCTGGTTGCCTCACCTTCGTCTCAGCAATGCACGTACACTTTTCTTTTCCCTCACACAGTTTCCCCGTACTTTCCTCCGATTTCGTTTGACCACTGTGCTCCCTTAAGCGGTTACTTCTGTTGCCTCACCCTTGCCACCTCTCTAAAACACCCCCTCCCCCTTCCCAGTAATCTCTGTGACCCATTTGAATACCTCTTTTATCAACCACGTCAAAGTCAACACGGCCAATATAACAGAAAATAAGAACGATTTAAAAATCTGCATTTTTGGGTGTAAAAATCCCAACTGTACTCCAGGATTTAGCCAAAGATCATGAAAGTCTTGTAGCAAAGGCTATAGAGCCGGAAAGGATCCTTGCAGACATTCTTTGTTACCATTTCTTTCCGACAGCTATGGAAGGAACTTCATGGGAACAACGCATTTATAAAACTTACGTATCACACACACACACACGCACACACGCACACGCGCGCACACACACACACACACACACTGCAAGTTCCAGTCTACTAATGAGCGCTACAGAATTGGTGCTAGTCTGGTACTTTTCACGAGGCCGGTGACTTGGACCACAGTCATTCGAAACGCGGTGCCGAGGATAAAAATTCCAACCACCCGTGCCGAATATACAACTCCGGCCTTCATACACGTAGCAAGCTAAGTTATTATCACGCCTGGCTTTGAATCTACCGCTAGGCAGTGGCAAACCGCAACCTGAAACACGCGCTGTCAGTTTCCCATTATGAAGACGCGTGCTAGAACCCGCTTGCCAAGCGGCCTATTGTAGGTCTGCGGCTTCTCAGGTTGCAGCAGATACACTACAGTCAACAAGAATTATGATCCACATGACAGAACTGTCCAATTAACAGTCCACATAATCCGTTTATTATCTGTTTAAAAGCTTGTTTGCTTCTTTACTTTTATTATCATACGCCTCACTCCGTCTACTGCCGCATTAGTCACAAGTTTGTATTCCCTTTATTTCAACAACTTTTATTGCCATCACAGGGCTTTTGGCCGCACAGGACATCTCAACAGAGGACTATATACATTAATGTTCAAATCGGGATTCGAACCCAAGATCCCAGAGTCTGATTTGCCGAAACTAGTACACTTCAGCCTGTCACATGCTGCGATTGGCAGACTACTCTAATGCCAACTGATTAAAATGAGGGAAAAAAAACCTTTTCTTCCTCTCAAAGCAATAGCCTACTAGATTCCGGGAGCCGAAGGTGATTTCCTTTCCTCCAAAACGTCCAAACCGGTTCTTGGGACCACCCAGCCCACAATTCAATGTGTACCGGCTTCGTTTCCCGGGCGGTAAAGCCATCGGAGCGTGACGTTGACCACCACCTCCAGACATGGCCAAGTTAAGAATTAGTGGAGATATAACTCCACTACAGGGGCCGGGATAGCGCAGTCGGTATAGCGACTCGCTACGAGCTGGACGGTCCGGGGATCGAATCCCGGTGGGGGACGAGATTTTCCACACCCGTTCAGACCAGCCCTGGTGTCCACCCAACCTTCTCTACAATGGGTACCGGGTCTTTCCCGGGAGTAAGGCGGCAGGGACGTAGCGTTCACCACCCACCCCCATCTAGCGCCGAGGTTGAAGGAAGAGTCGAGCTATACCTCTGCTCCCCCCTCTGTGCCTTCGCGGCCTGTTCTGGGGTGAACTTTACCTTTACCTTTACCTTTATACCTCCACTGCCCCTATAAGCTCCTGTGGCGTTGAAAGGGACAAATTTACTATTGACAGCCTACAAGAAACACTTTATTATCCAACAGATGCACACATATATAATTCGTAGATAAAATTAAATTATTACAAAATATTTAAAATTGCTCCAACATGTTTTGGATCACAAGGGATCCATCATCAGGGAGCTCTATACAATGCTTGGCTAAAATTACAGTAATGGTTCTATCTTGTCCGTTGATATGAACGTAGTCGGTGTTATGGCATATGCTGCCATAACACCGGTTCGTATAGCAGAACCCGGTTATAACGATATCGGTTTATGCGACATCTCGTATATTGCGTCAGATACACGTGTATTCTGTGGTACCAAATAATTCCTCACTGTTAACCACAACATTATACTCATCGGTTATAACAACATTCATTTATAACGACACAGAACATCCAACCTCTTTCTTTAGGCTATAACCGAGTTCGACTACACTGTATCGTTTGAAGTGTGTTTGACAACATCGTCAATTGCCGTGATTGCACAGCGTCTGTGACAGATAGAGAAATGCGTGTGGAGCAATGGCGGAATGACAATGACAGTGGAAAACCGAAATACTACAAGAATAACGTATCGCAGTGCCACTCTGCTAACCAAAAATCCCATACGGACTGGCCTGGGATTGAAACCGGGCTATCCTGGTGACAGGTCGGCAAATAGCTGCTTCAGCAATTGAATGTCCAATTTTATATCTTAAAATCATGTCTGAATATCACGGTAAAGGTAAAGGTAAAGCAGTCCCATTACAGGCCTGGAGTGGCTCAGAGGGTTCCAGGAAGTTAAGGCTCCCAGATTTCGTGACAACGGCACAGGATGGTGGTAGGTTTGTCAGCCTCACGCACCGGCCGCCTTTAACCCCAGGAAATACTCCTGGTACTCATTTCTGTTAGAGGCTGAGTCGACCCCAGGGCCATAGTGCCATCGGAAGGATTTTATGTCAATGAAAAATCCAATGACACCAGCTGGGATCACGGTACAGCTTGAAAAACAGGAATAAAATATGGCAAGATATTGTACGCGAGGTAATTCAACGAGCATGGCAGGATACTGGCTGGACAGCGAGTGCGATTTTCAGAATGAACAAATGCTGTGTATAGGTTGCCGAGAATATGCACTTTCAAAACGGTTACCAACAGCAGGAACACTCAAATGATTACGAAGCATCACCGGTAAACAGAAAAAGAAACACAATTTTATATGAGACGGCACTTTAACTTTCATAATCAATAATTTAAATTACAAAGATTGCAATCTACCTACTATAAGCACAGAATACGCTATATCCACTGCTTGTCGCGTGTCACACCCAGATGGGCCCACCAACTTAAGACACTACAAACATACGCGTAATAAAGACATGATTCCATATTCACTGTACGTAACGCATTGGTAGCAGCACATAGCTTCTGCCGAAACATGTAGTCATACTGAATAAAAATAGCTGTTGTTGACAGGAAAAAGGTACATTACTGCTGCTATCACGACGGAAGGGTAAGCTACAACTGAAGTCTGAGAAGTTTAATTTTTATATCAAAGAAAGCACACCGCTCACCATTACCAAGGTAAACTTGTAGACGATGTTTAGGGATATAAGAGTTATTTTTTCACATGACTACGAGATGCCCACCAACAAATTATGTGGGTAAGAGTCAGCATTGTTTTATGATTCTGAAGAAGGTGGCAGATGTGGGCATCATAGTGCCTCCAAGGATTATAAAATTCACAATAAATGCTTTAAATCTATATAAAACTTGTGCTCATATTTGAGTTTAATAATTACCTTTTTTCTGAGTTACTATGACGTTCTACTCCTGTCCAAGTAACTTTTGCCTAAGACAACCGAACGAGCATACAAAATTTTGTCTCGAAGTACGAAAATGAATTCAATTCGTGTACTATTCTACAAAATCACCTCAAGAAAGGCAGCGATTCCACTCTTTTGGATGCTGTAGAAGCAAAAGTCAGTATTTCCTAACGAGTGTTCGTATTTCATTAATTTGCCTAACGCAGGAGATCCGAGTTCCCAGAAAGAACACAAATATTTTGATCTAACATGCAACGAGTACGTCCTGGGTCTCGCAGACGGGCGGTTCTGTCTTAAAATATACAGCACACGGGAAACTAACTGCACTAGACGGAAATAAAAGCCACCTACCTGTAACTCCTCCTTGCACCGCCTTTCCTCTTCCAGCGACATGCGTTTCTCGTGCTTCTTGAAGTACTTGCGTTTTGCCGCCTGAAGGTTGAACCACGTGTACGAGAAAGACTTGACATACGGCAGCAGGGCTTCAATGAAAGGATGGAATTCATCCTGCAATTGAAACAAAATTAGTAAGTTTAAGTACACGGACAGTAAAAGTTCCCAAAAGGGGGGTATATCTGAACCTGAAAGTGAGTGAGAAAGATCCATCCACCAAGAAGTCTAGATCTTCATCGACACTGCTGTCAGAACCTCAAATCTCGCAGACACAAGTATCACGAAGCTGAAGAACAGTAAATAACAATGAGCTCCATAATCCGCACTCTACATCAAACATCAGATATAACGAGGATCTCCACGATTTACACTCCTCACCAAATATCACGAAAAGGAGGAATGGTACATATTGTGGAGCCCCATAATCCGCATTCCTTACCAAGCATCACGAAGGTTACAGGATTCCGTCTCGCTATATAAATGTATTTAATTTAGGGACTGTAAGATTATGAAGCGTCGAATGGTTGAATAATAGTAAATAATGAATCCTAGAGGATGTGGAAGGCAGTTGTTGCGGGCTGTCATGCCAAAATGGCAGTAATCACGAAATACTTGTCAGTATAATCGGTATCCTTGTCGAGATTCGAACCGGGTACTCCCCAAACACACGTCAGACGCCTTACTATTTGAGCCAACCTACTCAGTCTTTTAATGTCCACATCAGTCTTAGTAACTGACCAACTTAATGCACAAATTATTGTTTTATAATAAACTTATTATAAAACAAGAATTTGTGCATTAAGTTGGTCAGATACTAAGATTATATTGAGATGCACGGTCAGCAAAACGTCAAAAAAAATATGTCCACATCAATGTTGACATCAACGAGCGATGAAACTAACGATCAATTTGTGTAAGCGCAACTTGCAGCGACGACGGTAACGTAACATCTACAGCTGCATAGACTTGGAACGCAACTTGGTCCTGTGAATTGGACGGACTGTGTTCCAGACAGAGTCACTGAACTACCTTGTAAACACTTCGATGTGATGTGTTTTCATTCATCAACCCATCTGCCAAAAACTTCGTCTGCCAACACTTGCGGGGTGTGGGATGGCCGGGTGGTCCCGGATGTAGTATACAACTTGATAATGCTTTTATCGCTTCCCTTTACGCAGGTACTTACAATGATCTGTTTGACCCTGCATAAACTCGTCACTCGGCTGTCCGCCGCCGGCCACTGTGCCTTCCTCTACTGGAGCCAACTTTTATTGTGATTGTGCCACTTGGCAGGCGGGCACCAGGGGTTGGCCCAGTGGCCTATTACATTAACTGGCCACACGATAGTACTGTCTACTCCGTTAGCAATGCCAAGAGATTGCTGGCTTCTCCTTCTGGCAGTGCCACTGGCCTTCACCTCCAAACGTCTAACCTGACATTGGCCCATGTAAACACAGCTCTGGAGAGATACACTTGACTGAGAGAAGCACCTTGTGATGAAACTTAAGTTACAGTTCGCGTAATTTACGCAAATATAAGCATACAGTATTGAAATGAATAATTCTTTCAACAAATAAACATCTCGGTTCTCTCCGTTTTAGGGTAATAAAATAAGGTTGTCTCAACGGTTCTGATGGTCTAATGTATGGTACAAGGTGAATTTTTAGAAGGCTACAGATAGATAATGTGCGCTACACTCATGTATAACAACGAATTCAGCTTAAAAGAGTCAAACAAGTTCGACGCTGTTGGCGGTATAGGCCTGGTTATAAGTACAGAGTAATTGAAAGGCTACCGGCCTATAAATATGGCAACCTGGCAAGTCTACGTTGTGGGAGGTTATGAGGAATTATAACGTACAACACTAAGAATAACGCATTTTCAAATCCGTACTGTTCTTATTACCTACGCGTCGATGGGAGGAAGGATAATATTAAAATAGAACTTCAAGAAGTGGGAAGGGGGGAACGGACTGAGTTGATCTCGCTCAGGATAGGAACAGATGGTGGACTCTTGTAAATGTGGTAATGAACCTGCAGGTTCCATAAAATGCTGGGAATTTCTTGACTACATGAGGACCTATTAGCTTCTGAAGAAGGACTCTGCTCCATGAAGTTAAATTAGTTAGTTAGTTAGTACAATTATCATCATCATCATCATAATCATCATCATCACCATCAGGTATCATCACCATGACGTTATCTCCTTTATAGTTTTCTGCCTATAAATACAGGGCTTTCATGTCAAACTTTTCAAGTGCTTTTTCACTATTATGACACGTCTAGAGAAGCACAGTTTTTTTTTTATTTTTGATTTTAAGAGTATTGTACATGACGTTTTGTCAAAGTGCTTCCAAGACTACGATTTACAATTCTTGTGGTTCAGATTATCAATGGCGCTATTCGAACTTAATCCCAGTGCCATATTCCCATCAGTTGCATGCTGTATTTTCAAACTTGTCTTCCTACACCCTTTCTACCTTCTCGAGGTTAATTATTTATGGGATTACGTTTTTACTACAGCGCGAATAATTACAAGAACTTATTGGCACCTATTGGCACCTATCACCACAACATGGTACGCCCTCAGGTTGCGGAGGGGGAAAAGGCCTCCGGATATGGAGGGCAGCTCCGAGTATACTAAATAAGCAGTGGCGAACGGCTGACAAGGAGTGGTGCTCCAGCATGGCGGTTGGGCGAGGTGTTAACAACTCCCCACCGTAAACACTTCCGACGTTACGACGGATTTCACAACGCCACGGAGTTGGTGGCGAAAGCTTGCGAATGCGGTAATGAATCTTTGCGTTCCATAAAATGTGTTGAATTTCTTGACTATCTGAGGATTTGTTCGCTTCTCAGGAAGGCCTCCGCTCCATGAAGTTTGTTAGTTATTGGTCTTCAAATTCCCACTCGGGAGCAACAAGACCTTCCTCTGTTTCACGTCGGTCCGTCCTTCAAAACTTGCCTCCCCGCCAGATGCGCCACTGTGGAAAATTCAGTTGGTGGTGACTTAGATGTCTTCCGGAGGCGAACTATCACAATTAGTTGATAGTTCACTACTATAAGAATTATTTAAGCACTCTTGTGTTTTGTTTGTGTTTCTTTCATATGTGTCTAATTTACTGTCCTTTGTTACTGTGTCTACCCTTTGTGCTGTTTCTGTAATTGATCATCTGGCTGTTGACTCGCACATTAAAACACAAAAACTGCATTAAATTACCGCAAGTTCCTTTTAATGTTACAGCTGAACTATAACGGTATCTGACGACTCGAGTTCGGATTTACCAGTCATTTGATGGAGAAATTTTAGGACGGGGGAATTATTGAAATATCCATGTAACCTGCACGAGAGAAATTAGGTTCACTAACAGGTGTGTTCAAGCAATGGGCAAGGCTCAAGGAAGCGACGGTACATAACCTTCACTCATACTAATTCTATTTTCTTCATTTTAAAGACATTTTATAGCGAGAAACGTCGGCTAGAAATTAAAACAAGACAAGTGAGATGTGATATGAAAAAGAAAACAGAAGGAATAAAAATAACAACAAACGAGAACATAAAAAAAATAGTATAATGACACGTGTCTATAGGGGAACTGCAAAGAACAGAAGTATTTTCCGTTGCAGGCAGGTTTCGTATCATACGGAGACTTTACTTCTTGAACCTAGGGACCGTTTAAATGTTTTCCGTTACAGAAAGATTTCCCTTATGCCCAGGTTCTATTCTTACTGTATAAATTATTTAATAACGAAATGAGAAATATAAGTAAAAACAATAGAGTATAAGAAATCAGAAAAACATGAAATACGCAGGAAATGTGATGAGAAAGAAGGCAGGAAAAATTAGGGCGCACAAGTAGCAAGAAAAAGAACAAGAACAACAAAAAACAACAGCAGCAGCAGCAGCAGCAACAACAACGCATGAACAACAACAACTGTCAATACGCAGTACAATAAAACGTTCAGCAATACTTCCGCAATGAATGTTAAAAAAATTCACAACCTCTGACCGAGCAGAATTTGTAGATTTAATTTTAGGGGAAATGTTGTCTATGGCTGTTGAAACAACTGCAGGGGCTCAGCCCCACAATATTTTTATCTATATGACCACTTTGTACGTTTCCTTGAACGCAGCTACAACTTCATATATGTTGTCTAGTGAGCTCCCCCCCCCCCCCCCCCCCCCCTCCCCCAGCAGATCGTACACCCCCCCCCACCCACCACCCCACGCACACACCGCCGCCCAGTAGCTCCTCATCTCCA
>Ga0123352_10003817_pt1 | contig 21958 bp, 23 predicted proteins | sample TergutLab28metaG_FD_89700 | JGI IMG/M metagenome (GOLD analysis project Ga0123352, IMG submission 89700) | Labiotermes labralis P1 segment gut microbial communities from Petit-Saut dam, French Guiana - Lab288 P1 | ecosystem: Host-associated > Arthropoda: Insects > Digestive system > Gut ...
CATCCGGCCTCGCTGGTCGAATTTTTGCCCGGGTAGCCTCTTCGTATTTGTTATGCACTGTCAATACCGGGCAAAACCTTATGTTTATGTGGTCACCAAACGCCCGGCAATCACGGAGCAGGCTTTGAACCGGCAGGTTGAGCTTAGGCCGGTTGGCCGACATCGAACTTACCCAGCCGCTATGCGAGCCCGGGTTTAGAGTAAGGAGTTCTTGCGGTGAGGTGTTTGCTGCAAACTGTGCCGCTGTTGACAAGCCGGGAGCTCGCAAGAATAACATACCAATAAGCTCTCCAGTTTTCGCCTACCTGTCCGTATAGAGGGGGTCTGGGGGAGTTGTCTGCGGAGCACGTCCTTTGTGCGTAGTCAGACCCGGTCCTCCCCCAGTCGCCTTCTTTTGCTTACTTCTTCTTGGCGAGACAAGAAAAGTAAGTGCCTCCGCGGCACGAGCGGTACATTATTCCCGCCCGAAGGCGAATCTAAATCAAAGCTCTTGACTTTAGACAGACAGCAGATAGCAATTGCTGTTTTCTTGTAAGCGTTTGCTGTGGGAGATAAGAAGTGGGCAGCGCATTGATTGCCGTAGGGGCGGTCATTGGCCGTCCGTGATTAATCGCATACGTTGGTAAGACCACGGGCACGCAATACGCGCCCCTACAGCTAATCGGTGTTAATTTTTGTGCAGCATCACATTCATGAGATTGCCGTAAAAGCATACGGAACAGAGGAGGTGCGGCTAATGTCGATCAAGTCCATGCTGCTGATAACCAACCCCACGTCGGGGCAGGGCAAGTTCGCGGGCGACTTTTTCAATGTAGCCGCGCTCTTTGTCAAAAACGGATTTGAGGTCACGGTCTACCCGACCTCTGGACCGCGCCACGCCTACCAAATTACCCTGGACAGGGCCAGCGACTTTGACTATCTCGTCTGCTGTGGCGGGGACGGCACACTCAATGAGGTAATCAGTGCTCTTATGCTGCTTGAGCGGCGACCGCTGCTTGGGCATATACCTTCCGGTTCCTCCAACGACTTTGCCGCCACCCACGGACTGCTGGCCGATTCATTGAGCGGCGCACAAATATTTGTTGAGGGCAAACCCACCGCAATCGATATTGGAGCCTTCCAGGATGGCTTTTTCTGCTATGTGGCGGCTTTTGGCTTGTTTTCGGATGTCTCCTACGACACCCCGCAGAACCAAAAAAATATGTTGGGGCATCTTGCATACGTCCTGCAAGGGGTGAAGAAGCTGGCGAGTATCCGCTACCACCGTTGCCGAATCGAGCTGGACGACGAAGTTATTGAGGGCGACTTCATCTTCGGGATGATAGCCAACTCGCGCTCGGTTGGTGGGTTTGACCTGCCACTCGAGATAGATGTCTGCCTGGACGACGGCGTGTTCGAGCTCGTGCTCCTGCGCAGGATTCACAGGCTGGAAAAGCTTGCAGGTGTAATCGCAACTTTGATGGGCAGCAAAGGCCCGCCGGACTCATCCTTCATCGTGCGCAGAGCCAAACGGGTGCGCATCACCTGCGAAAACGAGCTGAGCTGGTCGATCGACGGTGAGTACGGCGGCGACTACAAAGTCACCGAAATATCGGTCCGCCACAAGGCTATTGAGATAATCGCACCGGACACCCCCGGTCTGCCGCCTAAAAAAAGGCGCAGGACCCTAAAGCCCCGCGCGTAGTAGATCTAGCTGCTTTATCGCGACCCGCTTTCCCGCGCTGTGTCCTTGCCGCTTTTTATCTTGCCTTGCAGCTCGGGGACAGGGGGTACGTCGTTCTTGGGGAAATGCTGCTTCTTGTTGGACTCGGTTCCGTGGGCGTCTTTGCTTTTGGGGTCGGGGCGTCGCATACCGGCTTTAGCCATCTTGAATTTCCTCCAGTGCGAATTTTGGTGCGCTAATAGTATTCGTAAATTGTAAAGTTGCGATAAATGGCAAAGTATGGAGGCGCAGAAATGTCAAAAAAGCTGACAACCAGCCTGATATTAGCTGTCGTTATTCTGCATGGCGGGTGTGCATCTTCACAAGCGATTTTACCTGAGGGGCCGCCGCTAGAACCACCAGCCATTGAGATGAATTGTGATGACGTGCTGCCGGAAATGACACAAGTCGGTGAGCCCGAAGAGGGAGACGCTGACGATTTATATTACTACTACTCAAGAAGAATTAGCGCCGGTTTGAGCGAGTTCCGCCAGCTAATTAACAGCGGTGCAGCCGTTGCTCGAACTTCAGACCTTATCATCGAAAGACAGAACTGTTTTAGGGGGGTCTTCCCAAGGAGCGCGATTAACGCGCTTTATGACGCAAGAAGGCACCGTTGTGAGATATACTTTTCATGTTTTGGGCGAGACGGGGCAGTGGATTCATACATTATCACTACTTCAGCGATGGGCTTGTCATATACAAGTTTTGCATAAAGAGTATGCTGATATGGATTTTTCCCTAGGCAATCGCTTCGATATACTGCGATACAGCCTTCGCAGCTATGTAGTAGATGGCTCGCGGATTTTTTTAATAGATAGCTTGCTCGGGCAGGCATTCGAAACAGAGGAAGCTCGTGCGCTTACACTTGATGAGCTTAATGATTTTTTTGATGAAGGCTATGAGCGGGAATAGAGCAGCATTAAAGCATTGTAATTACTGGGCGAATGCAACACATAATCGACGTACAAAATAAGTTGCATTATCTGCCGAAATGTGGTATATTGACATTTACGCGTGCAGACGCGCGTGAATCCGCACGCCGGCTAGGGCTTTGGCAAGGTGGCCTATAAATAGGCGAGGCCAAAACCACCCACCGGCGGAGGAACAAACCAAAAGGAGGAAGACAATGAGCATCGTATCCATGAAACAGCTGTTGGAGGCGGGGGTACACTTCGGCCACCAAACAAGACGCTGGAACCCCAAAATGGCGCCCTATATCTTCACAGAGCGCAACGGTATCTACATCATCGACCTGCAGAAGACCGCGAAGAAACTAGAGGAATCTTACAACTTTGTACGTGAGCTTTCCGAGAACGGGAAGACATTGTTGTTCGTCGGCACCAAAAAGCAGGCCGGCGACTCGGTCAAAGAAGAGGCGCAACGCGCGGGGGCACATTATATCAACGCCCGCTGGCTGGGCGGAATGCTGACAAACTGGAGCACAATCCGCACCCGTATCGACAGGCTGGCACGCCTGCGCACCATGCAAGAGGACGGCACCTTTGACGCTCTCACCAAAAAAGAAGTCGCCAAGCTGACTTTGGAAATCGAGAAGCTCGAAAAGTTCCTGGGCGGCATAAAGACAATGGAAAAGCTGCCCGGCGCTCTGTTTGTAGTTGACCCGCGCAAAGAGAAAATTGCGGTGGCCGAGGCTAAAAAACTAGACATCCCCGTGGTGGCCATTGTTGACACCAACTGCGACCCCGACGATATTGACTACATCATACCCGGCAACGACGACGCGATCCGCGCTGTCAAGCTGATAAGCCAAATCATGGCCAACGCTTTGATTGAAGGCCGCCAGGGTATGGACGCGGCAGCTGCCGCTAAGCAAGAAGAAGCTGACACAGCCGAGGAAGCGGCCGAAGCGGCCAAGCAGTACTAATCGATAAGAAGGAGCAGTGTGTAAATATGGCATTTACAGCAAAAGATGTTAGCGCTCTGCGCGAGAAGACCGGCGTGGGCATGATGGACTGCAAAAAAGCCCTCACCGAAGCCGATGGCAATATGGAGCGCGCGATTGAAATTCTCAGAGAAAAGGGTCTTTCCGCGGCGGCTAAAAAAGCTGGGCGGATAGCCGCCGAGGGCGTTGTGCTCTCATTTGTAGAGGGCGGCGTAGGTGCAGTGGTTGAGGTCAACGCCGAGACCGACTTCGTAGCCAAAAACGCCGACTTTATGGCCTTTGTGCAAGCCGTTGCCAAAACTATTATCGCGAGCAACCCCGCCGACGTGGACGCTCTTCTTCAGATGAGCATCTCAGGTGGCGGCGGCACGGTTGAAGAAGCCCTGCGCGAAAAAATCCTGGTTATCGGCGAAAACATGAAGATTCGCCGCTTTGCAAGGTATGAGGGCGTGAATATGAGCTACGTTCACGCAGGCGGCCGTATCGGCGTGTTGGTCAACTTCGAGACCGACCTTGCCGGTAAAGAGGGCTTTGAGACTTACGCGAAAGACATTGCTATGCAAATAGCTGCGGCCGGGCCCCAGTTCGTCTCCCAAAATGAAGTCCCCGAGGACATCATAGCCAAGGAGAAGGAGATTCTCACCGCCCAGGCAATCAACGAAGGTAAGCCCCAAAATATCGCTGAGAAGATGGTTGCCGGTAGAATCAGCAAGTACTTCAAAGATGTTTGCCTGCTTGAGCAGCCCTTTGTCAAGGACGCCGACCAGAGCGTGGCCCAGTACACCGAAGCAACAGCTAAGGCCCTCGGCGGCGCAATCAAGATAGTAAAGTTCTCCCGCTTTGAGAAGGGCGAAGGCCTTGAGAAGAAGGAAGAGAACTTTGCCGACGAAGTTGCCGGCATGATGAAGTCGTAGCTGTAGTAAGAGTTAGGAACTAATAAAACGTTGGCAAAAGCGGATATTTCTGCGGCTTTTGCCAACGTTTTTCATTTACCGTGCGAGAGCCGGCAAACGGGCTTTACATTCTGACCAAGTTCATGTAAAATAGTCAAGGAATGGAATAAGATATACACTCAACCGAAAGGTACAAGGAAGTGGTTATTATGGCGGGGTTAGCCTACCGCAGGGTGCTCCTAAAGCTTAGTGGGGAAGCAATGGCGGGAGACTCTAAGTTCGGGCTAAATGACGAAGCTGTTCGGGGCATTGCCGCCAGTGTGCGTGACTGCGCAAACTTGGGCGCTCAGATAGGCGTTGTTGTTGGTGGCGGCAACTTTTGGCGGGGCCGCCAGAGTGGCAGCATGGACCGTACACGGGCCGACCATATGGGAATGCTTGCCACAGTCATGAATGCCCTGTCTTTTGCCGACGCGCTGGAAGCTCTGGATGTCAAAGTTCGTGTGCAAACAGCGATCGTCATGCAGCAGATTGCCGAACCATACATCCGCAGCAGAGCCATGCGGCATTTGGAGAAGGGCAGGGTGCTCGTCTTTGGCTGCGGCACGGGGAACCCGTTTTTCTCCACAGACACGGCGGCGGCTCTTCGCGCAGCCGAGATTGATGCGGACATCATTTTCAAGGCATCGGTGGTGGACGGCGTTTACGATAGTGACCCCAACATCAATCCGGACGCCAAAAAATTTGACCAGATTACGTTTACCCAAGTGCTTGCCCAGGGCCTCGCCGCAATGGATTCCACTGCGGCCTCAATGTGCAAGGACAACAATATACCGGTGCAGGTGTTCAGCCTGCGCGACCCGCAAAATATTCTCCGTGCACTGCAGGGAGAACCGATAGGTACAATTGTAAAGGAGGCATAACAAATGGAAGACGTTAAAACCAAAATGAAAAAGTCTATTGAGCACTACGAGCAGAATCTGGGTAACATTCGCGCCGGCAGAGCCAACCCCGCGCTGCTGGGCAAGGTTGTGGTGGATTACTACGGCACACCCACACCTATACAGCAACTGGCGGCTATCTCGGTAGCAGAGGCGCGCATCTTGGTAGTGCAACCCTTCGACAAGGGTGCGATGAGCGCTATGGAAAAGGCTATACAAAAGTCCGACCTTGGCATAAACCCCACAAATGATGGCAATGTTATCCGTATTGCCTTCCCACAGCCCACCCAAGAGCGCCGCAAAGAGCTCTGCAAGCAAGTTAAAACCGCGGCGGAAGAAGCCAAAGTAGCCGTGCGAGCCATAAGGCGGGACGCGGTCGAAAAAGCTAAGGCCCAGAAAAAGGCGAGCGAGATAACTGAAGACGATCTCAAGAACGTCGAGAAAGATATCCAGACTGCCACTGATAACAGCTGCAAAGAGATCGACAAGATCGCCGCAGCCAAAGAAAAGGAAATTCTTGAAATTTAGAGCAATCTCTGGGCGAGCTAGCACAACAAAATAGGACGGCAAAGGGAAGCTGGAGGCGGGCGCCTTTGGCTTTTCTGTGTTCGCTATCCGGATAGGAAGACAGATGCCAAACACACTACCAACTCACGTGGGAATTATAATGGACGGCAACGGTCGCTGGGCGACTCAGCGGGGGTTACCCAGGATAGAAGGCCACAAAAAAGGGGCCGAAGTGCTAGCTGACACAGTCCGTTACGCAAAGGCGCGGGGGATAGAGTACCTTACCGTATACGCGCTTTCAACCGAGAACCGAAGCCGCCCCCCCGAAGAAGTGCGCGGAATCATGAATCTTTTGCGCGCTTACCTAAAAGACGTCAACAACTACCGCAAAGAGAATGTCCGAACTCGAGTTCTGGGGGAGCGACACTCTTTGGATGCGGACCTGCGGATTGCAATTGAGAATGTGGAAAAGTGGAGCGCGGGCAACGACGGCATCAATGTGAACATAGCCCTCAACTACGGCGGTAGGGACGAGATTGTACACTCGGCCCGGGAAGCGGCAAGGAAGCTACTCAGCGGCGAGATTGCCCTACAGCAAATTGACAAAGCGATGATTGCTAGCGGGATGCACACAGCCGGGCAACCGGACGTAGACTTAATTATCCGCACCGGCGGCGAGTTGAGAATATCCAATTTCATGCTCTGGCAGAGCGCCTACGCCGAGTTCGTTTTTCTCGACGAGTACTGGCCAGACTTTGGCCCGGGCCACTTTGACAGTGCGCTCGAAAAATTCAGTGCCCGAGAGCGAAGGATGGGCGGAATCTAGAAAGGTTGTGTAAACTTGCTGCGTGCAAGGGTTTTAACTTCGCTGGTGCTTTTGGGATTATTAGCGGCTATAGCGTTGGTTTTCGACACGCTGCTGCTAAACGCGGTCATTGCGCTTATCTGCGCATTGGCCCTGCTTGAGCTGCTAAAAGCTACTGGGCTGCAGAAACAGCGCTGGTTGACTGCTTTAGTTATAGCGCAGGCTTTGTTTATCCCGTTTGCCCGTACACCGTTTCTCAGCCAAGCGATTCTGCCGCTGCTGTTTTTGGTCACCTTTGGGTATTTTCTGCTGCTGGTCACAAACTTTGGCAAAGTGAGCCTGGCAAACTGTGCCACGGCCTTTCTGCTTGGGATTATTATCCCACTGTTCTTCTCCAGCGCGGTGTATATCCGCGACCTGCACGGAGCAACACAAGGAGGATTTTACATCCTGGTTGCCATGGGGGCCGCATGGTTGAGTGACACTAGCGCCTACTTCGTCGGTACGTTTTTCGGCAAGCGCAAGCTGGCGCCCAAGGTCAGCCCCAAAAAGACGATAGAGGGCACCATGGGTGGAATCGTAATCTCCACTGGGCTGATACTGCTTGTCGGGGCGCTGTACGAGGCACGGCTGGGGGCTAGAGTTGACTTCCTGGCGCTGGCTCTGCTTTCCCCGATTTTCTCGGTTATAGCCATGCTTGGTGATCTTACCGCCTCGGCTATAAAGCGGGAGTACGGGGTAAAGGACTTCGGCACCATAATGCCCGGCCACGGCGGCGTGCTCGACCGGTTCGACAGCGTGCTTTTCACCCTGCCGGCCGTGTATGTGGCCACCCGGTACTTTGAGCTGATAACCTTTAACTGACCATATTAGCGAACATAACGAGAACGTTTTATTCATACACTCCACTGGGGGGCGCCAATGATTACAGGCTCTAAGGATAAGAAAATTTCGATACTCGGCTCGACCGGCTCTATTGGCACCCAAACCCTAGCGGTCTGCCGGGATTTGGGTATCCGCCCCGTATGTCTGGGTGCCCGCCAAAATATAGCTCTACTCGAAGCCCAGGCCCGGGAATTTGGGCCGGACCTGGTAGCGGTGAGCGATCCCCAGGCAGCGGCACAGCTCAGTGTAGCTCTGGGCGATACCGATATCAAAGTGGCGGGTGGCCAGAGCGCTTTGATAGAAGCGGCCACACTGCCCCAAGCCGAAACGGTAGTGGGAGCCATTGTGGGAGTTGCCGGACTTGCCCCAATTTTGGAGGCGGCAAAGGCGGGCAAGACAATAGCGCTTGCCAATAAAGAACCGCTGGTAGCCGCCGGGGAACTGCTAACCCGTGCCACACGGGAAAGCGGGGGCAAAATAATCCCGGTAGACAGCGAGCACAGCGCCATCTTCCAGTGTTTGCAGGCTGGCAAACGGGAGGACGTCACCGGACTATTGCTCACAGCGTCGGGCGGGCCCTTCTTCGGCAGGAGCAAAAAAGAGCTGGAAAACGTTACTCCAAAGCAGGCGATAGCCCACCCGAACTGGGCGATGGGCCCAAAAATCTCTGTGGACAGCGCCACCTTGATGAATAAAGGGCTGGAGCTGATTGAAGCTGCCTGGCTGTTCGGCCTGGACGCCTCGCAGATTGAAATCGCCATACACAGGCAGAGTATCTTGCACTCCGGAGTTTACTTTGCCGACGGCAGCCTTATCGGCCAGATGGGCCTGCCGGATATGCGCACAGCCATACAATACGCACTGACTTATCCCAGCAGGCTGCCTGTAGCTGGTGTAGGCAAACTCTCGCTGAACCAGTTGGGCGCTCTCACTTTTGAAAATCCGGACAGGGACACCTTCGAGTGTTTGCGAGCCTGTGAAAGGGCGGCCAGCCTAGGCGGGCTCTACCCGGCAGCGGCCAACGCCGCAAACGAGGCTGCGGTCGCTCTCTTCTTTGAGGGCAAGCTGCCCTTCCTAAGAATAGGCGAGCTGGTAAGCGAGGCCCTCGAGCGGCTAAGCTTGCCCGGAGAAGTCACCATGGAAAACATATTACATGTTGACGATATCGCCCGTGCATTTGTACGCGAGCATTACTAGGTTATAGATAAGGTGGTTAGCCAATGAACCCGCTTATGATTTTGATTGCGATTTTCGCCTTCGGGCTGCTGATTTTTGTCCACGAGCTTGGACATTTTTTGGCGGCTAAAAAAGGTGGCATACAAGTAAACGAGTTCGCGATGGGTATGGGTCCTAAGCTCATCTCGTTTACACGGGGGGAGACCACGTACTCTCTGCGAGCTTTCCCTATAGGCGGGTTTTGCGCCATGGAGGGCGAGGACGAGGAAAGTGACGAGTACAATCCACGCGCTTTTGGGAATGTAAAGCTGCGCAACCGGTTTGTGGCGATGGCTGCCGGCTCGGTTATGAACCTGCTGCTCGGGTTTATCTTGCTTACTATCCTTACGGCCAACATGAACCTCATAGCCACCAATCAGATAGCCCGGTTCCACGAGGACGCCACAAGTGATGCGTGGCTTATGGAGCACGACACCATAACCAGGATAAACGGCAGCAGGGTACGCAGTGCCAACGACATTAGATACGAGTTCACCCGCTCGCGAGATGGCGTATTGGATATCGAAGTTATCCGGGAAGGAGAGCGTGTAGAGCTCACCGGCGTCACTTTTCCTATGTACGAGTTTGAGGGAGTCACCGTTCTGGTAAGTGACCTTATATTCTTTGGGGTGCAGCCCACACCGCTAAACGTTGTACAAAATGCCTTTAACTGGACAGCCTCTGTGGTCAGGATGGTCTGGGGTTCCCTGGTAGACTTGGTCACCGGGCGGTTTGGTTTTAACCAAATAAGCGGCCCAATCGGTTTGACAGTCACTATTGGAGAGACTGTGGCCACCGGAGTTGAGCGTGGCGGTCTTAGGGAAGGGGCTCTCAACCTCATCTTCCTGGTGAGTGTGATTAGCATCAATCTGGGTATCTTCAATCTGTTGCCATTCCCGGCCCTGGACGGCGGGCGAATAATCTTTCTGCTGATTGAGGGAGTGCGCCGCAAGCCGGTGCCTGCCAAATACGAGAGCGCGGTGAACACCGTCGGATTTGCCCTGCTTATAGGGCTGATTATCGTAGTCACATTTAACGACATATTCCGGCGAATTTTAGGTTTGGGTAGCTGAGATGGGTAACGGAACCAGGCAGGTTATAGTTGGGGGTCTGGCTGTCGGAGGCGGGGCCCCTGTTTCGGTACAGTCAATGCTCTGTGCCCCGCCGGAAGACGTGCAGGCCAACATCGCCCAAGCCACGCAGTTGGAAGAAGCCGGCTGCCAGCTAATCAGGGTGGCTGCGCCTGACAAAGGCGGCGTGAAGCTCATCCCGGCTATAAAAGCTGCGGTGAGTATACCATTGGTGGCCGACATACACTTTGATTATAAGCTGGCTCTTGAATCGGTAGCAGCCGGTGCGGATGGTATCCGCTTAAATCCCGGCAACATAGGCGGAGAAGACCGGGTAAAGCAGGTTGCACTCGCGTGTCGTGCGAAGGGCATACCTATCCGTGTTGGGGTGAACGCAGGTTCACTGGAAAAGGAAATACTAGCCCGCCACAGCGGCCCTACTCCTCAGGCACTGGTGGAGAGCGCTCTGGGACAAGCCGCCTTGCTTGAGAGGTTCGACTTTGCCGACATAGCTCTCTCGCTAAAGTGCAGCGACGTCAAGACTACGGTGGAAGCCTACCGGCTAGCTGCCCAGACTTGTGACTACCCCTTACATATAGGCGTAACTGAGGCCGGCACCCCGCGAATCGGAACAATAAAGTCGTCTATAGGAATCGGAAGTCTGCTGCTGGACGGCATCGGCGACACCCTGCGAGTTTCGCTCACCGGAGACCCGGTAGAGGAAGTGCGGGTAGGTTTGGGTATTCTGCAAGCGTTGGGTATGGGCAGCGGCGTCAATGTAATCTCTTGCCCTACTTGTGGGCGGTGCAAAATTGATCTTATAAGCCTTACCCACGCGGTTGAGGGGGCGATGGCTAATATACCCGGCCCGCTGACCATTGCGGTTATGGGCTGCGCGGTAAACGGTCCGGGCGAGGCTGCCCACGCCGACCTCGGGGTGGCCGGAGGCGATGGTGAAGGGCTTATTTTTGCCGAAGGCAAGGCCCTCGAGAAAGTTCCGCAGGAGAAAATTACCGAGCGGCTGACCGCCCTTGCAAAGCAGCTAACTGTCGGCAGATATAGCCATTAAACGTAAAAACGCTGACTGCGGCTGTTTTTGCCGCAGTTTCAAAATTGTTCTTCTTTTATGTAAAACAAGTATATCACGATTCCCAGGAGGCGCAGATGCCATACATTTCGGAGCTATTTGGCGGCCAAGTGAATATAGACGACCTAGGCCTGCCGGACGGGCAGGTGTTGGAGGTAAAACTTGCCGGGCAGGGAGGCAAAATGCAGGTGCGCGTCGCCTTCGAGCAGCTCGTGCCCCGGGCCGACCTTATCCGGGCGGGGGAAGTCATTGCGACTGCTTTGGGAATTTCTGCCTGCCAGATTTTGCCCAAGTACCCGCCGGAGCTATTCACAGCCGCTTGCCTGCCTGAACTGGTGGCTGCTCTTAAAGACACTGGCAAGCCGGCCAACGGCTTTTTTGAGGGTGCGGATGCCCGGTGGGAAGGGCAGACCCTGCGGATAATCCTGGCTAGGGGAGGGTCAGAATTTTTATGCCAGTCCGGCTGCGGGGAAGCCCTTGAACGGGTGCTGATAGAGCAGTTTTCCCAGGCGCTGAAGGTGGAGCTTCACGATGGCGAAGGTGCGCAGCAACCGGTAGACAACCTCCCCAAAGAAGCAGTAGAGGCGCCTAAACAAGAAATGAAGATAAGCGAGCCCAAGCCTAAACGTCCTGCCACAAAAGGCAAAAAAGCCCAATTCGATACGGATGGGCTGCCTTTTGAGGACGGCTCAATTACAGTGCTGCTGGGTAAGCCCATCAAGACCCGGCCGACACCTCTGAGAGAGGTAACAGCTGAGACCGGCAACGTGGTGGTCTGGGGGGTTGCTTTTAACGTTATACGCCGGGAGAGCCGTGACGGCGCAAAGGCTATTTATTCGATTGACCTCACCGACCGCACCGGCTCCAACACGTTGAAGGTGATAACCGACATCGGCAAGGGTACTCCCGACCCAATTAAGAATGTTAAAGAGGGCGACTGCCTGATAGCCCGCGGAGAGGCAGCCTTTGACAAATACGACCGTGAAGTGAGTATTCGCGTTTTTGACATCTCAAGCGCGCAAATTAAAAGCAGGGCAGACACCGCCGAGCTCGGGCGGGTTGAACTCCACCTGCACACTAAGATGAGTGCCATGGACGCCATGGCACCTGTGGAGGATCTTGTAAACCGCGCCCATGCTTGGGGACATCCGGCTATTGCCATTACCGACCATGGGGTGGTGCAGGCCTTCCCCGAAGCTATGAAAGCTGCAGCCAAAATCCAGAAAAGCAACCCGGACTTCAAAGTCATATATGGGGTGGAGAACTACTTGGTGGACGACGCCGCCCATATAGTCAAGGGCAAAGCCGACGGCCCACTGGACAGGGAGTTTATCATCTTCGACCTGGAGACCACCGGGCTTTCCGCCGCCCGGGACCGCATCACCGAGATTGGCGCGCTACGCTTGCAGGGCGGGGAAGTCATCGACCGTTTTTCCAGCTTTGTTGACCCAGGTCGTTCGCTGAGCGTCGAAATAACCAAGATCACCGGCATAACCGATCAGATGTTGGAGGGCGCCCCCGCCGAGAAGGAAGCTCTCGCCGCATTCGCGGAGTTTATCGGCTCTCCGGACGCTGTGCTGGTGGCACACAACGCCGACTTCGACATGGGATTTCTGCGGGCGGCCACCGGACGCTGCGGTATCCGGGAGAACTTTACCTCAATAGACACCCTGCCCATTGCCCGCTCCCTTTACAAGGAACTAAAAAAGTTTAGCCTAGACCAGGTTGTTAAGGGCTTGGGTCTGGGTGAGTTCAACCACCACCGTGCCGGGGACGATGCCGAGGTGCTTGCCAAGGTGTTCTTGCGCATCTGCGCAGACCTGCGGGAGCGCGGGGCACAAAGCGTAAAAGACATTGAGGGCATCTGCTCCGAGGTCGACACCAAAAAGCTGCCCACCTACCACCAAATTCTTCTGGCAAAAAACCAAACCGGCCTTAAAAATCTCTACAAGCTCATATCCGCTGCCCACCTTGAGCACTTCTACAAGCGCCCGCGCACCCCTAAGAGCCTGTTGGAAAAGCACCGGGAAGGTTTAATAGTGGGCAGCGCATGTGAAGCTGGTGAGCTCTTTAGGGCGATAACCGCCGGCAAGGACTGGGACGAGCTCTGCGAGGTCGCGGCCTTTTACGACTACCTGGAGATTCAGCCGGTAGCAAACAACGCCTTTATGCTGCGCAAAGACCCAAATCTAACCGAGAACGACATTCGCGGGTACAACCGCACCGTTGTCCGGCTGGGCGAAAAGTTGGACATTCCTGTGGTGGCTACGGGCGACGTGCACTTCCTTGAGCCGGAGGACGCCGTGTTCCGGGAGATTTTAATGGCCGGGCAAAAGTTCGCCGATGCCGCCCAGCAAGCTCCCCTCTACTTGCGCACCACCGACGAAATGCTAGCCGAGTTCGCCTACTTGGGAGAAGAGAAGGCCTACGAAGTGGTGGTGGACAACCCGCGCAAAATCGCGGAAATGGTCGAGCAGCTGCGGCCAATACCGGAGGGCACCTTCGCGCCGACTATCCCCGGCTCGGACCAAGACCTTGCGCGAATCACCGCCGAGCGCGCGGAGCAGCTCTATGGCAACCCTCTGCCTGAGCAAATAACCGCCAGAATGCAGCGGGAACTTAACGCGATCATCAAGCACGGATTCTCGGTTATGTATATAATAGCCCAGAAGCTTGTGGCCAAATCCGAGGCGGATGGCTACCTGGTGGGCTCGCGGGGCTCGGTAGGGTCATCTTTTGTGGCGACGCTGGCCGGCATTTCGGAGGTCAACCCACTGCCGCCACACTATGTCTGCCCCAAGTGCAGGTACACCGAATTTGTGGACGAGCAGCAGTATGGTTCGGGTTTCGACCTGCCGGAGAAGAATTGCCCCGCCTGCGATACAGCTTTGGGTCGAGACGGCCACAACATCCCATTCGAGACATTCCTGGGCTTCGACGGTGACAAGGCCCCCGACATTGACCTCAACTTTTCGGGGGAGTACCAGGCTACCGCCCACAAGTATACGGAGGAGCTGTTTGGCGCCGCATATGTTTTCAAGGCGGGTACAATCTCCACCGTTGCTGAAAAGACTGCGTACGGCTTTGTGAAGAAGTACCTGGAAGACAGAGGCCGGGTTGTTCACAGGGCCGAAGAAAACCGCCTGATAAAGGGCTGCACCGGTGTAAAGCGCACCACCGGCCAGCACCCGGGCGGGATGGTTGTAGTGCCCGATCATCTGGAGGTCTACGATTTCACGCCTGTACAGCGCACGGCTGACGATTCCGAGTCGGACATTGTCACCACACACTTTGACTTTCACTCCCTCCACGACACAATACTCAAGCTGGATATTCTCGGCCACGACGTGCCCACTCTCTACAAACGGCTGGAGGAGATGACAGGAGTAAACATGCTCAGCGTGCCCATGACCGATGAGAAAGTGCTCTCTCTGTTTGTGTCCCCAGAGGCGCTTGGCGTGAGCGCCCAAGAGATCGACAGCAACACCGGTACGTTGGCCTTGCCTGAAATGGGTACCGGATTTGTGCGGCAGATGCTCGAGGACGCCCGCCCCAAGACCTTCAGCGATCTTTTGCAGATATCCGGTCTCTCTCACGGTACCGACGTCTGGTTAGGAAACGCGCGAGACCTTATCAAGGACGGAACCTGCGACATCTCCCAAGTTATCGGTACCCGGGATTCCATCATGACCTACCTTATGCAGAAGGGCCTCGAGCCCAAAATGGCCTTCCAAATCATGGAGATAACCCGAAAGGGCAAGGCTGCCGCTCTGCTTACCGCAGAGCATATAACCGCTATGAATGAACACGGCGTGCCTGAGTGGTATATCCAGAGCTGTAAAAAAATTAAGTACATGTTCCCCAAGGCCCACGCTACTGCCTATGTCATCGCCTGTATGCGGATGGGTTGGTTCAAGGTTTACCACCCGCTGGCATTTTATGCGGCGGTTCTCACTGTCCGCGGGGACGACTTCGATGCGCTGGCAGCTACCCAGGGCGTAGGGGCTGTACGTGCCAAAATGGAGGACTTGCGCGCAAAGGCGGTCGAGCGTACGGCAAAAGAGGACGGCCAACTGGGATCTTTACATCTTGCCCTTGAGATGCTGGCCCGCGGTGTGCATTTTCTTGGGGTTGACCTATACAGCTCAGACGCGCTGCGATACAAGATCGAGGATGGCAAAATCCGCCTGCCGTTCTCCGCGCTCAAAGGGGTAGGGGAGACCGCCGCCCACGCTCTACAAAAAGCGGCAACCGAAGGTGAAATCATCTCTCAGGAAGAGCTTTCCACACGTGCGGGAGTAAGCAAGGCTGTCCTGGAAGCTCTGCGCGAGGCCGGAGCTCTGCAGGGTCTGCCGGAAAGCAGCCAAATGATGCTATTTTGACCGGCAAAAATTGAGCCGCATATCCACCCGTCTCCAGCGGAAAATAGAAGGTAAGTTTTCTTAAGGAGGAATAAACTGTGAACGAGCAAAACAATCAAACTATGATGCCCCCCAGCGGCATTAACCAACACCAGTCAACTGCCGGCGAAGACGGTCTCTCGATCATTGGTCTGGTCAAAAAATCGGGTAAGATTTCGGGCTACCAGCTCTCGGATGGTAATACGGTGACTAAAGAGCAGGGAGTTGAACTTGCCCGCCAGAACAAAATCAGGGGCGTGGCTGTGGCTACCAACCAAGGCACCGAGTATCTGCGAGCGTTGCCTGATGGGGCGGAGAACAATAACTTGAGCAATTTGCCATCTTCGGCGCAGCAGTAGGCCATTTTGCTAAATACACAAACAAGCGGTATCCAGAGATTTTACTGGAAGCCGCTTGTTTTTTATAGTTAACAAAGTAGGGGACGCACCCCTGTGCGTCCCGCCAATCCACACAAATATAACCGCTGTAGGGGCGGGATTTTTCCGCCCGCGTGCTCCCGGGCCTTAAGACCTTAACCCTAAAAAAAGACCTTGACTTTAACATAAACTGCGGGACGCACAGGGGTGCGTCTCCTACAACGGAGCAATTTTGAAGTTTGTCAGCTATAATGCATTAAAATAGCATTGACTTTTGGGTTCTGAAAGAGAGGTGAATTAATGCCCGAAGGAAAGAAGATGGGGCGGCCAACCGACAGCCCAAAAAGGCATGAAATAAAAGTGCGGTTGGACGATGCTGTTCTTGAAATTCTTGACGATTACTGCAAAAGGAAGTCTACAACGCACGTTCAAGGGATTCGTGATGGTATCAGTGCCCTGAGAGAAGAATGAGAGGAAGCGGCGCCCTACAGCGAAGAAGTTCGCCACTTCCCCAAAACGCGATAACCTTATATGTCATGTCATACTCAATCATGGAAGCTTTATTCGATGGCCGTGTAATACCGTGGGAACGCCGGGTGGAGCTGACCGGCAAACGCAAGTCCGCCCTACAAAAGATCGAAAGTGAAAAGCGTTACTTTATCGAAAAAATGTCTCTGGATGATTGCCGGCGTTTCGAAGAGTTTGAAGGCCTCTTAGTGAGCGAGCACCACTGCGAGGATGTGGATACTTATGCTCATGGCTTTACTTTGGGCGCCCTAATAATGATGGAAGTTTTAGATAAGAAAGGAGCGCATAGTGGGCAGATAGAAGCATAACGAACGGCCCCCTAGCGCTACTGACAGCGCCGAGGGGCCGTTATGTATTGTGCGCTCCGCTAATTCAGCACTGGCGGCGGCGTCCTAAATATAAACGTGGTACCGCCGGGGAAGACAGCGTAGTGCTGCCCCGCGGTGCTGGAGATAACCCAGCCACCGATTTGCGGCATCCACCGATAGTTTTCCATTTCAATGTCCAGCATACCTACCAGGCTGCGCAGAACAAAGCGGGGGTGAGTAAAACCTATGTACTGGGTGTAGTATCCCGCAATGCGCATTCCGTAAAAATTGATGCTGGTGGGTGCTGTCCAAACCCGTCTGTAGTTTGCCACCATCTGGGTTGTGTCGCTCTGGAAGTAGATAGGCAAAAACTGCTCGATGAGCTGAACTTTTTGTCCCAGGTTGGTGAGCCCGCCGCCCTGTGCTCTAAGCTGGTCGGTAAAGCCTTGCCCTGCGTTTCGGCGTACAAAAGCGTGGGCGAAGGTCTCCGCGAAATCCTCTTTGTACGAAATCATACTATATGATGAAACAAAAGTATTAGAATCAAAATCAGTTTCTTGGCGGCCGGTGTATTGTATTCCACCGTTCAGCGCTGTCCACCTGGCGTATAGCTCGTCCTCGCCGTAGAAGTCGGCAATCATAAAGTGGAAGGCATGACCCAGCTCGTGCATGATAGTGAGCGGGCTCTCACCGGAGATAAAGACGTTTTCGCTGAAGGACGGTATGTATAGCTCAATGGTGCCGGTAGAGGGGCTGAATGAGCCAAGTACCTCCCCGCCGCGCATATTGCGCTGGAAGGGGGAGTAGACGAAGGAAAAGGTCAGCAGGTTACCGGTGCGCTGTTCCCAATAGGAGGAAAGTTCGCGGATAACGCCGGGAGTGAGGTAGCCCAAAAGCAAATCTAAGGTTTGCAGTGCTCCGGTGCCGATAGAGGCCGAACCGTTAAAGTCCACATCGTAGCGGATGCGTATGCCGTAGCGATGTTCTATTCCCAGCCGCCACGCCTCAACTTCGGCGTTCATACCCTCGGCTGCCGCAGTGGCATAAGTAAGCGACCCGGTATGTACAGTTGACCTGGGTGGCCGGCGTACCGAGCCCTGGGCGGGCAAGATAAGGCCGAGCACCATTGTCAGGGCAATAACCAGTACCGCTAAACTCTTCACATGTCTCACTTCAATCACAATCCCTTCGCTATGTGTAGGCAGATTGTTGTCAGACCCTATATCTTGCCTGCGCACAAAGCGCGCGCGTGATGTCAATTCCAAATGCCTTTTTGCAAATACCCACACAGTTTACCACATTTATTCCATTTTGAAAAGTGCTAGGCTAGAAATTTGTACGGTTAGTTGATATAATGTTAACAAAGGGTGATGGTGGATTATATTTCTATGCAGGGTATCACCGCCTGCGTGAGATTTGCTTTTGGCGCGCGGTAATCCGGATTTTCCGAGTCGCTGAGCTCCCTGGCGTATGGGCCGGGCAACATGTGCTAATGGTATAATATTCTACCTACTGTACCATATCCACCTAAATATGGTATAATGTACATGGAAGGGCATATACATAGCGCCTCACCGCTAAAGCGGCAACCGGCTTTGATGTATATTTACAATTCTGTGGCCCGCTTGTGAGCAAGCCAATTATAACGAATGTCAGTAAACAGACAAATATAGTAAGGAGTGGTTAGGTGAGTTTTTCTAAATTGAGTTGCGAACAGTTTATTGAGGTGCTGGCCTCTAAGGAGCCGGTTCCGGGTGGTGGCGGAGCGGCTGCGCTTGCCGGTGGGATAGGTACTGCCCTCGGTAACATGGTTGGCAGCCTTACAGTAGGCAAAAAGAAGTACGCCGACGTTCAGGAAGATATTATTGAGCTCAAGCGCCAAGCGGACGAGCTCCAGGCAGATTTCATCCGGCTGATTGCGCTGGATGCCCAGGTATTTGAGCCCCTCTCTAAAGCGTATGGTATGCCCAAGGACACCATGGACCAGCAGGAAGAGAAGGACCGAGTTATGGCAGCGGCACTAAAAGAGTGCTGCGAGGTTCCCCTCGAAATTATGGAGAAGTGCTGCGAAGCGATTGAACTCCATGCCAAATTTGCTGAAAAGGGAACAGCTATCGCAATCTCGGATGTGGGCTGCGGGGTAGTGCTCTGTAAGGCGGCGTTGCAAGCGGCGAGCCTCAACGTGTTTATAAACACGAAGTTTATGAAGGATCGTCCGCTGGCCGAAGGGTACAACAAAAAAGCCGACGAAATGTTGGGCAAATACACCGCCAAGGCCGACCAAATATTCGAGGACGTGGCGGCACGATTCAGAGTTTAGAGCAAAAATATAAAAGCAATAAGGAGACAAACAATGGCTAAACTGTTGGAAGGCAAACTGGTTGCCGCAGCGATGAAAGAGAAGCAAACTTTACAGGTAAAAGAGCTGGAAGCAAAGGGCATTACGCCAACATTGGGCATTATTCGGGTGGGCGAGCGCCCCGACGATATCTCTTACGAGAAGGGCGCTACCAAGCGCTGCGAAGGAGTAGGCGTGGCCGTAAAGTCAATTGTCTTGCCGGCGGATTGTTCCCAAGATCAGCTGCTGGGGGTTATACGCCAGGTCAATGAGGACGCCTCGATTAACGGAGTGCTGTTGCTACGGCCGCTGCCCAAGCATATGGACGACGAGACTGTGCGCAACGCTCTTGACCCCGCGAAAGACATTGACGGTATAACAGACGGTTCTCTGGCCGGGGTATTCACCGGCAAGGGCAGTGGATATGCCCCTTGCACCGCCCAAGCTTGCATCGAGATACTCGACTACTTTGGGTACGAGCTAAAAGGCAAGCGTGTGGCCGTCGTTGGACGCAGCCTGGTAGTGGGTAAGCCGCTGGCTATTATGTTGATTGACAGGCATGCAACTATCACAGTCTGCCACACCCGCACGGTGGACATGCCTGCCATTTGCCGCGCTGCCGATATAATCATCGCGGCTGCCGGAAAAGCCGGGGTAGTAGGCGGCGAGTTCTTCTCTCCCGGGCAGGTTGTTATCGACGTCGGGATCAATTTCACCGACGAGGGCAAAATGTGCGGTGACGTTGACTTTGAAGCTGCCCAATCGGTAGTCGACGCGATAACCCCAGTGCCCGGCGGTGTAGGCACGGTGACAAATTCTGTGCTAGTGGGTAATGTTATTACGGCAGCGCTGAAATAGCTTGATGCACGTACATGCAGCAAAAAGCCCCGCTCACTTATCAAAATGACAAGTGAGCGGGGCGATTTCTTTATTGATGCTTATTTTTCTCGGCACGCTCATTTTTATTTGAGCGTGTTCCATAGATAAACACTCCCGCTAAGCCTGCCATCCCAACGCTGGTAACTAGCGCACCGGCAGTAGCATCTCCTACGAAAGCCAGCCAAATTCCTCCAAGAATAGTAAAGGTTCCTAGGAGAAACGCAGCGATAACTCCGAGAAGGCTGTTTAGAGCACCAGACTTAACCGCAATCTTCTCTATTTCCTGCCGGTGAGAAGATTGATTTTCGGCCATAGAAAGTATCCTGTTTGTGGCATCTGGCGTAAGTTGTTGGTACCGCTCCATCTCGCTCGCAGGTGGGAGAGGGCTATAGTACTCTGCGGACATTCGCGTTTGAGTTATTTGCAATTCAGCGTCTCTTTTAGGGTTCAATTTGCTCGGTGTCTTCACGCTCATGTTGTTGCTCCATTGCCCAAATGATGTCATCGCCTACTTGATGCCAATCAGAGGATAGTGCCTTTCCGTCTGCTGCGGCTACATTTGCGGACTCATTATAAATATTCAGCGTACTTCCCAAATCTATAGCCCGCGCCATACCGCCAAAAAAAGTGGGGAAAGCGAACAGCTTAAAAGCGTGTGACATGCTTTTATCCATAGCATTGCCTCCTTGCGTTTATTGCTGTCTCTATCATATGATAGGATTACTTGTGATTCTACACTAAAGTCTTTTGAAAGTCAACTTTCAGTAGTAGTTGCTTCATGACTACCCCCCAATCAACGCCAACAATGTCTTTGTGCTAGCCACACCATCCGGCGTCATAAAGCGGTCCCGCTGAAAAAAACGCAGGGCGGTGGCGGTTTTACGGCCGAAGTCTCCATCAACTTCCCCCGGCTCGTATCCGTTCAGGATAAGCATTACCTGAAGCAGTGCGCACAAGCCGCCCTGCTGTCCGGGTATTATCGGGCGTATAGCGGCTAGGGTCTGTGGTCCCTTTTCACCGTTTACCGGTATTCCGGCCTCGTATGTGCCGTTTAGCTCGATTTGCAGAGCCACCACAAGGGCCCTCCTGGTCAAGCTGTCAAAATTGCCAGAGGCTTTTAGCCCAAATCCGTAGCGCGCTTCAAGCAGCTGCTGCATATCAAAGACGGCGTTCTCCTCCCGGGCAGTGCGGATGGGGGGGAGGGCGCTGTTTTGTGTTGCGTTTTGGTCAAAGCTCAGCCCAAAGAAGTCGGCCACCCCTTTGGCGATAGCTTGCGCATAGCTGCCAAGGTTCTGGTCGAAGAGGCGGTTGTCCTCTTGATCGGTCAAAAAGCCCACTTCGAGCAGGAAGGCGGGCATTTCCGCACGGCGAAGTACCGGGCTGTTCCCGCGGGAGATGCCGACTACCCGTTGCACCCCAGCCTCTTCCAATGCGCTGAGGGCGAGCTGGGCCGCACGCCCACTGGTCTCCAGCGAAGCGGTAGGATAGATATAACCCGCCACCCCCACGGCCTCTTTCGATGGCGTAGGAAATGCCCCCCTGTGCAGCGAGATAAACAAGTCGGCGTCCTTTTCGTTGGCAATGCGTGCCCGCTCGGCCAGGGAGACAAAGCTGTCGTCGGTGCGGGTGCAAACTACCCCGAGACCACGCGCTTGCAGCTCCCGCTTAACACTCGAAGCAAGGCGGAGGTTGTCGTCTTTTTCGCGGCGGCCGCCGTTCCCCGCGCCGTTGTCCCACCCGCCATGCCCGGCGTCTAATGCTATGGTCAAACTCAGGGCAGATTGCATATGTACCACATTCCTTTGCATATACTTTTGTAGCCCAAAAGCCCAGTTTGCCATATAATTGGTGGCAAACGCCTGCTTTTTTGCTTGATACAGTATATTTTCACTTATGGCCTGTTGATACTAATGCAGCGCGAGAAAATTTTGCACGATGTGACTTTTAGCGCAAACTAAAACAACGGACGCCTGGGACGGCGTCCGTTGTTTCATGTTATAGCTTTAGCGCAACTTAACCCCCGGTTTTACCGGGGGCGATAAAAAGCTTTAGCAATAGAAAGCCTCCTGTAGTAGACTAGCAATTGGTTTGGCGACCGCATTACAAGCAACTTAAAC
>Ga0123352_10003818_pt1 | contig 21958 bp, 12 predicted proteins | sample TergutLab28metaG_FD_89700 | JGI IMG/M metagenome (GOLD analysis project Ga0123352, IMG submission 89700) | Labiotermes labralis P1 segment gut microbial communities from Petit-Saut dam, French Guiana - Lab288 P1 | ecosystem: Host-associated > Arthropoda: Insects > Digestive system > Gut ...
ATTCTCATATACACACGAGATCCCATCTAGGTTTACTACGCAATACCACACAAAGAAGACATTAAAGCTAATATCTAACTTTCCCCGCTTGTTACAGCGCAGCACAACACATGCAGTAACATAACGTCTTGTTCTCCTGAAGATGGGCATAATGATGCCCGAAACATGTTGAGAAATTGTTAAAAAATAAATATCTAACTGTTGCATCTTGTTGGTTTTCTCTCTCACTCCACGAGAATACTTTTGTAAGTAGTTCAGAAGCCTTTGTCCTGAGACTAAGAACGTTCGGTAGCAAATGTCTATGTGTGCGCGTTAGAAGATGGGCTATTTCCATAGAGAGATTTGTCCATTATTCGCAGTGACAAGTGCCTCCTCCGTCAGCCAACCCTAACGGTATCAATAAAAACGATATGTTCTGGTGTAAAGTTACTTGTAGACTTACTAGTAGAAGATAAAGAAGGTGCTTGGCTCTCAACAAGTCTTATGGGACATTTTAAGGCAAGACTAATCCGCCCATACAGCGGTGCAATTAAGTAGCCGTTTGGCCAGCACCCGCTGTCAGTTACAAGGGGAAGTCGTCCTCCATGACAGGCACATTAAAAGATGAGGAAGAATTCAATTTAGTTTTTAACTTGGTGCAGATAAGGAAGGGCATGTTTAAATGTCCATGCAGGACATTTTCACCATCTGAGGTCGAAACATCAGGACAAAGCGCGATAATAACAGTGATTTTAATTTAGGTTTCTTTGATATTGGAGGCGGGAAGAGTCCCTGACCCAGAACACAGCTGGTCTGCTTTTATGTATCCCTGAATTGGGAAGCTCACCAGATGTATTTCTCTTCTTCCTAACTATCTTAGTGACGCCACTGTCACAGTCCCAGCCTGGTGAATGAAAAAATTATTAGAAAATGTCATATGCACTCCTCCTCCAGGGGTACCAGGATTAGCAGCAGGTGAGTTAAGAGATGTGGAGCCAGTAGTTAGCACATCCCTGTAGGATTAGATCCAGTTCGCTTCAGGAGCAGCAGATGGCAGGGCTTCATGGCAAGTCACCCCTGGTGTACAGGATACACAGCAGTGAAACAGCAGAGACATGATCCAGTTTGAAGTTTCAGTGTTCATTATTCTTTCTTAGTGTCCTAATTTTACTAGATAATTTTAGGTCAATGTCCATCAAGTTTTCTATCAATCTGTTGGTGCAGTCACCATTGGTATGAATAGATTACATCTGGATACCAACTAAGTGAATATCATGGTACTTGTGAGCAACATTATCACTATCATAAGCCACACCTGTGGTAGAATGAAGCAGAGTATCATTGGTCCTGCTGGCATGCTGTTTCAGCCTACAGGACTCAGACTGTGAGGTGGACTCACCATTCACATAATAGATGGAGTAATCATTGTCACTCAACCTCCAGCAAACTTCATGAAATCGCAAAGCACATGGTCCAAAACAACAACAACAACGTTATTGAATTTTGTGTCACGTAATCATATGACAACACATCTCAGAAGACTAAAAAGAAAATTCACTGTCATGAAACTTCCAAGTCTTATGTTGCAAACGAAACTTCTTCATTTAAGTTCAAAAACAAAATGATAACATAATGTGTGGATAAAGTTTAGTAGCTTTACAAATGGGAGTGCCTAAAATCATGTCCCATATTTCAGATCTAAATTGGGCTGTGCCATGGCTCAGGTGGTTAGTCACTGCCGTCTCACCTTGGAGGACCAGGTTCAATCCCAGGCCAGTCCATGTAGTATTTACAGTGGTTAGGATGGCAATTGGACAGATCTCTCTACAAGTACTTCCATTGTCCTGTCACTATCATTCCACCAGTGGTTCCTACTCATTCATATATATCACTAACAGTACACAACCTGAGCAATTGATAGCATCATTAAAAACCACACAGCGATGAAATGCAAGTATATTATGCAATAAGACTATCACATTTTATGTAATAATGATTGGTTGAAACGACAGGGTGATGAGAAAGATGAGGAAAGTGCATGGTGTGTAAGGCCCAGATGGTTTGTCACCATCAATCCGGAGGCCTCAGTTCAACCCCGGGGTAGTCCATGTGGAATCTGTGTTGGACAGAGTGGCAATAGGACATGTTTCTCTCACAACACTTCAATTTTTCCCCTGCCTATTATCATCCCACCACTGCTCCATTCTCACTGCATTCATTTACCATCGATACTACAGAATCATGGCAACTATCATCATCACTAAATAAAACCTATAAAAAACAGTATGTACAAGAGTATGGGAGAAAGTGTGTGTCACTGGGGTTGGAACCCTCTAATTTCATTTTGTCTGTCAGAATTGTACTATATTTATCACTTTTACATCACCAGTCATGTGGCTTTTATCTTATGTTTGCCATGTGATTTTTCAGTATATCTAAAACTGTCTTAAGGAGGAAGCACAGTGCTCTAATTCCAGAATGATTCTTAGTAAGTTCCTTTTTGTTTTCAACAATTATTGTTGTGTGGATTACATTTTAGAGCACCCAGATTTATGAATGCTGAATCACATAATATTATCAACTTTCTGGAATGGCGGGATGTTTGAGCTGTACAGAAAAAGGGAATGTCTCACCAGAGAATATCAAGAGATGGACTGAGAAACTGTCAAATGTACTTCAAAGTCCTACACCACGCAACAGATTCAAAAGCTACCTCACAGACAGGGAGTTTGAAGATGGGCAGTCACTGGTGGAATTCTGGGAAATGTGTGAAATATTCTTGAAGGCACATGAGCGACATCATGATACACACAGATCGAGAAAAGGAAACTTGGAGTTAGAAGCATGGTAAGAAAATTCCTTTACTGTGTTTTTAATTGCCTGTTTCCTTCAATATATGCGCCATAGTTTTTAAACATATTTTTCTGCTTTGTCATATTAGCTTTGTTTTGCAATTGGTGAGTGTTAGTTTGAAGTGGGTATTATGTATGAATGAGAGGACTTCACATTGTGAAAGTTCCCAATTGGGATAGTGTCTCGTAATTTGTGTAATTTCTTTGTTTCCAGTAATACCCAATGTGTCACAAAAATTGTACTAGGAACTTTTACACGTGGGCCATATTTGTAAAGGATCAAAATCACAGTAATTTAATAACAGGCCTACACCATTCCATATCCTACTGGTAACCTAATTACTGGATATGTGTATATGTATGTAGGCATATTTGTGTGTGTGCTGGCATATGTGTAAGTAGCATTGATCACTCCTAGCACAGCAGTATGAAGCTTGTTCTTATTCAATCTTTGTAATGTAATCATACCAAATGTGTAATTTGTTTTTGATTGCATATCTCAATCAGTACATAGAGTTTCTCATTAATGGCCAAAGATGACAACTAACCTATGTCTCGTCTCTTAAAGCAGATGTCCTGTATTTAACCACTAGCAAACAAATATTTGTTCAAAAATTTAATGTAGGCATCTAGCACCCAAGTCTGCTGCTGAAATCCACTGAGGAGTTGCAGAGTTGAAGCACACATGCATACAAAGAAATATGTATATACACATACTCCTCCGTACATGTGTAGGCTAAAATGTATCATCTAACAGATTTCTTTGAAATGATGACAAGTAAACCAGGCATTAGTAGATCATTTAAAAATTCAATTATTATTATTCTTTTGTTTAGTTGCACTAAAACTGGAGGAGCTGATGGTGTTGATCAAAGTGCAAAGCGTGTGTTGGAAGAAGCTGAAAAGATTGTGCAGTTTGCAGAAGATAATATTGCCTTTGATGCACAGATGATAAGTCTAAAAGTTGCATTACACAGTGGAGATACTACAAAAATAGTGACAGCTATCTCAGAAGCAGCACAAAATGCAGCTGAAATGTTAGAAGATAAAGGATACTATAAAGCATTCTGTCAACACCTCCTTCAGGAAAAAGGATTACTGAGGAAAGGAGACTAAAAGATATTTCATACTGTTTATTATATAATGCAAAAGAAAGTTACACAACCCAAATTTATATATTTATTAATGGCCGTAATTGAATCACTTCAACTGGAATCAGAGGGAAAATAAAAAATATGATTGTGGCAGCAGAGAACCCATTCAGGTCAAGTTTGCAACAGACTTAAACCAACTGCCTCTTAACAGCTGAAGTCCAAACATGTTTTCTGCACAGGCACAACTTAACTTGTAAGAATGAGTTTAGGGATTCATTTCACTTCTTCATTTTACTGTTGAAACATGGTTTCATGGTTGTGAAAATATTTGTAATCAAAACAGCAGAATATGGAGCTTGGTAGAAGTTGGAGTAAGACAGAGGATAATTGTTCCATTTCCTTAGGAACAGTAACAGCAGAATGTTAGCAAGAACTGATTTTGAATCTCGTATCATTGTTGGAGTTGACAAATAAAACTGCTGGTTTCAATGAGATGTGGCTATGGCAAATGAAGCACTTTCAACACTGCTAATGATGTGTAAATTATTTTGCAATGGCATTACTTCTCAAAATGTGTGACCCCTTGAGCTCTGGATCCAACATCAGATTTCTATCTTAGTTGGATTGGAAAGACAATATATATGAAAACAAACAGAACATATTAGATGAATCGAAACAAAACATTTAGCTGTGCCTTCCAACCATCACTGAAACAAAAAAACCTTCAAGGTGTTGCAGCAAACATGAGGAAAAAAGCAAACACATCTATTCCTGATACTGGTGGATATTCCAGCACCAAACATAACACCATGTTGGTTTTGATTGTCTTGCACTTTTTTTTTTTGACAACACTTTCCAAGAAATATGTTGAAAAAATTTTGCTTACCCTGTATGTGCATGAAAAGAAGCCATTCTGATTAACTGAAAACAGGACTGCAGAAACACAATTTAGGTCTACTAGCCATACAAATCTACCTTCCCAGAGACTTGTGGTATCTGTTACACAAAATTTTATGTTGTGTGTTTAAAAACCCAGCATTTAACTTTCAGGTGGCCTTTATATAAACTGTACGTAGGCAGAACAAAAGTAATGAAGTCTTTAATTTCCTTGTACAGTAAATGTGCTTATGTAATAGAGGATTGAAACAAAAAATACATTCACTTCTGGTTTCTCTGAAATTTCTGATATGAAGTGATAAAGATATATGTGCAGGCATATGTTTGTGACATTATTGAACAATACATGCTGTAAGGCTAGTGTTGTAATGGACTGATAATACCATGCATGTATACATGTAACAGTTGTGTGCAGACAGACATGTTGAGTTGTACTAAAATAAAATATATATCTGTATGATTTGAGGTTGTCATTGCTAGTAACTATGAAGAACTAATCATTGGAATGTGACATTGTAGTCTGCATCTTCAGGATAGCACCTTCTACCCTGAATAAGAAGACAGGTGGAACCCTGATGATGGAGTTGACGGTGATCTCCGAAAGGTTCATTTACTTGCGCCACCTGATGTGGCTGTTAGCCCAAGACTTTACTGAAGACAATAACTTCTTCCAAAATTGATAAATTCATACCAGATTACACAGCATCACGTCCCTGAAGGATTTTTTTATCCTATGGCAGTTAGCAGGATGTCTCCCCCCCCCCCTTTTTCTTCTAAAGTCCAATATAATTTTTATAGGTTCCGCCATTTATCCTGGTTGTTGGCATTGTCCATGTTATCTGTCAAACTCTGACATTTTTGGATGTGACCAATGTCTACTTTTTCTGTGTCACTGCACAGTGGGTACATCAGAGAATACTTTATTCCAATCCTGTTCAGGTGTTGCTGTATGTAGTCATGTCCAGTGATGAGGCGAAAATTGGCAGCGAAGACACTCCTCGGTGGAGTAGATGGAATTCTATTCTTCAGAATTGTCTCCCAGGCTTTGTTATTCAATTGTTGTTTTTGGAGATCTAACACTACAAGTGACTCTTTCTTGAAATTTCTGAAACTGTTTATTAGTAGGTGGTCAGATCTTCAGCAGATTGCAGATTTAATGCATCTTTGACTAGGGTGTCGACCATGTCATTGCTGGGTATTCCACAGTGGCTCAGGATCTATTGGGAGACTATCTCCTAAACCCCTTGTGATAAACTGATTACCTTCTTCATTTTAGTTACAGCTTAATAGTTGCTAGGTCTGGGAGAACACACTGCCAACACTGCCACTTGGGAGTCAAAAGAAGACGGCTTGTGTGTTGTTCACATCAAGATATGACATATGTCATGCTGCCCCATATACAGCTCACATGTCTGCATCTAAATCTGTTGCCTGTTTCCCATTGCAACTCTACCTTCAAAGTAACCGGGGCAGCTGAAACCAGCACCCACAGACCCGTTGTGACAATTGGTTGATACATCTGTGTAAATGTGTGTCCACTGTTCAATCCAACAAATTGAAATCATTGCTAAAGAAAGAGCTTTAAGAATATCTGGTACCGTTTTACTTTTCAATATATCTCTGAAGATGGATTATTCAAATACAAATATGTTTTCAATATTTGAAAGTATTTAACCTTCAAAATATCTGTGGATTAAAGTGAATACTATCTGGTAGCAGTACGTAGGGACTAGTAGGGATTGTAACAAAGCCCATTACTAGACAACATCCTAAGTCATTCCACTCATCTTCCATTCTTATGCTGTGGATCCAATGAGTCTGTGTGGGCTCCACCACATATTTCCTACAGAATTAGATGCATCTCCACGTCCTGTGCGACTTTTCAATAAAATCACTGGTGTCACTGAAGAAAAGGTGGATTCAACAGCAACTTGTTTGTTCGTATTCTGTTGACACATCTGATGTGGTGGATCTACAATATGTTTTCATGGAGGTGATGCTAATGATAATTGGGATGTTTGATCCAGAACCAATCTAAAGTTCTCTTAACTTGTCATTTAGGAGGTCACAGAGAACCTAAAATCAACTGGTACACCAGCATGTTGAAACCACACTTGCTATGGGATTCCTCCTATTGTTACCCGAGGTTTGACCAGTTCCGTTTCTTTCACAGTTATGTCATTCCATTAACAGGTCCTCCAAGACATACATTCCAATTAAATGATGTGTGCTAACACCTGCTCACAATGTAATGTGTTGTGCATTATTTTTAGCCATGAATATGAAGTACTCATTTTCCTTTGCCCAGAAAACCACATTTGGGAACACCAAATGGCTCAGTCCATGTAAGGCTATTATTCACAAACCTACAACACAGAACTTAATTTTGTGAACTGGTATGTCAGGGTGTGTGGTGAAGTAACTGATACCATACCGGTTCTGTTCAGTGATGAAGCTTAGTTTCATTGCAGTGGATATGTGAATATTCGGCATAAAATTTTAATGTATGTACTGTGCATCTTGTATAATTTTTTTTATCCAGACCAACACATTTGTTGGTCTGGATAAAAAAAACCAGAATAAAAGTTTCCCCCCAATGTGAAAATGCACCAGATCAATGCTCTCCTTGATTTCCGTCCATCTTTGTCCTGTACTGCCTGTGGAACAGGCGATGTTCCCTGCTAGGAATGCAATAGATGCGCATGCGCAAGATTTCATGGTAAATGATGATTGCTACTATTCATCCTACTGGAATTTGCACAGCACGCTTGCTCACTACACGCTACCCGAAATGGATTATGTTTTAAGTCTGTGCAGTAGTAAAAGGGTCTGCTCCTACCAAAAGCAGTCCAGCAGTCCCCCGAACCGCGCCACGCTCCCATCCGCCCAGAAGGAATCATGTCAAGGACTGTGGTCTGTAGACGGGCTGATAACATATTTCATTGCGACATCGCCTTTATCCTTCCAAACAGTTTCTTCTCAGTCCAGAAAAGTGCTTCTTGCTTCATTTTCTCGGCCATAATGTCCGGCAAACAAAAATACCTAACTAAGAAATGAAACCTGAATAGTAGCAGTGCTAAAAATACATAATGTCAATTGAAAATGCTTTGAAAGAATTTCCTTCGCGTAGCTCCTCGCTTGGTAATGTAACCGCGCCAAATCTGCAGCGTGCACATTCCTCCCATTTCCCTACTAACCATCAATGGTACATAATGATGGAACTGCATAAGAGTTCCTTCTCAACGAGACAGCAGTTCGGGACTAAGCTTCGCGGCAATGGAAACGGGCGACGCGCGTGGAATGTACATACGGAGAACACTGTGTGGGATGTTGTTCGAAAATATTTCCTATAACAGTTGGCATGAGAATATAAGTTACATCGTCATACAATATAGTCACATTCGCGTCTGACACCGAATCACTGACTGAAACCGAATCGAAGTCGGATCTAACAATTCCATTCTGAGGTCGCACAGCACTATTAACTTGCGAGTAAATGCGCGAACTGCGCTAGTTAAAAGTGGAAGCTTGTTTTGACGAGAGAGCGCAGTCCTGAACAGTATGGAAGCTTAGATACAAACGTGCGTTTACATTGGTTGATTGGAGTTTTACGCCCGTTGAATGGATAGCCAAACAAAACTGGATCAACTCTTGTCACCTGCCCCGTAGACTCAGACTGCTGAAATTGCTGGAAAGGCTGATAAAAACGATCCACGTGGCGACCAATGGAAGACATACAGAGCGAAAGTTCGCACGAATAATTTAAAGGCAACGGATGACTCTTAACGAGATGAAAGTTTCCATTTCAACTGCATCGAAATGGCGGCTGAGCGATCGGCTTGAAAGACGGTTTCAATTTTCACTTTCTGTCGTGCCACTGAAATTATTCGATCGGCCAATTTACACGAGACTTTAAATAGCGCTATTCCGTGGTAGCAGAGTGGAATGTGTTGCTTGGCTGGCATCTCCCGGCCATAGATGGCAGGAGGGATGATGTGATTTTTTTCTTTATCTTTTATTCGTGGGATTTTTCCTCACTAAACACCTTTTCCATGAACAATGTATGAAGTCTTGTAGTTCTCCGTAATACGCAGATCTTTATGATCGTTTGTAACTCCTTTCTTTTTCCCACATCTCTCGTTTCGCGTACGAAGTATCAGATTTGGTACAGTGTGCGCCATTTTGCCCAAGGGTTTTGTAATAAAGTTAGTGACACTTATTATACTTGTTTCTGTGTGGAGTGGATTCCTATGTTGTTGAACGCGTATTTGCATTAGAATTGTGTTCATTAAAGTGAAACATTCTTACATAAAGATAAACAAAAAACTTGTAGGGGCCCAGAAAGAGACTTCATTATTGCCGAAAATTCGTTATTTTGGTATCCGTTAAAACGAGATATCACTGTAGAAGTATAATGGATGCCAGGATATATGTGAAATGTAGGGAATGGGGTTGCTGATCATTTACCAAGACTGGGATCGAAACAATCACTTGTAGGACCTGAATTGGCTTGTGGCATTTCTGAAAGAATTGCTAAATGACTTGCCAAAGACTGCCCGACAAGAGACAATCAAAAACACTAAAAAGTCCCTTTCTGAACCAAAACATACGAAAATTCTCAGTTAAAAGAACTAGAGAACTATCAGGACTAAACAGGAACCAGCTGAAACACGTGACATAACTGACAATGAACAGGAAACTGTCACTTGAAAGGTCTCCTCTTCAAATTTGGAATGAAAAACGGTCCCACATGTGAACGGCACCATGAAATAAATGAAAAAAAAAAAGCTTCACATATCCTTTGTGACTGTTGTATTATTAAACAGTTGATACTACGTGTTTCATTTTCTAGTACAACAATCTCATGCATAGTTGCATGACTCAGATGCTACGTGTTGCAACTAAATCATGTATCTTCAGTTGGCATGCTTACAATCTCTTCACAATGCACTGCAACTAACATTATGATTAAATAATGAAAACATGAGAACTACATATAAAACAACACAAACAATTTGCCACAATATCATGGTGTAAGATTTGACAGTCTCATAAAGCTTTCACACTGTTTATGTATGTATTAATTAGCACATATTTATGTTTCACAAAATTTAGTGAGAAGTCATGCATTTCAGTTTAATGCACTGCAATTAATATTAGGTTTACAGTCACCATATTTAAAGATGGTGGTGTACATGATTTGCACTGTTACAGAGTCAAGATGGGAAAATACATATTCTCTCACAAGTGGGTATTGTTCAAACATTTTTGTCAGAATGTGTGTTATGTAATAGTATTAGTTTATGGTCTCAGAAAGAAAAAGTCTCCATAAATCCCAGTTGCACTCATAACAACCACACACAAAACTTCATATCATATAAATGCACTCAGTGGACTAACATGGGATTTTATGCAGATCACTGTCACTGTGAGTGTTCACATATACACTACGATGAACGTAGGCATCATCACTGAACAATGAATGTGGGATTCATTCTTCCAGGATAATCATATCAAGGTACCAATTCACAAAATGAAGTTTGCTTTCATGATCTATGTCACAGAGTTTTTGAATGACTGTTGTGTTACATGGATGCAAATATACTAGTTCTGTTGCAGTGCATGACAGTGAAGCACGCATGCATGTCCCCCCCCCCAAACATGCATGCACGCGCGTGCGCACACATCCTCACACACACGCACACCAGTCTGTATGCTACACCAGTCTGTATGCAAGTCACCAAAAATTTTCTTGCAGATGCTTCCAGTGTATCACCAACTTTGTCCACTTTTCTCTCAGCACATCTTTGTATTGTGCTATGTTGAACTGGCACAGCCAGTAATTTTTGTCTGGATTTATGATGCCAGTTATAACACAAATGTATTCAGTTCAGAAATTTGTATAATGACTGCAGGTGAGTTACAAGGACCTCACAACCTTGCAGAGTTGTAAAACATGATGTGTATGTACGTGTAGGTTGTTCTGTACCTTGTGAGTCACAAGCAAAAATCAATCACTTTCAAGGGGCAATATCTACAATAACCAAACCCTCATATCCCCAACATCGACAAGAACATGAATACTTCAATCACCATCCGTTAGTCTAATATACACAGGAAACTATTAATATTAAAATGAGTGTGTGTACCATACGCCAATAAACCCATGTGCCAACCAGTTTTACAATTTAGCACACCTGTGTACAAATACACAGACGTGTAGACTATAGTTCAAGCCACGTATGTGTATATATATCGCCTTGAACATGATGCTTATGTGACTAAAAGTTTTAAGGGAGAAAAAACCTTCTACTGGGAAACAAAAGTGACCATACGACCAATATAACTTCAACAGCACATCATAGTACCTTCCTATCTGATTAATAATACTCATAACTTGTTTTTAGATATACTACATCCCATTTTAAGCTTTACAAAAAAAAAATATATATATATATATTCTTAATTGCTTTTGCGAACACCTTGTAAGTAATATGGGATCCCATTGTACAAAGTACACAATGATTGTATCTTCTACATATGTATGTTGGTCTGAAGAAGGTCATAGACAGAAACATGTTGCCTTATTAAGATACCAAAAATCATATACTATTGTTGTGTTCTTGATTGAATAAACTAATTTTTTTTTTTGTGTGAAATATACTGGCCTGCAATCCATTTAACTTTAGGCTTACCCTTCCTGTTAGCTTGGTATATTCATACATTCTAGTTCAATCCAGAGAGATACCCAGTGCCAATGTAGATAGCATGTGTACTCCTGCATAACCAAAGTTTGTGAAAGCAGATATTCCTATACCCAATGAAATAGAAGGACTGTTGAAATATTATGGTGGGCAGCTTGATACAGCCTGAGAAGAATGTATATGTATATGATCTTGTCAGCATTATGCTTCCTTTGGAATAACACAAGGCAGTCTCTTCATTATGAACAGTCCCCTTCCCTTCTGCAGGTCATCATCATCATCATCCACTTATGGCTGACCATCTTTGAAACACTTTAACCAGTTGTACACTTCAGATGACCTATGGGCTTGGCACTGCATGTTTCCTGACTCTTGCCGTATGTCCAGTCTTACACAAAGAAAATCTGTCCATGTTAACTCCACATGAAGACTCAAACATGTAATGTATAATTGTCAGGCTAGTGAAGAAATGTACACTACCTTTATTCTTTGTCAAAATTAAACATTCAAAGAAAAAAATGTGCAGTATATCTGAAAAAACAGCTAGTGTTGACTTCAGTTTACATAGAGCACCTTTTGTCAAAGCAGGCCAGAATTATTATAATTGATGACCCAAAAAGAGTAATAACATACTTTGATGTGTTAAGAAATATACTGCATTCATGATGTCTAACATACAAGACCAGCTTTTACGTTTAAATCATATCTTCTTGAGCTCTGTAGAGTACACAGCACTTTATCTTACCTTATTCATCCTAAAGCTAACAGCAGTGTTTGCTGAAGTGTTGTAACAAATTCAACAAACAGTGAGGCTCAAACCCAAAAGCACAACTTCATTAGGCATTGGACATAAAATCTTAATGAGAAGTATATGTTCATACTGTTGGAAGATAAAAAATGATGTCATGGCTGGGAGAAAGATTCTAGTCAGCCATCTCTAATTTACTACCAGTTAAAGGCAATCGCATTCTGCAAATCTTTAAAAGAAAGATAAAGTCACACTTTTTGAGCCCAATTGCAATTGTGTCACTTCCAAAATTAAGATATGTCGTAAATGCATGTGTAATGAGCATGAATCATATGCGATGACTTAATATATTAACATATTTTAGAGTGAAACCTTCCAACATCAAAACTTATGAACAGGAACATTAATTGTAAACATCTACACTTAAATTAACAATACTGACATTTAATAAGGATTTTATTTAGAGAGTTCATGACAAAAACTTACTGGAACAGCTGGACACTACCAAGATGTGATGTAGCAGTTGACATAACGTCCAAACTTCATATTTCACAACTGGCAGCACATAGTTTTTCCCATTTGCAAGTTCATAATGGTACTGGGCATCTGGAACAAATTAAAAGTGTTTTCATTCACTGTTAAATCTACATAAAGTTGTATATCCAAAAATGAAACTGAGCTTGTGTTCACCCCTGCTTTAGATTGGCATTCCTGGATTAAATGAGTAATGAATCAAGACACTGTCCCTGAGAATCATCTGTATATATAATACTTACTCATGTAAGAACTGAGCTAGAAATCCATGCAGGATTGCATAGATATTGTGGTATATGGCACAACCAGTGCTACAGAGACTTATTTTTTCTTGCATTCTCCGGTTGATTCTCAATTTCCCTTTGTTACAAAACTGAAATTCTTTGAACTACTTCATGTAGTAAACATTAGTTCCTTTCATTGTACAGCAAAATTCTCTTAATCTGATTCACATAGGACCAGACAGGTGCCAAAAAATTGAAAATTCTGGATTATCAGATGGTCTCTATACTGACCTAAGTTTTGCATGCAATTCTTTGTTACTGCGCCCATATTTGGGCTGTACAACTAATCTGAGTGTCCCATTGGGATATCTGCTTCATCTGCTGTTTGAAGGACATCAGGGTGGTCCTGTGTTTTTTGGAGTCTTTATAGCTGAAGACATTGATGGAATAGGACACAAGGGGCTAGGAGATACCACACTGGTTGAGGTACAGTCACTCTTGGAGGCCTTTTGAACATGTCCCTGAGATAGGCCTGATTCTGTTAAAAAGCAAAATTTCCAATCTTTGGACTAATCTCCTCAAACTGCTAGATTATCAGGATTCCAGTTTATAAGACATTGTATTAAAGGAATTTTGTTTTACATTTATTTGATAATTTATGTAATTAATTTGATTTTATAATTTCCATTACTATATGTATTTATATCTTATTATGATACACGCTGAAACTGTCTATAGAAAAATGTACTTGCAGTTTTGATGTTTGCTTAATTTGTTATTTTTGAACACCAAGTGTCATGTATACTTGTGTGTGGGAAAAATACTGATTATACACAAAAATGTAACGTCTCTGTTTCATCTTTCCTTCTGTTTGTTTCCTGTTTTCTACTGCAGACCCAGCAGAGAACACTTAAATGTACTGTTACATTTACTCAAAAGCCTTTCTGGGACACACAGTAACTAGACTTTCAAGGATATGCCAAATTCTGCCACACTATTCCTGGACACAGTGTAAATTTTCATTCTGAGTATTATTTTCTTTATATGATTATATTTTAATTTTTCCTCTTCTTTAAATTGTAATCTATTGTTTACTTTTGCAAATTACATTAAAGTGTGGGATTTGAGGTTTTCACAGTGGTGTTAGTGAAGATTCAGTCTTCTGGGATATGACACAATATCTATTGGTAGATATAAAAGATTCTGCAGGGCTTCTTGTCTTCATATTCATGGTAGACAAAGAAGAGGAACACAAACAATTTAATTCATTATTTGTGTCATAGTCCCTGCTTATTTCACTGCATATACTGGGATTTCTTAAACATACTGACTGCTGCAGAATGGGTCCCATTATTGTTCACTGTGTGTCGGTGTTGTCCACTTTATGGCGCACAGACCTACATTGAACAGTGATGTACAGATATTCATATTATGTAGTCTCTACGTAATACTGTCTTGTGGAGAAGAGAGGATCACTGTGACTTGCATTTTTGCTTCCTTCAACATCCCAGTAAAACAGATCAATGTTTGGAATTGTAAGTTCATCTGCACCATCATCCTTTACATGCCATGACAAATCTATTCCTTTAAATTCTGCGGACAGAAAGTACAATTTTTGCAGTTTCTTGATCCAATTCATCTCCAAGCACCTTCACACAGCATACAGGTACAGTGATTTGGTAAGTGTGCAGTTGCATCTTGTAAGCTATTTCCACTACCGCATTGCACACAACACACATGGCACAATCTTTATCTCAATGCCTAGAAAATCCATCAGTCAAATAACAGTCCACGTAATGACAACAACACACCCCAGAAAACTTATTTTTGGGTTGTGCTCTATTGCATTTTTTTACATTTTTAAATTTTGCATTTTATTCGTATAAATCTGTGTCCTTTGAGTTGCACAACTTATTATACACATTGATGCTTTCTTAACCGCTCATGGCAAGAGTGCCCATCGTCAGGCCTTATTTCCTGATAGTGGTACTAGCAGATATGTGTGTGAAGAGAATGATGTAAATCTGAGCATTACTAAAACTGATGGTGTTGTAATTTAAAAGTACTGAACTGAATTTATATAACTCTTGAAGTTTTTGCACTGAGAGAATTCAATAAAATCTTCTCAGACAGAAAGCAGCATCAAGGTGTGAAAGTTCTCCAATGTTTCAGGGACTGACTCTGTCCCTGCAATGTAGAAGAATATTCGCACCTTGATTGGCTGACTGCCTGAGAAGATTTTATTGAACTGAATTTATTTGCATTCTGTGAATTCAAAACAGGTTAACCTTTTGGCGCTGGAATTATTTTTTTTAATTTTAGCACACCCTGTATATAAAATGTGAATAATACAGGAACCAAATATGTTAGAATTATGAAACAAACTGCAATTTGAAGAAAAAAAAACAGAGAGTATATACCATGTTTAAAATATTCAGTACCTATATTTGTTGAATAAATATATAAAATGCAACTTCAGAGGTTAGCGGTGCGGTACAACCACTATAGTTGACATTAGGCCTCAAAGGGTTAATATCTTGGACAGAGAACAAGTCAGGAGAAATATTACACACATACAGTAGTAGCTGCTACAATACAACTTATTAAGCTTAGTTTACCATTCTTCATTTACGTGAAAGTATACTTGTGCAGAGTAGAAAGAGTGAGCAATTAAATAATTCTTTAGGGCTGATTTAAATTGACTAAGGTTATCACTTACATTTTTCATACTTTGCAGGAGATACTGAATACTTTTATGCCACTTGAACAGACTCCTTTTTGAATTAGTTATAAACTAGATGAACAATGGTGAAAGTTACATTGTTGTCTAGTATTTATGTGATGGACATCAGAATTTAATTTGAATTTATTTGTTGTTAACCACAAATAAGAGAAGTGATAGGGTATATTGCAACTGAAGGGGTAGAAATTTTAGATTCTTAAATAAATCTCTACATGAGTGTCTACTTCTGCATTCTGTAATAATTCTATGTATTCTTTTGTGTTTTAAAAAATGTTGCACTATGTGAAGAGTTACCCCACAATATTAACCCGTAGTTCATAATGGAATAAAAATAGGCAAAGTCAACCATCTTCAGTGTTTCCTGTGACCTAACAGGTTTAACTGATCTCACTGGCTGCAAGTTGCACTTAATTTGTGTGTAATCTGTACAACATGATTTTTCCAAGACAGTGTACTGTCTACAGATATTCCAAGAAATTTTGTATCATAAGCTTTAGAAATTAATTTGTTAGCATAACTGATGTCCAGATCAATTTGAGGACTATGTTTGGTTGTAAATTACATAAAATGAGTTTCATTAAAATTCAATGAGAGTCTACAGGCTGTGAACCATTTATTTACGGATTCAAATTAAATTTCTTGTTAGTAGATTTACCATCAATATTCAAAACTTATGTTTCTTCATTAGTATTTTTCCCACCTGATTATAATTTTACAATTTCCCAGATGGTTTTAATTTTGTTTTATTCTAAGATGTGATTGTTATAATTATTTTGTTTGGCTTCTTAAAGACATCTGATAGAATTTTACAATACATTTTGTAATGACTTTTTAATCTCAGATCATTAGTGTTCCTACTGGCCAAGTATAGTTCTCTTTCACTTTTACATGAGGCTTTTATTCCTATTGTTATCCAGGTTCTATTTTTACTACCGTTTTTGACCCTTGTTAAAGGAAAGTTTGAATAAAAGATCCTCAGGTGTGTATTTAAGAAACAGTTAAATTTAGAGTCAGTTTCACTGCTGTCAAATAGTGTCCCAAGTTTCATAGCTCAATTTTGTAACAAAGTCTGCCACTGTGTATTTAGCAATTTATCTTACAGTCTGATATTGTTAACTACCACACTGCAAATCAATATTATGTATCTCTATTAGTTGAGCCTTGTGGTCAGATTGTTGTGTAGTTGACACACATTAATTCTTTTGTTGTGGTTTTCTTTCTTTTCTTTCTAGCATTCTTGTATGTAAGTCATAAGCTTAATTCTCGCCTCTCTGTAACTCATACCATTTGTTTACACTTCCATTTCTTAGTAAGCAGACCAGGCATAGGAGGAATATAATTTCCTTCTATTTAATTTTGTTTATAACTGGAGAGCTAAGTGTTTATCGCGCAAGCAGTGTGAGGATTAAAGCATTTGACAGTAGCTGCTTTGTACTGCAGTAACAGTCTGCTGTGTACCTCGAACAGTGACTGAGCAACAGAGAATGAAGCTGGATAGTCAGTGAGTGTTAACGGTAATGAAGAGCCCGCTGGCGAGATTTGTCACCAATACAGTTCAGTTGTAACTAAAATTATTCCCTAATTACGCACAATAAAACTCCAGTACACTCTACTTGGGGATTATTGAGTGTGTGTGCGGCCTGCCCAACTCCCAGTCTTAACCTGAGTTCTGAGCTCTGTCCCTCCTGGGAACAACATCCAAGATATGTTCCCCCCCAGGTCCATGCAGGATACAACAAGATAAGCCATTTATAAGAGGTTCTACAGTATAATTTTCTAATTTTGAGTCATTGATGAATATATTATCCATCACTGAACCGTAATTACTTTGAACTCTTTTGTGAAGTTGACAGTACCAGACAGATTGTAAGATTATAACATTCTAACAGTACATGTAAATAAGCATTAACCCCCCCCCCCTTTGGTGCACCCCTGGTTCCAATATGCACAACTTCCCAAAAAGCATTAAGAACTTCATTTTCTGGTAGATGCTACTAGAATAGAAGAAGAAACACAAATGTTTACAAGTGCTAAAGCAAGGAACAGGAGGGTTTGTATGAGTATTTAGGACAAGAGATATTGAAAATCTAGGACAGTTTGTGTTGATGACACTTACCAGGTTGCACTAAAATACTATATGTATTGAGTTCTTGTCATCCTAAGGAAGAGTATATGTCCATATGTTTGAACACTGTGCTTCATTATTTTCTTGTGACAAGCATTTAATTTGCTTTCAGAATGTCCCAGTAAATGGATGCTACTGAACTACAGATGGGATGGCAGGATGCTTAGGTGGTGGAGAAGGAGGTAATGTTTCTCCAGACAGTGTTAGGAGATGGACAGAGAAGCTGTCAAATGTGCTGCTCAGTTCAACAGCCAGGCACAAGTTTCATGACTATCTTAAATCTAGGCACTTAGAACAAGGACAGAGTCTGCTGGAATTCTGGGAGAAATGTGACATATTCCTGATTCAAGCGGAGAAGTCAGGGCACCATAGCCAAGAAAGGACTCCTGAAAGAAATGCAAGGTGAGAAAGGTGATGAATACTCACATCATTATCATGATACTGAAGCAACACTTAGATTGACAAGTGAACAAAATTACTCCAGAATATAAGCACAATGTTGTAAAGTTGACCTGTATTCACAACAAAAAACCCCAGCAATGCAAGAAATTTGCCAGCTCCACACCTCAGTCTGGGGACAAGATTTCCTGCCAACCATATGAAAGGAGATTCAGTGGTTTGGTCTATACTCGGTGGTTGTAACAAAAATTCCAAACGGCCAATGAAATCAAACTTTAATGGTAGTCTTACTGATTTTTCATGACAGTACAATGTGTTCATATGACATTTGTACAGCTTATACCCTGTTTGCAATGTTATCTGGAAAAATTCTGATCTTTGTATGGTAAAAATTGCAATTTCTGGCATCTCTTAGACCAAAGGTTGCTGTAGATTGTAATTTTCCAGATATTAGACCACTATATATAATGTATATTTTCATACACTTTGCAACCTCATGGGTAGGCCTAATCACTTAATTTTGCACTTGATATTCTGTCCTGCTTTCCCTGCCAAACTTCCTAGTCACTTTTTGTTCTGTAACACAATGTACACATAATCTAAAGAAATAAAAAAATACTCTTTTAATTACCACATTCATAACACTGCTACTGGTTGATGAAACAGCTGGCCTCTTAGTCAATTTCTGGTTAATATAGATTTTCAGATCAGTCAGTGTCAGATGTTCCAGCTTTTATTGTATTTCTTGTCACTGCAGATGTTATAATTTAGCTGTCATATATGAGTGCTTTAACTGTGAAACTATGGCCTTTTTTATTACTCTGTTTCATTAGAAGTGCTTATTGAATTATAATATAAATATCAACATAAAACATAAAACCACCAGTCACTACAATTTATGTGCAACAGAAAGCCAGGACATTTTTGTAGTAGAAGCTTGTATGGTAGTTTTGTTTACATGCCACTGTCTAATTTATCAGCAGGACAAATCTTGTAGTTCATATTGTCTGTGTGATTTCAGGACAGGGACACTATTTATAACTAACTCTGCACCAAATCATAGATTTTCCAAGACAAAATTTAAGATATGTACACATCTTGATGTGTATGTAAGGGATTTACTTCCAGCTCAGTAAAAATGCAGCATAATGTTCATTACTGCACAAAGCTAGCCTCAAAGGAGCATTGTGGTATCAAAAATCACACTTGGATGTGGCTTGGTGTGGGATTAAAACATACTCTGTGCTAATTTACCATGAGCTTTAAATGATTGTATGCTCTGCTGCATAGTGATGGCAAATTCTTAATTGGCTTTGTACTTCTCCAGATCAACTACAATGAAACAGGAGGCACAGTTGATCACAGAATTTGCAGATTCTAATATTAACTTTGATCCAGCACAAATGCAAGCTTTATACACAGCAGCTGAAAGTGAAGACAAACAGACAATAATGAGAGCTATATCACAGGCTAAACAGAGTGCAACCGAAATGTTGGAAGAAGAAGGATATCAAGAGTTCTGTAGATACCTGCTTAAGGGGCAAGGAATGCTGAAAGACAAATGCTGAAAACTGTTACAAACATCAAAAAATGGAGAGTGAATATATGATATATGGTGGATGTTAGTGCCTGACTGTGACTGATTTTGTTTAAATCAGTGCACAGATTAGCTTAGGTTTTTGTGACAGTTCATACAACATAATATACCACTATATGGAAGCATAATTTCTTAAAAAATAAAATAATATACTTCAATCATGACTGTATTTCTATGGTTTCAGCCTTTTGGCCATCAAGTATATCAACTCACAAAAATACTCTTAGAAACATTCAATACAACAGTAATTTCAATGGTACAATACCATCTTCTTCTTTACACTTGAAATAGGATTTATAAAGAAAAGGGTCATATATTTGATATAGGTATTCTTAAAGTGAATGGAAATGTTACATTATAAAATTTCTGTAGCCAGTACTCCAGCTGATGTTTCTAAATTAAACTGCTTTAATTAGCTGTATCTGTTGCATGTAGCAGTTTAAATGCCCATGCAAAGCCAGAAGAACCCAGGCTGTCCAGATATGTGACTGACATTTAAATCTGTCCCTTAGAAGTTAAAAGTTTACGGATCCACATTCCGCTTGGAATTGTGTTCCCAGAAAGTATATGATGAAATTATATCTGACACTTTCTAGCAGAACAACATCTCACATACTCTGTTCAATGGTACACTGAACCACATGCTCACACAACGATAACTAGAGGTATGTAACTCATTACACTCAGTTGCATGGCTGTGTTAATAACTGCAGTGGTAATTGGTGTTAGCACTTTTTGCTGAGTCATGGTGCCACTTCTGGGAGGCAGGAAGTGACGACTATCTTTCAATTTCATCAGTGGATACATCATATTCATTAGACATTCTCATGATTCACAAGTGCACAGAAATTACATTGAATGAGCAGCGGTAATGCAACCCAACAATGACATAAAAGGCAACTTGCACCAATCTTGAGATGGTTGGGAAGGGGGCTGCACTTTTGTTTCATTCCCACCATTTGCATTTCCTTATGATCCCCCTCAACCTTTCTATATTCAGTGTTCCCAACTTCCACTTCCCACCATACACACTGTTACAGATTCTGAAGGACAGGGTAGCTAGTGAATATATGGACATTGCACTGTCTGACAACCATTGCTAGTCACTTGCCATCATTTCATTTACCTTATAGACACATGCCAACACAGTCACTAAATTTCCCAGTGATTATTGCAATCTGCAAGCCTTTTGGAGGGTAGTGAACACAGATTTCATATGATACATGTGCACCATACAGCTGCTATGAGAAGTGACATTTAAATCTAGAGGGGGAAAAATATAAGAAATGCATGAAAATATTTTTGACAACAGCTTCCATTCTAGACAGTAAAAGAACATGCAGAAAACAAATGTAAACATACTACAGCTGTCATTCACAAATTCTGCGACACAGACTGTGATATTTTTTGGTATGTTCGATTGTGCATATAAGAATAAATAAATCCCACAAGCATTCTGCTTAGTGGTGTCAATTTATTTCAAACGGATATGTGAACTCTCAGAATAAGATTTTCTTTGTTCATCTCTGGAGTCCCAGAACATGACATTACAGTTAGTGTGTAGTATTACTGGGCCCATTTTTCCTTTCTAGGACCATAAAGTCACACCACTGTATTACACTACCATTTGTGGAACAAAAGTTTGATAATGGCAGAACTTTTTTCCCCCTCCAGGACAGTGCAGCAGTTCACGGTATTTTTTAATGCATCATACCACCATAGCACAACATATCCTTTAATTAAAAATAATATTGTCACAACCAATACAGAGCATCATATGCTTTAATCAAAAATCATACAACCAGAGCAAAACACACACTTTAATTGAAATTGTATTATCATAGCATAACACATAATTATGAATGACTTCTTTCACGCTGTCTGCAGTGTGAGGACTGTTACATAACATGTTATCCTTCAACATGTCCCAAATATAAATATCTGCGCCAGGATTACTGTGCCTGTTTTTTTTTTTTTTTTTTTTTAACTACCCATTCTTCCCAAATTTTTACGCCCCTCCTGACACAATTTCTTACGTTACGGCTTTTATTTAAATTATCCA